>JACCDL010073680.1_pt1 | contig 13395 bp, 9 predicted proteins | sample 7441931 | NCBI WGS metagenome assembly JACCDL01 (sample SAMN15323437, study PRJNA562643) | freshwater metagenome | isolation source: river surface water | place: USA:Blue River Watershed | collected 2017-08-16 | reverse complement strand
TTGTCGCAATCATTGATAAGGACTCATCAGCCCTTTCTCTCATCGTGATCCTGACTGCGCTGTGGGCTTTTCGAGCTCTCTTTAACTCCACATTTGAAACATGGTGTTCACTTCAGGCAAGCTCAATCAAGGGAAAGATACGTAACGAGGTGACATCAAACCTTGATTCATATTCGCATGTCCCACCATCTGTCATCACAACTCTCTTGGTAAAGGGATTGAACTCGCTAGATATCTACCTTGGTCGCTTTCTGCCTCAACTGTTTTTCTCGATGGTTGTTCCAGCAGTTGTGATTGTGACCATCTTTTTTTTAGATCCCCTGTCTGCACTCATTGCAGTTCTTACATTGCCATTGATTCCTATCTTCGGTGCCTTGATTGGTCGCTACACAGCTGATTCAGTGGCTAAGAAGTGGCGGAGCTTAGGATCACTTTCTTCTTACTTTGAAGACTCACTTCGAGGTTTTATCACCTTGAAGATATTCGGACGTCACGATACGCAAAGCTCCCGCATTGAAGAGATGGGGGATAGATACACCCGAGAAACGATGAAGGTATTGAGCGTTTCATTCTTATCTGCACTCGCACTTGAATTGGTAGCAACTCTGTCAGTGGCGGTAATCGCAGTGACTATTGGTATTCGTTTAGTGTATGACTCGGTCGACTTTACGAGCGCACTTGCGGTTCTTATTTTGGCTCCAGAGGTTTACTTTCCGCTTCGAAATGCCGCCTCACTTTTTCATGCCTCGGCAGATGGAAGCCAAGCCCTTGAACAGCTGCAGGAGATTGAGAAAAAGAAGAGTGCTTCAATTGATTCAATCGAATGTGATTTCTCTCGGGTAGAAGCAGTCTCGTGGAGTCAGTGGGGGCTCACAATTCCTGGTCGCGAATCTTCAGTCATTGAGGCCCACACCGCAAAAAATGGAGAACTCCACTTTATTCTCGGCGAATCAGGGGCAGGAAAGAGCACCTTTGCTCTCAACCTTCTTGGCATTACTCATGAAGCCGAGGTCATAGTTGATAGCGGAACAACACAAAGGCTCTTAATCCCAGAGTTGAACTCCTCTTGGTTGAAATATCTTGGGTGGATACCGCAGCTTCCACAACTTGCACATGGCTCTTTGCGAGATCAGTTTCGACTTATTTCGCCAACAGCATCTGATGATGAGATCAAGAGTGTTTTATCCATCGTTGGTTTAGAGATAGAGGATTTACCCAGTGGCCTTGAAACAGTTCTCGGAGGCTCTGGCGAGGGAGCAAGCACCGCATCTGGAGGACAGGTACGAAAGATTGCTGTAGCCCGTGCGCTTTTCTCCAAGCCTCAATTACTAATCGCTGATGAGCCAACTGCAGATCTTGACTCGCAGAGTGCAGAAAAAGTCATGAAGGCTTTGAGATCTTACGCATCAGCTGGAGCGATAGTCATCTGTATTACCCACGATTTATCAATTGTAGAAACACAGGACTCACAACAAAGTTTTGTATCGAAGGTGCGCCCATGATGTTTTTTGCGTACTTGTTTGGTGCTTTTGTATTTATTGGTGGCATAGGACTTACTATTTCAAGTGGATGGTTAATCACCATGGCTTCATCCCACCCTCCTATTTTGACGCTAGGAGTAGCGGTGACAATGGTTAGATTCTTTGGAATCTTTCGCGCTGTTGCCCGATATGGCGAGAGAATCATCAGTCACAAAGCGGTCTTTGATCAGCTAACTTCTCTGCGAGTAAGGATTTACTCCAAGGTAGCAAGCAAGAGTATTTCTGCATCATCTGTGATTAATTCTGGTCCTGCAGTGAAGAGTTTGGTAGATGATGTTGAAAGAGCACAGGAGTATCAACTCCGAATTAAACTGCCTGGAGTCTCTGCGGCATTTGCATTAACTTCGGGGGTTTTGTTGGGATGGTGGATTAGACCAGAATCTCTCTTAATCACAGCTCCAGTTTCAATACTCTTGTTAACTCTCATTCCTGCGCTTATCTCACGCACATCTCTTCCACTTGCAAAAGGAATCGAGAGAAAAGAGGGTTCATATACCAAGATTGTGGATTCAGCTGTACACGGTGTTGTTGAAGCACGTATCTATGGATACTTGGAACAATCCTTTCTTCCAGCGCAACAGCATGAGGATGAGATTAAAGGGATAGAACGAGCCTTGATTTTCCGGAGTGGCTTTTTCTCACTCTTGGCCAATCTACTGATCGGTGGTTCTGTCGCAGCGTGTGCATTCTTAGCTTTCACCCTCACGCAGGATCTCGATCTTCCTGCGGTACAGATTGCTATGTTGATCTTCCTTCCGCTGGTTATGTTTGAGGCGATCACCGCTTGGTATCCAAACTTATTTGGCTCGGGAAAGCTGATTGCATCTCAACAGGCGGTAGATGAGTTGCTGCAAACGAAGGATGCACTTTCTAGCAAGAGCGAATTCAATGAGATTGTCAGAAAACTTGAATGCAAGGATGTTCATGTTTCCTGGCGTCAAGATTTTATGCGCGGTGTTTCATGGGAGCTTTTACGGGGCGAGTTAATGGTAATTCGTGGCAACTCTGGCACAGGTAAATCAACCCTTGTCATGGGCTTACTTGGCTTGCTGCCTTACGCGGGTTCGATACGCATCAACGATCGTGAACTATCAACAATCTCCGAGTTGAATTCCATCATTGTAGGCACAGTTCAAAAATCACATGTCTTTAACACCTCAGTGCGCGAGAACATGAAGATAGGCAATCCGGATGCAACCGATGAAGAGATCATGGAAGTTCTTTATGAACTTGGCTTGGATGCACTTATCTCAGAGATGGATAGTGGCTTAGACACCATTGTTGGTAGCTATGGAAGAGAGATATCAGGTGGTGAGGCAAAGAGGTTTGCGATCGCACGCACCTTGCTGTCTAAGGCCCAGATATACATCTTTGATGAGCCAACGGAGCATCTCAATTCAGAGCTCTCACTTCGTGTCATGAAGGCGATCAAAAAGCGCTGTGGCTCAGCTTTATGCATTGTCATCACCCATTCTGATTGGCAGGATTCAGATAAATCGCTGACCCTCGTGCGTTAACCAACTTTTTTGCGAGGTTGCACGAGAGAATGCTCGCATGGCCACACTAGAGAACAAGGTTTCTGCCGTTGTGGGTGACCGCACCGCCAAAGTTCTCAGCACCGTCTTTGGAATAGCAACCGTTGGTGATTTGATGCGCCACTATCCACGCCGTTACATGGTGCGTGGTGAGTTATCAGATATTTCTGAACTGCGTGAAGGTGATGAGACCACCATTTTGGCGCAGATCTACTCCACAACAAATCGACCTTTGCGTGGCCGCAAGGGGAGCATTCTCGAGGTTGTTGTCACTGATGGAACCGACAAATTATCACTGACATTTTTCAACCAAGCCTGGCGCGAAAAGGATTTGAAGGTTGGGCGACAAGGTTTGTTTGCAGGAAAGATCGGTGTCTTTAATAACAAGAAACAATTGGCACACCCTGATTATGAGTTGATTCCCGATGGCTCCGATGTGGATTCAGCGGTAGAAGGTTTTGCTGGCAAGTTCTTACCGGTGTATCCAGCCTCATCAAAACTTCCATCCTGGAAGATCTCTCAATGCGCACAACTTGCTATAGGCGCGTTAGATGAGATCAGTGATTTTCTTCCGGAATCCATACGTGAAAAACACAATTACCCAACCTTGCACCAAGCTCTCGTACAACTTCACCAACCAGCTGATTTAGATCATGCAGAAACTGCTCGTGAACGTTTAACCTTTGATGAGGCATTTCTCCTTCAATCCTTACTGGTAATGCGTAGAAATGAGTTGAAGAAACTCAATTCCACCTCAAGAAAAAGGATTGCTGGCGGCTTACTCGACACCTTTGATAAATCACTTCCATTTGAGTTAACCGCTGGCCAGGTAGCGGTGTGCAAAGAGATCGAAAGTGATTTAGCCCAGCCTCATCCGATGCATCGCCTACTGCAAGGAGAAGTTGGCTCCGGAAAAACCATTGTTGCCTTACGCGCCATGCTTGCTGTTGTCGATAGCGGAGGGCAAGCGGCACTTCTTGCTCCAACAGAAGTACTTGCTGCGCAGCATCTGCGAACCATCCAACGACAACTTGGTACTTTGGCACAAGGCGGAATGTTGGGTGGTTCCGATAAAGGTACGCAAATCACTTTGATTACAGGATCGCAATCTGCGCAAGCGCGAAGGGATGCACTTGCAAAGGCAGCAGATGGAACCGCAGGAATAGTAATTGGAACCCATGCACTATTGGGCGAATCGGTTGTATTCAAAGATTTAGGTTTAATTGTTGTAGATGAGCAACATAGATTTGGTGTTGAACAACGTGATGCATTGAAAGAGAAAGCGGTACTTCCGCCGCATTTGCTAGTGATGACTGCAACACCAATTCCACGTACCGTGGCTATGACTGTCTTTGGTGATTTAGATGTCTCCACACTTCGTGAACTTCCGCTAGGTCGTCAACCAATCACAACCCATGTTGTACCGGTTAAGGAAAAGCCGAATTACTTGCAGCGCGCCTGGGAGAGAATTCGTGAAGAGGTTTCGCAAGGCCATCAGGCCTACATCGTTGCTCCACGTATTTCTGCAGACCCAGATGCTGGTGCGGATGCAGATTTAGATTTCCTCTTTGGAGAAGAATCCGATGAAATTTCATCGGTAGAAGAGTTAGCTCCAATGTTGCACTCAGGTCCTCTACAAGGACTCAAAATTGCGGTATTGCACGGCCGACTACCTGCAGAGGAAAAAGAGGCCACCATGCAAGCCTTTTCACAAGGTGAGATCGATGTGCTGGTTTCAACAACTGTTATTGAAGTTGGTGTAGATGTTGCTAATGCAACAATCATGGTGATTATGGATGCCGACAGATTTGGTGTTTCCCAACTACACCAGTTAAGAGGACGTGTAGGTCGAGGAACATCACCAGGATTGTGTCTTTTGGTCTCACAATGCGAAGAGCTAACTCCGGCACGCGAGAGACTTAACGCAGTCGCCGGAACTCTCGATGGTTTTGAACTCTCACGAATCGACCTGGAGCAGCGACGCGAGGGAGATGTTTTAGGTAGAAATCAATCTGGAACTCAATCTCATCTTCGTCTATTGCGTGTTTTAAGGGATGAATCATTGATTGAACAAGCCCGCGATGATGCAGAGCAACTTATCGCTAAGGATAATGATTTGAGAGACTATCCTGCGCTTAGGAAAGAGCTCGCCCAGTTGCAGCGAGATCAAGCGGTCGATTATCTAGATAAGGGTTAGAACATTGAGAATTATTGCTGGTGTAGCGCGAGGTAGAACTTTAGGAGCGGTTGCTGGCGCAACCCGTCCAACTTCAGATCGTGCACGTGAAGGTTTATTCTCATCATTAACCTCTGAATTTGGAAGTTTTGAAGGGTTACATATCCTTGATCTTTTTGGTGGTTCAGGTGCAATTGCATTGGAATCTCTCTCTCGTGGTGCCACCCTTGTGCATGTTGTCGAAAAAGATGATGAGGCTCAAAGAACAATCGAAACAAATTATGAGCTTGTGAAGAAATCTAACCCCAGCGGAAAGTTACAATTATTCGGAATGAGTGCGGAAAGATTCTTGAAGGAGCTTCCGAAAACTAAGTATCACCTTGTGTACATCGACCCACCATATGATTTCAGTAATCAAGCGGTGGAAGATGTTTTATCTGCGTTAGATGATGGAGAGTTTTTAAGTAGCGATGCCTTCATTGCAGTTGAGCGCACAGCACGAGGGCCTCAATTTATTTGGCCCGATGCCTTCGCGCCTGTACGAGAGCGAAATTATGGGCAGGCGACCATTTATTACGGTAATTACCAGCCTTAAGAATGGATTACTTGGCTCCATCTTGCTAGCGTTTACGCCATGAAGCGCGCAGTCTGCCCAGGATCCTTTGATCCGATCACTTACGGGCATTTGGACATCATTGAGCGTGCTGCACAACAGTTTGATCATGTCGTGGTTGCAGTTCTTGAAAATCGAACTAAATCGAGTCTCTTTACAGTTCAAGAGCGCATTTCAATGATCACTGAGGTTGTTGCCAGGTTTCCAAATGTCTCTGTTGATTCGTGGAGTGGATTACTGGTGGATTACTGCAAGAGCAATTCAATTCAGGCGATCGTAAAGGGTCTCCGAGCGGTCTCAGATTTTGATTATGAACTACAGATGGCACAAGTAAATTTGCAAGGCTCTGGAGTGGAGACCATGTTTATGGCAACAGCGCCGGCACACTCATTCCTTTCTTCATCACTTGTAAAAGAGCTAGCACATTACAACGGGGATGTATCGACAATGGTCCCTCCATCAATTAATGAAGCACTCAAGCTACGAATAGCGGGGAAATGATATGGATTCAGTAGATAAGTTAACCGCAGCAATCACAATGATTGAAGAGGCTCGAAGTGTTCCGCTTTCTGCCAGCTGCGTTGTTCATCGTGCTGAAATGCTCGAAGTTCTAGATGATGCGCGTGAATCTTTGCCAACTGATTTTGCATCGGCCCAGAAGATAATCGAAACAAGAGATGCCATCATTGAAGAGGCTCGATTAAGTGCTGAACAAATGATTGCTATCGCCCGTGAGGATGTTGCCCAGATGGTGGAACAGACTTCGATTGTTCAGATTGCGCGAGATGAGGCTCGTAAAATTCTTGATGATGCGCGTGAAACGGCGGAGATTGAAAAAGCTGAAGTCGAGGAATACATCGACGGTCGACTTGCCACTTTAGAGGTAATTCTTAACAAGACTATGGATGCTGTATCTCGCGGACGCGATCGCTTGGCTGGGGCAAACGATAAGGATGTTTTGTCTCAACTCGCAGATGAAAATTAATTACTAGAAGCACTCCATGAGTAAACAAGTAGATACATTTAAGCTCAATACCTATGAGTTACCTCGTCGTGCGGGGGAGATGAAGGAGTATGAGCTCGATATCGTTGTAAAAGAAAAGTTTGGCGTTGAGTTAATTGCTATTCCTGCTGGAGACATGATCGAAGTAGATGTACGTCTTGAGTCTGTTACTGAAGGTATCTTGCTAAGTGCAGAGGTTTATGCGGTAGCAAAGGGTGAATGTATTCGCTGCCTTGATCCAGTTGAAATTGTTATTGAGCGAAAGATTCAGGAGCTGTACAACTATGAGCCTACTAATGAGCGTGGAAAGCGAAAGAAGAAGCAGGAAGAAAGCCTTGAAGATTTAGAGATCGAGGATGAGTTGATGATGGAGGGTGAGATCATGGATCTTGAAACCCCGATCCGTGATGCTGTGGTTCTCTCACTTCCGATCAATCCCGTGTGTAGCCAGGATTGCCTCGGATTGTGCCCTGAGTGTGGGGGTAAATGGGCTGAGCTTCCAGAGGATCACGCACATGAGGCGATTGATGCCCGCTGGGCCAACCTTCAGGCCCTGCGCCTTGATGACCCCGATTTCAAGATTTAGCACTTTTAAGGGATACTTTCCCTCTGCGGCCAGGTTGCCGCTGAAATGATTGAGAAGAGGTTAGAACAGTGCCAGTACCAAAGCGAAAAATGTCGCGTTCAAAGACGCGTTCACGACGTAGCCAGTGGAAAACTACTGCAGCCGCTCTTTCAACATGTGGTCAATGCCAGCAACCTAAGTTGCAGCACACCGCTTGCCCAACCTGCGGTACTTACAACCGTCGTCAGGTCCTAGAGGTCTGATCTGAGCTCCATGCTCAGTGAGCAGCTGGGAGTAACTCTCGATCCAGCTTTGCTTGAGTTAGCCTTTACTCACCGTTCATTTGCATATGAATCGGGAAGTCAAGAAACAAATGAACGTCTTGAATTTCTTGGTGATTCAGTTCTGGGGTTAATTGTTACTGAAGAGCTTTACAAACGGTATCCAGATTTTGATGAGAGTCGTTTGTCACCATTACGTTCAGGTGTAGTCAACATGCGTGCGCTCGCAGATATCGCTCGCGGTCTACAACTCGGCCAGTACATCCGCCTTGGAAAAGGTGAAGAGGTTACAAATGGCCGGGATAAAAACTCATTGTTAGCAGATGCTCTCGAAGCATTAATCGGCGCTATTTATTTACAGTTTGGTTTTGAACGGTGCACTGAAATCGTTCGCGCACTCATCACCCCAACGATGGATTCAGCGGTAGCGCGTGGAGCTGGACTCGATGGAAAAACCGCGTTGCAGGAGTTAGCCGCCACATTAGGAAAGGGTGCGCCGGAATATATTGTTAGTGAAGAAGGCCCTGATCACGATAAGAACTTCACCGCGGTGGCGATGTTAGCTGGGCAAGCATTGAGCACAGGTACTGGAAAGAGTAAGCGAGAGGCTGAACAAGTCGCCGCCCGCGCTGCATATGAGGCTTTAAAAACCGCCAATCCGCAAGGCTAAATTCGCCAAAATCACGCTCGATAGGCGATAGGTTTACCGCGTGTATTTGAAGAGTATGACGCTCAAGGGCTTTAAGTCCTTCGCTTCGGCTACCACTCTCCGTCTCGAACCCGGTATCACCTGCGTGGTCGGTCCAAATGGTTCTGGTAAATCCAACGTTGTCGATGCCCTCACCTGGGTTATGGGTGAGCAGGGCGCTAAATCACTTCGCGGCGGCAAGATGGAAGATGTCATCTTTGCTGGAACAAGTGGACGTGCACCGCTTGGGCGCGCAGAGGTTTCACTCACTATTGATAACTCTGATGGTGCGCTACCTATTGATTACACCGAAGTGACAATCTCAAGAATTTTATTCCGCAATGGACAAAGCGAGTATCAAATAAATGGTGAAGCTTCACGTTTGTTAGATATTCAAGAGCTACTCAGCGATTCAGGTATTGGTCGCGAGATGCATGTCATCGTTGGACAAGGTCAGCTTGATGCGATTTTGATGGCGACGCCTGAAGAGCGCAGAGGTTTTATCGAAGAAGCAGCTGGAGTTCTTAAGCACCGCAAACGCAAAGAGAAAGCACTTCGCAAATTAGATTCAATGCAGGCAAACCTTGCACGTGTTCAGGATTTAACAGTTGAACTTCGTCGCCAACTTCGTCCTTTGGGCAAGCAGGCTGAAGTTGCTAAGAAAGCTGCAACGATCCAAGCAGATCTTCGTGATGCAAAGCTTCGTCTGCTAGCCGATGACTTTATTTCTATGTCTAAAACTTTGGAGCTCGAAGTTGCAGATGAGAACGCCTTACGTGAACGCAGAGCAGCGGTTGAAAATGATCTAGACACGGTCAGACGACGTGAAGAAGCATTAGATGCGCAAGCAGCGCATGAAGGTCCATTGTTGCTTGCAGCCCAAGAAACCTTCTACAACTTAAATTCATTACGTGAAAAATTCCGCGGAACTCAGAGTCTTGCTCAGGAACGTTCTCGCTTTCTTAATGAGGAGGCGGAGGAGGCTCGCACATCGGGCCGCGATCCTGAAAGTTTGGATGCCGAAGCACGCACCCTTCGCTTAGAGGAAACACAACTTCGAGCAGATGTAGTTTCATCGCAACAACAGTTAGCGCAGGCAACGACCGCCCTTACGCAAGCAGAGGCTGCGCTCAAGAGCGATGAGGACACAATCGCAGCAGCGATGCGTGCTATCGCAGATGCACGTGAAGGAACTGCGCGACAAGAAGGCCACATTAAATCTCTCAATGCACGCCTCGAGGCGATCGCTGAGGAAATTGAGCGACTTACCAAAGCACGTGATGAAGCTCAAGCTCGTGTAGATCAGGCAAAGCGCGAGTACTCATCTCATGAACTTGAGATTGCAAGCGCTGATTCTGGAGAGCTTGGACTTGACTCACAGTACGAGAATGCAAAATCTCAATTAGAGGCCTCGAAAGCAAAGCACACCGCACTCATTGATGCTGAGCGCGCCGCCGATCGTGAGCGAAACGCTGTTGAATCAAAGCTTGAGGCTATGAAGTTAACCTCGCAAACACGAGATGGCGCTTCGGCACTTCTGCGCGATTCCCGTGGAGTTTCCATTCTCGGAAGTATCGCCGGACTTATTGAAATTGATAATGGATGGGAAGCTGCAGCTGCAGCAGCCTTGGGAACTTTGGCTGATGCGGTAGTTGTTAAGGATCTCTCCTCTGCGGTTACCGCCCTGACAACTTTGCGAAATGAAAACCTCGGGCAAGCAGATGTCTTGGTCTTTGAACCAGGTCAGAGTGGGAATTCATCGATTCCATCTGGCTTGAACCCACTCTCTGCGCACATTCGCTCATCTTCTATTGGCGATCTCATTACATCGCTATTGGCTTCAACAGTTGTTGCTGAAAATGCAAACGCTGCAGAAGCGATTTTGAGATCCCACCCATCAGTCACGGTAGTAACTCGTGATGGCGATGTCGTTTCACGTGATCGCGCACGCGGTGGTTCTAAATCTTCATCATCACTGATTGAAATCAAGGCGTTAATTGATGGTTTAGAGACCAAACTTCAGGAGATCACCCACAACTGCGATCGCCTCAAGTTTGAAATCTCAACAGCAGGTAACGAGGTAGCTTCACGTCAGGGCGATTACGATGCAGCACTTTCCAAGCTCAACGAATCAGATGCTCGTATTGCAGCATTAACCGAACAGCTCGCTGTTTCTGGTCAAAACATGAAGTCAGCTATGGCCGAAGTAGAACGCCTCAACACCTCAATTAGCGAGGCAACAGCGGCTAAATCACGTGACGAGGGAGAGATCGCAATCGCGCAATCTCAACTACAACAACGTGGGGAAGTAGCAGAGCCTGATCATTCACGTACCGAAGTTCTTCGTAACAATGTTTCTATCGCTCGCACCTCAGAAGTTGAGGCACGACTAGCAGTACGCACAATTGAAGAACGAGTAGATTCGGTTGCAGCTCGTGCACTTGCCTTGGAGCAATCAGCGCAATCAGAGCGTGATGCATCAGAGCGTGCCATTGTTCGACGTAGTGCCCGAGCACGAGCAGCTGTTATTTCTCAAGCGGTTGCAGAAGCGGCTTATGAGGTTTTGATTCATATCGAACGTTCCATCGCAAAAGCTGCAACAGAGCGTGGACGTTTAGAAGAGTCACGAGCCGCTCGTGATGGCGAGACATTGACCGTTCGTACACGTGGACGCGAACTTGCTTCACAGCTAGAGCAGTTAACTTCAAGTGTTCACAAGGATGAGATTGCACGTGCTGAACAGCGTTTGCGCATTGAGACCCTTGAGGCAAAAACAGTTGAAGAGTTTGGTATTGATACCGCAACTTTGGTGAATGAGTATGGCCCAGATAAAGATGTGCCAACATTCCATGAAACAGAAGATGGAGAGATCATTTCTACTGAAATGGTTCCATACCGTCGAGATCAACAGGAAAAGCGTCTTGCATCTGCTGAGCGATCATTAAACCTGCTCGGAAAGATCAATCCGCTTGCTCTTGAAGAGTACACATCACTTGAAGAGCGATTGAAGTTCTTGGCTGAGCAGCTAGAGGATCTGAAGAACACAAAGAAGGATCTGCTCGATATAGTTAAAGAGGTTGATGACCGAGTTCAATCGATCTTTATGGAAGCGTATGAAGAGACCGCTAAGCACTTTGAAGAGATCTTTTCACGATTGTTCCCTGGTGGCGATGGCCGCTTAATCTTGACCGACCCAGACAACCCATTAACAACAGGTGTTGATGTTGAAGCTCGCCCACCAGGTAAGCGCGTTAAGCGTCTTTCTCTGCTTTCAGGTGGAGAAAAGTCTTTGACCGCTGTTGCCATGTTGGTAGCGATCTTCAAGGCACGACCAAGTCCTTTCTACGTTCTCGATGAGGTTGAGGCCGCACTTGATGATGTCAACCTCGGCCGACTGTTAGGTGTTCTTGAAGAGCTGCGTGAAAGCTCTCAGTTGATCATCATTACTCACCAAAAGCGCACCATGGAGATCGCCGATGCTTTGTACGGCGTAACGATGCGTGGCGATGGCGTTACTGAAGTTATTTCACAACGCTTGCGCGAATCTGACGCAAGCTAAGGCGTTACACGATGGGTCTTTTTAGTAAGTTCATCGCCAAAATAAAGGGCACAAATGATTTCTCTCCTGCCGATTGGGCAGAACTTGAACAAGAGCTACTGTCATCAGATGTAGGACCTAAATTAGCAAAGGAATTTTTGGAAGCTGCCAAGAAGGTCAAGAGCGATAACGCTGAGGAGGCGTTGATCGAGATTCTGACTCAAAACTTATCTAAGAGCTCGCATGAACCAATTCTCGTTGATGGAACTACAACCATAATGGTCGTTGGAGTGAACGGAACAGGTAAGACAACCTCAGTTGCAAAGTTAGCATCGCACTATAAGCGTGGTGGAAAAAGTGTTGTCTTAGCAGCGGGGGATACCTTTAGAGCGGCCGCGGTCGATCAACTCAAAACATGGGGAGAGCGTATAGGTGTCGTAGTTGTTTCTGGAAAGGAAAATGGAGATCCTGCATCTGTTGCATTTGATGGAGCTCAAAATGCTAAGGATTCTCGAAGTGATGTTTTCATTATTGATACAGCAGGTCGCCTGCATAACAAGAGCGATTTAATGGCTGAACTATCAAAGGTAAAGCGCGTCGTTGAAAAGGTGTCGCCAATTAATGAGGTGTTACTTGTAATTGATGCAACAACTGGTCAAAATGGTTTGCAACAAGCAAAGATCTTTACTGAAAGTGTTGATGTAACTGGAGTAATACTGACTAAGTTAGATGGAAGCGCAAAAGGTGGGGTGGCACTTGCCATAGAGGCGGAGTTAGGCATCCCGATTAAATGGATTGGTACAGGCGAGTCGGAAGGGGATTTTGCCCCCTTTGACGCTCAAAGCTACATAGCCGGGCTTCTGGCGTAACCCAGATGTAACACAAACCTTGGTTTTGTCACCAACCTGAAACCAAGCAATCCCTTCGTTGTAACTGCCCAGATAGAAGGTTGACCCATCTCAAAGGCGAGAATTTCTCGAATTAGATTAGGTGGTCTTTCATGGAGGAAGTTGTAATTAATTCAGGCGATACCGCGTGGATGTTAATTAGTACAGGACTCGTCGTTCTTATGATTCCGGGCCTTGCGCTGTTTTACGGTGGCATGGTTCGCGTGAAAAGTGTTCTTAACATGATGATGATGTCATTTGGTGCACTTGCAGTTGTGTTTGTTCTTTGGATTGCATTTGGATTCTCCCTTGTTTTCGGAGACTCAGTTGGTGGCAGAGGAGTTATTGGAGATATCGGTCAATTCACATTTTTGAATGGACTTGATAACTCTGCAGCGCTTATTGGAACAATTCCAGCGGCAGTGTTTATCGCATTCCAAGGAATCTTCGCAGCAATAACCGTTGCACTTATTTCAGGTTCAATTGCAGATCGTGCAAAGTTTGGTGCATGGATGGTCTTTGCCGGAATCTGGGCAACACTTGTTTACTTCCCAGTTGCTCACTGGGT
>JACCDL010381962.1_pt1 | contig 13401 bp, 10 predicted proteins | sample 7441931 | NCBI WGS metagenome assembly JACCDL01 (sample SAMN15323437, study PRJNA562643) | freshwater metagenome | isolation source: river surface water | place: USA:Blue River Watershed | collected 2017-08-16 | reverse complement strand
TTGCAATATTAGCCTTAGGGGCTATCAAAAAACGACCAGTCGTGATTGAAACACCAGCAGGTGATGCAATTTTGGTGCGCCATATGATGTATCTATCTATGAGTTACGATCATAGAATTGTGGATGGTGCAATGGGGTCTAGCTTCTTATCTGCAGTAGCAAAAGCATTCGAAAATTGGGATCCTAATAGACAATGGTTCCAATACGTTTAAGGAACACATTAATACAACAATAAAGCCTCCCAATCGGAGGCTTTATTGTTGTTATGAATATACTACATGTTTTAGTATCCTAAACCCAAATCTCTACCTTTCATTATCGCAGGAACACCATTTGACATCCATACTGGCATTGGTGCACCTTTTAAATAATGATCAAAGAATTGTTGTTCTCTGATTTGAATATCTTTTCTGTTTTTTCTTTCAACTAGATTGTGCGCTTCATTATTATACACTAACATCCAGATTGGCTTACCCAATCTACGCATAGCTGTAAACATTTCTATGCCCTGATACCAAGGCACCGCATCATCTGCATCATTACTCATAATCACAATAGGTGTTTTTACTTTATTCAATTCAAATAAAGGTGAATTCTTAATATATAAATCTGGACGTTCCCATAAATTGGCGCCAATTCTACTTTGTGTTTTCTCGTACTGAAATTGTCTATTGATTCCTGGCCCCCATCTGATACCACCATAAGCACTCGTCATATTAACAACTGGTGCACCAGCCCAAGCAGCAGCGTATAAATTGGTTTTAGTAATCAAATGTGCTATTTGGTATCCACCCCAACTTTGACCTTGTAAACCAATTCTTGTACTATCTACAAATCCTTTTTGAATCATTGCCCTTGTACCACTTACTATATAATCATATGCACCCTGTCCAGGATATCCTTTTTTATACCAGATATCAGGTACAAACACAATATAACCACGACTTACAAAAAATGGGATATTTAATCTAGATGGCGTTGGCGCTGGAGGTAGGTAATTATGAAGGGTTTGATTATTGCGCTCATAGAAATATACAATCATAGGATATTTCTTTTTTGCATCAAAATCTTCAGGCAAATAGAGAACCCCTTCAGCAGTCTTGCCTGTATAGGCTTTCCACTTAACTAAGGTAGATTGCATCCAATTATATGTTGCTTGTTGAAGATTAATTTCTGCAAGTGGATTTGAATTTTGTACCGTATTACTTAAAGTATAGTAAAATAAATTACCTGTATTCTTTTCATCTTCTTGCATCACCACAAAATCTTTTGTTTTTTCTGCACCTACTATGGTAGTGAAATGCATTGATTTTTCAGCAATAGTAAATACCGTTCTTTTTTCCAGATCTAACACAGCAATACTTTCCGTTTTGTCTATTTCGTTGAAGGACTTCAATAAGATTTGGTCTTTAGTACCTAATGTTTTTTTATCTTCTTGTAATTTAACAAAACGATAGACTTTTTTAGCTGCTCGACCTTTCGTTAATAATTGAGAAGGCGCCATACCTGTGGCATCTACCAACCATAAATCATATCGATCATAAAGGATAAAATGTCTATTATTCTCCATCCACATGGCAATTCCATAGGCATTAGGATCATCTGGCACATCATTGTCTTCGTCATAAAGCGGGTAAGGTATATCTTTTGCAATTTGTTTAACCTGCATGTTTGCTGTCTGAAAGGATTTGAACTGCTTTGCCACTTCATCATAATATACAAGGAGGCTTCCGTCATAAGAAGGTACAACAAGACTGCCTTTTAAGCCTTTTTGTACCAATTGTTTATTTCCGGTTCCAGTATGTATCGCATATAAATCCTTTTTCCCATAACCCTCCCATTGACTGGCAATGGTATAATTTGAATCCAAGTTAGCAAATGCATATAGCCCATCCCCTTCTGCAGTGTATTGGATTTGTCGATCATTTACCTTTCCTAAATAAGTTAGTTGATTGTTCAATGGTCTAAATAAAACGGCTTCAGTACTTTTTAGACTAGTTTCTAGACTCTTTAATTGAGCTGATTGCAAATTTGCATCTCTATAATTCCATATGTCCACACTCACCCTATCAAATTCTGGCAAACTCGTGTCTTTAATTGGAATAATTGGTTGAATACCTATACTTAAGATAGCTCCTGTTTTGCTAAAACTTAATTTCTTATCTCCACCTACGGTATATTGAGCTGGTAGATTTGGATGCGATCTATCTAATATATAAGTCGCTGAATCTGCTTGGTCTACATAATAGGCAACGCTAAAGTTTTTTTGTAAAGCTTTATGTGTGCTATCTCTTTCTACAAGATAGGCTAGTTGCTTCCCTTGCTCATCCCAATTTATATTTTGTGCAGCAAAAAAGAAAGAGGAGACTGTCTTTGTTAGCGTGTCAAGGGTATTAGCTACAATTAATTTTGATCCACTTGTTTTAGTTTTCATCTGGTAGGCTGCAACAGATTGTCCGTAAGGATGGATTTGAAATTGAGCCACATTAGGAAGGATTCGTTCGGAATGCTCCTTTAAAGTATAAATCACCAATTCACTACCTTCTTTTGTGATGTCTGTTTTTTTATCCTTTAAGTACACCAAGACATTACTATTGTGTGCAGCAATTTGAAAAGATTTGACAGCTGGTATTTTTTGAATAACACTTGATTGCAGATTGATGATTACAAGAGAATCTTTTGGCATTTCCTCTGGCTTTTTCTTTGCAATCTTTGCCTGTCTAGTTTCAACAAAACTTGGTTTAATTTTTGCAATTAAATAATTATTATTTTCAGTAAACTGAGCTAAAGTTCCACGATCAATTATAATTTTTTGATGATGCTTTAAATGCTGTAGGTATAACACACCATCGCCTTCTTGTGGTACAATAGTATATGACAACCACTGACCATCAGAGGATAAGGCAACCTCTTTAATAGATTGCCATTGATCGTAAACGGTATGATCTAATGGTTTTTTTTGTGCTTGTGTTAAACTAGTCAACAATAACAATAGAAAACTTAATATACGCTTCATAAAAGGATAAATTGAAGAATCAATTTACGATAAGTTTTAAAAAAAGCGTTATTTATTTCTGTTTTTGCAAACGAAGTATGCGCATCATTTGAAGGATTACTGCGATGCTAATTAAACTGATTCCAATAAAGAATCCCTTCCCCATTTGTTTTTGTTCTTGAAACAATATTACTGCTAAAATGATACCATAAACAGGCTCTAAATTCAAGGTGACATTCATAGTGAATGCACTAATTCTTTTTAAAGCATTCAGCATCAAGTGATTGGCCCAAACAGTACATACTAAGGCTAAAATAATCAACCAAAACCAATCTGTTTTAGTAGGTATGATAAAGGAAGTTTGCTGATAAGTATTTAATACTAAAATCACTATTGTTAGAAATCCAAAACCTCCAAACATCTCAAATGTTTGAATGGTTTGAGTGGTATAACGAACCGTCATATTTTTATTAATGATGGTAAAAACAGAAGCAAAAAACGATGAAATTAATCCAACTAAAATGCCTGTTCTAAAATGAATGTCAAATTGAAAAATAAATAAAATACCAATTAGACTTAATAATCCAATCAATAGATCCATCCAAACCCATTTGGTTCTTAACATAATTGGCTCTAAAACTGCGGTAAATAAACCAATACTCGAAATACACACTAATGCAATGGATACGTTGGCTAATTTAATACTTCCATAAAAACAGACCCAATGTATGGCAATCAGCACCCCAATCATCATTAATTTAAACTTATCTTTTAGGGATACTTCATTGGGTTGACGATGCATTAAATAAATAGGAACCAATGCTAAAAAGGTCAATAACATTCTATAAAAAACTAAAACGAGACCATTTAATTGGATTAGATTACCAATGGGTGCCGTGAGTCCAGCTAAAAAAACAAATAGATGCAATTGTATTAAGGAACGTCTAAAACTGCTCACGCTTAATATGTTTTATAAAGCGGCCAGTAAAGGATTGCCATTGCATACTCATCACACCTAAAACAGCTTCTTTAATAATCCCTTTAGACATTTTACTGATACCTATTTTTCTATCTATAAAGGTAATTGGAACTTCTTTTAATTTAAAACCAAGTCTCCAAGAGGCAAATTTCATTTCAATTTGGAATGCATAACCAATAAACTGAATATGATCTAATTGTATCGAAGAAAGTACTTTGTTTTTATAACAAATAAATCCTGCTGTAGGATCTTTGACTGGCATCCCAGTAATGATTCTTGTATAAAGTGAGCCCCCTTTTGAATAAATGAGACGATCTAAAGGCCAATTTTCTGTTGCACCCCCTTTAACATACCTACTACCTATTGCTACATCTGCCCCATTTTCACAAGCTGCCAATAAACGATCTAAATCTAAAGGATTGTGTGAGAAGTCAGCATCCATTTCAAATATATAATCATACTTGTTTTCTAATGCCCACTTAAAACCATGTATATAGGCAGTTCCTAAACCTAATTTGCCTTTTCTTTCTTGAATAAAAATTTTATCTGGATGGGCAAGCATTAATTCTTTAACAATGGAAGCTGTTCCATCTGGTGAACCATCATCTACAACCAACACATGGTATTGATTTCCAAGAACTATTACAGCATGGATAATGGCTGCAATATTTTCCTTTTCGTTATAAGTTGGTATGATGACAATTTTCTTCACTTGCGTTGGGGGGTATAAGGAATAAAATTAATGATTTATTAGCAATTAACATATGTTAATTTTTTAATATAGATCTATTGAGGATTTCAGTTAATTTTTGCTTTGTATGTAAGGCAAAATCACCTTTCATCATCCAATCATAATATTGAGGCTCTTCTTTAAGTACTTGAGTTACAGGCTTTCCTTTATGTTTTCCAAAATTAAAAACTTCAACCCCATTTTCAATGACAAAACGACGTGCAAAGTCTACAATCTGATCCTCTCCAGTAAATTTAACAATGGATTCTACTGTATTCCCTAAGTTAGGATACTTCTCTAATTGAGCTTCTAACACTTCCCAAGTTGCCGTTGCATCTGCCTCTGCAGTATGGGCATCTTCTAATTGTTTATTACAATAAAATTTATACGCAGCAGTCAAAGTCCTTTGTTCCATCATATGAAACACTTTTTGAACATCCAATAATTTGCGTGCTTCTATATCAACTGAAATACCAGCTCTTAGAAATTCCTCATTCAACATAGGGATGTCAAATCGATTGCTATTGTAACCTGCTAAATCAGCGCCTTCAATAAATTGTTTGATTTCATTGGCTACTTGTTTAAAAGTAGGTGCCTCTTTTACCATTTCGTCTGTAATGCCATGTACTGCTGTTGTGGCTGCAGGTATAGGCATCTCTGGATGAATCAATTTTCTTTTAACTTGCTTTGTGCCATCTGGCATAATTTTGACAATGGCAATTTCAACAATTTTATCGGTACTCACATTGATACCAGTTGTCTCTAAATCAATAAAACAAATTGGTTGAGAAAGTTGTAAACGCATAAGCTTAATTATACTTCGAAGTTAAACAATATGGCTTTCTAAATACTAGAAACGAGCTAAATACTTCAAAAGATTTACCTAATTTTGCCTCTAAATTAAGTCGAATGAATTGGAAAGCCCTAGACGATATGGAGCAGCTAGAATCAATCAAAGCAGCATCCTATACTACACCACAAGTCATTTTTAAACATAGCACCACTTGTAGTATAAGCAGAATGGCATTAGATCGTTTTGAACGTGCCGCAGCACCAGAAAATGTAGATTTTCATTATTTAGACCTTTTGAAGCATAGACCTATCTCTGCGGCTATAGCTGAAAAATTTCAAGTATTCCATGAATCCCCTCAAGTCCTATTGATTAAGCAAGGGGAATGCATCTATGATGAAAGCCATTATGGTATCATGATGGACGAACTTATATCCTTTCTATAATCATCGCACTCGCTCCTCCACCACCATTGCAAATTGCAGCTGCGCCATATTGAGCTTTATGATCCTTTAAAATATGTGCCAATGTAACAACTATTCTTGCACCGCTGCATCCAAGTGGGTGTCCAAGTGAAACTGCTCCACCTCTTACATTCACTTTAGCAGGGTCTAGTTTCAATAATTTAGTATTTACAATCCCAACAACAGAAAAAGCTTCATTAAATTCAAAGAAGTCAATTGCATCACTGGTTAAATTCGCTTTTTTAAGTGCCTTTGGTAAAGCCAAAGCAGGCGCTGTAGTAAACCATTTTGGATCCTGTTCTGCATCCGCAAAACTGGTGATTTTTGCTAAAGGTTGCAAACCCAATGCTTTCATTTTCTCCCCACTCATGATCAACACTGCTGCAGCACCATCATTCATCGTACTCGCATTAGCAGCTGTAACCGTTCCTGTTTTACTAAATGCAGGATTTAAACTAGGAATTTTATCAAATTTTACGTTAAAAGGTTCTTCGTCTTTAGAGATAGTCAATGGATCTCCTTTCTTTTGAGGAATGAATACAGGCACTATTTCATTCGCAAATAATCCTTCCTCGGTTGATTTTTGTGATTTAGTATAACTATCAATTGCAAAAGCATCTTGATCAGCTCTTGAAATATTATTTTCAGCTGCACACAAATCAGCAAAATTGCCCATTGCTACTTGGTCGTATTGATCGACTAAACCATCTTTTGCCAAGCCATCTTGCATGGTAATTTCGCCATATTTTTGACCCCATCTTTGATGCATATTGTAAAAAGGCACATTACTCATACTCTCCATCCCACCTGCTATTATAATATCTGCATCCCCTAAAAGAATGGCTTGAGCACCCAATGCAATAGATTTCATTCCACTTGCACAAACCTTATTGATAGTAGTACAGATTACTTTATCGGGCAAACCTGCAAATTTAGCTGCTTGTCTTGCTGGTGCTTGACCTAGTCCAGCTTGTAACACTGAACCCATATACACTTCATCCACTAATGTTGGATCTAATTGAACTTTATCCAATAATCCTTTAATAGCAACAGCACCAAGTTCAGTTGCAGTACAAGATTTTAATACACCACCAAATGAACCAATGGGTGTTCTTACTGCGGCAACGATAAAAACTTCTCTAGTCATAAGATTCAATTTTATATGAATTTATTGTTTATTTATCCTTCGTTAGATTCGGGAATCAAACGAATTCCTCCTTCTTCAATGGTGATTTTTTTTGCTTTATACAACATCCCCACATTCATTTTAAAAGCCTTTTTACTTATACCAAAAAAAGCATAGATGTCTTCTGGCGAAGACTTATCATGATAAGGCAAAAATCCTTTATGCAATTTTAATAATTGTATCAATTTTACTTGATCATCATCTAATTTTTCTACCCCTTGTTTACCTATGCCTATATCTAATTTATTGTCTTCTCTTATTTTTTTCACAAATCCTTCATCAATAAATTGGCCAATATGCAAATGGGTAAATACTTCATTCTTATACACTAAACCCTGATGAACTTGATTCACAATCACGACATAACCAATATCAGATTCTCTGTACACCTGCAATTTAACTTTCTCCCCTTCTTTTACTGTGAGTACCTCATTACTAATTTGATTGTCGATTTTTTCTGTAGCAGCTACCCTTCCTGTTTGTTTATCTAAATACAATTTAACCAAATATTTTCCACCTAAACGCATACTTGAAAGTTGCTGAGAAACTGGTACAAATAAATCTTTCATTAATCCCCAGTCCATAAAAGCACCTTGCTTAGTAAGTGCCACCACCTTTAGAGCAGCAATATCCCCCACCACAGCAAATGGTTCTTGAGTGGTTGCAATCAAACGATTATCAGAATCATGATAAACAAAAACACTAATTGTATCTCCCACTTGTAAACCTGCAGGTACAAATCTTTTAGGGAGCAAAACCCCTTCTTCTCCGTCATCCATATAAAAACCAAAGTCCACCTTTCGGTCTACACGCATTAAATTAAACTGACCTACATTGATGGTTGACATACTATTTGATTTAGGGTTACTATTTCCTATTTATAAAATTAGAACAATTCTGGCTGTTCATCATTTGGATCTTTAATGACTACTTTATTTTCCCAATCCATTTCTATTGATTTACTAAAATCAACCAATTTGGTGCCTACAGCTTTTGAGCCCATGATATCTACCATTTTACTCACTTTAAATTTTGCTTTTCTTGCTTGAGTACCTTTTCCAGACACGACCACTAAAATAGGCTCAATATGAGTTGTTACAGCAGCTACATAGTTTCCAGCACCTTCTTTAATAAAAGTAAATGGCGTTTTTAAAGTAGACGTCTCTATTTTAAAGCGTTTGATATTAAACTGTAATTTGTCTTTATCTAAGTAAACAGCTGTAATCACTTTTTCAGGATTAAACTTTTCTATAAAAATAACTTTCTCAGGATCAAATCGCTGTGTTAATTCTGTATCTGTTACTTCGTAATTACCCTCTTTTGTAATGACAATTATTTTTTCATCTTCAAAAGTGCCTAAATATTGGCCTTTTTCTTCTGTATTTAATCTGCCAAATTTATCATCGAACCATAATTTCCTACCCACTAAAGTACTCTTTCCAGCCTCTTTTAATTTCACCGCTTTAATAGGATACTTTGTCACTTGATTGCCCACACTACTTCTGCCCTTCACTTCTAGTGTTTCAAAAAAGAAATCGAACTCTTTAATCCTTGCACTACAATTTGGACTTAATACAATTTTGACTGATTCTGCTTCACCATTTGCATTGATAGACAAATAATGCACTTTAGATTTTTCTAAACTTTTAGCTAACACATACTCTTTATCTCTAGTTACACCGGTAACATTAAAGCGTTTCGCATAACTTATGCCAGATGCTCCGTCTACATAAATCATATTATAAGTAGTACGTTCGTCATTTTTCTGAAATACAGCTGCGTGAATAATATCTTTTCCAATAAAAATTTTGTCCGCTACTTTAACCACTTTCATGGTACCCCCTTTGGTAAAGGCAATAATATCATCATAGTCCGTACAATCACATAAGAATTCATCTTTCTTTAAGCTCGTGCCAACGAAACCTTCCGCTCTATTGATGTACAATTTAGTATTGGCAATAGCTACCTGCTTCACTTGAATAGTATCAAATTCTTTTAATTCAGTTTTACGTTCTTTGCCTTTACCGTATTTCTTTTGTAAGTTTTCGTAATAACTGACTGCATAATCAACTAGATTTTCAAGGTTATTTTTAACTTCCTTAATTTCTGCCTCTATAGATTTAATTTGAGCAATTAAGTCTTCAATATCTAATTTATAGATTCTTCTTACTGGCTTATCCGTCAACTTAACTAGATCAGCGCGTTCTATTGGCTTTTTGAATTTCTTTTTAAATGGTTCAAAAGCTACATCAATAGCATCAATTACTTTATCCCAATTAAGGTGTTTCTTTTCTAATTCTTGGTAGATCTTTTCTTCAAAGAATATTTTTTCTAAACTAGTGAAATGCCATTTATCTAATAATTCCTGTAATTGAATTTCTAATTCTCTTTTTAGTAAAGATTTTGTGTGATCCACCGAATAACGTAACAAGTCACTTGCTCCAAGAAATTGTGGACGCTGATTTACAATTACACAAGCATTTGGAGATAAACTAATTTCACAATCTGTGAAGGCATACAATGCATCGATAGTAATATCAGGAGAAATGCCTGTAGCTAAATCAATTTGAATCTCTACTTGAGCAGCTGTTACATCTGTTACTTTCTTGATTTTAATTTTACCTTGGTCATTCGCCTTGGTAATACTTTCCATCAATTGAGTTGTCGTAACGCCATAAGGCACATCTTTAATAACCAGTGTTTTTTTATCTAGCTCTTCGATGTGTGCCCTTACCCTTATTTTTCCGCCACGTTTCCCATCATTGTAGGCAGAAGCATCGATCATGCCACCAGTTTGAAAATCTGGCAATAATTCAAATTTCTTACCTCTTAAATATTTTACACTCGCGTCTAAGAGTTCATTGAAATTATGGGGTAAAATTTTAGTAGACAATCCCACCGCAATACCGTCTGCACCTTGTGCAAGCAATAATGGAAATTTCATCGGAAGGGTTACAGGTTCGTTCTTACGTCCATCATAACTTAGTGCCCATTCCGTTGTTTTTGCATTAAATGCTACTTCTAATGCAAACTTGCTTAAACGAGCTTCAATATACCTTGAGGCAGCAGCTGAATCCCCAGTTCTTACATCTCCCCAGTTACCCTGTGTCTCTACTAATAAATTCTTTTGTCCAATATTGACTAATGCGTCTCCAATACTTGCATCACCATGAGGATGGTACTGCATACTTTGACCAATAATATTAGCCACCTTGTTGAATCTTCCATCATCCATTTCCTTCATGGCATGTAAGATTCTTCTTTGTACAGGTTTTAAACCGTCTTCTATTGCAGGTACCGCTCTTTCTAAAATTACATAGGATGCATAATCCAAGAACCAATTTTTATATTGACCTTGAACACCCGACTCATTCTCTGTGACCCTACTTAAATTTTTCTCTTTTGCCATAACTAATCTTAATTCGAACTTTTGAAAAGTTCATTATAGTCGGTAAGTGTCTTCACTACCGTCTGCTAAACTATTTAATTCTACAAAAACAATATCCGTGATTGCGATTAATTCATGCCAAACATTCGCTTGAATTAAAACCCTTACAGGTGCAATCAGTTCAACTGTTTCTTCTTTATTTGTATTTAAATCCTTCCAATGTAGGTTTGCTGAACCTTGCATTAAAAGCATATCTTCTGGATTTTTACCATTTGAAGCACCTTTATGATAATGTTGTCCACTAACCGTTCCTGCATTTCGATACACCAATAAAAATTCACCTGTTCTATCTGTACTAAAATAATGAAGTGCACCACGCTCATCCACTGCTTTTACATCTATAGGGCTTATTGTTACACTCATTTATTTTCTTATTACAAATCATTAAATCAAAAAATTAGGCAGTTTCAGTTTCCACTACGGTACTGTTACCTCCTGGCATTTGTACAACCATATCCTTCCAACCTTTATTCCAATCTCCTGCAATGACCAATTTACCCTCTGTTTCTAAAGCTTTAAGTCTAGATACTATAAAGGCATCCCCGGTTTTGATTTTCATCTTACTCAAAATATTAGTGAGCGCACTTTGTAATTTTTGAGCATTTTTTGTGAGTAAGGATAGAATTTCTTTATCATAAAAACCAATACCCATACTCACAATTTTCTTACCACCTTCTAAAAATCGAACCCCTTCATTTTCATTGCATAATTTCTTCCATTCATCTGGGTCTAATTCAAATTCACTCAAAGTAATTGGCCTCGCTAATTTCTTTGCTTTTAAAAACTCTTTAGGTTGTATTTGACTTAAATGAGTTGGGTAAAATAATTGACCTTTTTCGTTTAAAAAAGGCAGGTTATTTAAATACAACACATGTATTCTACTTTGATATTCTTTAAACTGACTCATGAACCAATAATAGCCACAAACATCATGAACGTTTTGTCCCATCCAAATCCAAATCATTTCATTTTCATCATGATTTAAAGAGGTTTGCAAATGATGGATCGTTAACTTATCATCCACTATATCTAATTGATCTTCATAAGGAGAATGGGCTAGTATCTCTTTCCACCAATCCCTTCTTTGTTGGTATCCTTCTGTTTCATAAATATCCATAAGTGGCCCAACAGCATAATCGTCTTTAATTTCTATGACCTTTCCAGACATAGACTCATCTAATTCGATAGCAGCTTGTAAAGCAGCTATATCTGCGGTATTAAATACTATGTGTATCATTTGCTTTATCTAATTCTACTTTTAAATTATTGATAATGAAGTCCTGTCTTTCAGGGGTATTCTTTCCCATATAATATTCTAACAAATGTTGAATATGATCGCCTTGTTCTAAAATAACTGGTGCTAATTTGATATCTGCGTTGATGAATTTTCCAAACTCTTCTGGACTGATTTCACCTAAACCTTTAAATCGAGTAATCTCTGGTTTACTGCCTAATTCAGCAATTGCTTTTTGCTTTTCGATTTCATCATAGCAATAGATTGTTTTTTGCTTATTTCTAACACGGAATAAAGGCGTCTCTAAAACAAAAACGTGCCCTTTCTTAACCAAGTCAGGGAAGAATTGTAAAAAGAAGGTTAGCATCAATAAACGAATATGCATGCCATCCACATCGGCATCAGTTGCAATCACAATATTGTTATAACGCAAGCCTTCTAGACCATCTTCAATATTTAAAGCATGTTGCAATAAGTTAAACTCTTCGTTTTCGTACACCACTTTTTTGGTTAACCCAAAAGCATTCAAGGGCTTACCTCTTAAACTAAATACAGCTTGCGTATCTACATTACGTGACTTCGTAATACTACCACTTGCAGAATCCCCCTCGGTAATAAACAAAGTGCTATTTTGCTGTGTAGAGATAAAAATTTCTTTGTTCTTATTTGGCACTTCGTCGTTTAAATGCACCCTACAGTCCCTCAATTTCTTATTATGTAAATTGGCTTTTTTAGCACGTTCGTTGGCTAATTTTTTAATGCCTGCCAATTCTTTTCTTTCTCTTTCATTCTGCTCAATCCTCTTCTTAAGCGCTTCTGCTACAGATGGATTTCTATGTAAAAAATTATCTAACTCTTTTGCTAAAAATTCAGTCACAAAATTCTTCATACTTGGGCCACCATCCGCTACATTCTGTGAACCTAGTTTTGTTTTGGTTTGACTTTCAAATACAGGCTCTTGTACCCTAACAGACACGGCTGCAACAATACTTGTTCGAATATCTGATGCTTCATAATCCTTCTTGTAAAAATCACGAATCACTTTCACATAGGCTTCTCTAAAAGCTTGCTGGTGTGTACCCCCTTGTGTAGTATACTGACCATTTACGAAAGAAAAAATATCTTCTCCGTAATCATTGTTATGAGAGATCGCTACTTCAATATCTTCGCCTCTTAAATGTATGATTGGATACCTTAATTCATCAGGATTGGTTTTACGCTCTAGTAAATCCAATAATCCGTTCTTACTAATGTATTTTTTATCATTAAAATGAATCGTTAAACCCGCATTTAAATAACAATAATTCCAAAGTTGACTTTCTATATATTCATAAATGAAATGGTAGTTTTTAAAGATGGTCGCATCTGGGGTAAACACCACTAATGTTCCATTTGGTTCAGTCGTTTTAGTCTCTTTTGATTCTTCAATTAATTGACCACGTTTAAAACTAGCAGACCTTTGCTTTCCTTCTCTAAAAGCAGTCACCTCAAAATCATCACTCAACGCATTCACTGCTTTTGTACCTACTCCATTCAATCCTACTGATTTTTGGAAAGCCTTGCTATCATATTTTG
>JACCDL010989270.1_pt1 | contig 13402 bp, 15 predicted proteins | sample 7441931 | NCBI WGS metagenome assembly JACCDL01 (sample SAMN15323437, study PRJNA562643) | freshwater metagenome | isolation source: river surface water | place: USA:Blue River Watershed | collected 2017-08-16 | reverse complement strand
TCAAATCTCATCGTGGGCGGAGAAGACCGCCTATGAAGCAGCATCAGCGATAATCGCAGTGAGCGATGGTATGCGAGGCGATGTATTAACTGCCTATCCCGATGTGGATCCAACTAAAGTTGTCACTATTCGCAATGGCGTCGACACATCTCGCTTTGCACCAAACTCTGATACCTCAGTTCTCTCTGAATATGGAATCACCGGTCGTTACGCGATGTTCGTTGGTCGCATCACTCGACAGAAGGGTCTTGCCCATCTCCTTCGTGCTTGGCGTGAGGTTCCAGATGAATTTGGACTAGTTCTTGCAGCTGGAAGTCCAGATGAGCCTGGTATTGGCGCTGAGGTTGCAGATTTAATAGCCGAGCTCCAGAAGAGTCGCAAGAATGTCTGGTGGATTAAGGAGATGCTCCCCCATGAAAAACTCACTGCAGCTCTCACTCACGCCGATTTATTTCTCTGCCCATCGATATATGAACCACTTGGTATCGTAAATCTGGAAGCGATGGGCTGTCAGACCGCTGTTCTTGCATCACGAGTCGGTGGAATTCCAGAAGTTGTTAGCCATGGCAGCACCGGCGAACTCATTGATTACACCGAACACGACATCCCGGCATTTGAACGCTCGATTTCTGAGGCGATAACCCGTTTAATGAACGATCCTGAGCGTCTTAAGCAATATGGAATTGCGGGTCGTGAGCGAGCAATTAAAGAATTCGGCTGGGATGCCGTTGCGGCAACTACACTTGCGCTCTATCAATCAGTAATCAAAAACCGTTAGCTTTTAACGGCCAACACGTATCGGAGATGTAATGTCGCGTCGCGGCTGGTTTCTATTTGTCTTGACTGGACTTCTCTGGGGTATCCCGTATCTCTTTATCAAGGTAGCCGTTGATCCAAATGATGGCTTCCCGCCAGCTGCTGTGGTCTGTCTGCGCACTGCAATTGGCGCTGCAATTTTGATTCCATGGGCGATCCATCAGAAGACGTTCGGCAGCGCGATCCGGGGAGTTAAGTACGTTGCCCCATACGCAGTACTGGAGATGATTGGACCTTGGATTCTCATTAGTACAGCTGAACAGAAAATCTCATCCGGTTTAGCTGGTCTCTTAGTTGCTTCAGTTCCAATCTGGGCCACCATCTTCGCTTCAATGAAGGGCGATAAAACGGTCTGGCACCACAAACGATTGTTCGGCATCGTCATCGGCTTTATCGGTTTGGTTGCTGTTGTCGGTATCGAGAGCATTACCGGAGGCGCAGATCCACTCTCTATCGCGATGATCCTGGTCGCATCAATCGGTTATGCCTATGCCGTAATGATGGTGCAGAGCGGATTACCTGGAGTCTCCGGTGTTGCCATCAATGGTGTTGCCATGGCGATTTCGGCGCTCTTCTATCTGCCATTCACAGTCAGCCAGTGGCCTACTCACAACATCGCAACCTCCGCCATCTGGGCCATTATCGGCTTAGGTGTTCTCTCGACTGGAATCGCTTTCGCCATCTTCTTTGTCTTAATTGAGATCATTGGAGTAGCACGCGCTTCTCTTGTCACCTATCTCAACACCGCATTTGCTGTTGTGCTTGGCGTCATAATCTTGGGTGAGCCACTTACAATTGGGATTGTCCTTGGGTTGCCATTGGTTCTGGTTGGCTCCTACTTTGCAAGCAGAAAGAGTGAGGAGCCATCACATGCTTAGCGCAATATTTCTCGGCATTGTCCAAGGCCTTACCGAATTTCTTCCAATCTCATCCAATGCTCACTTGGCCATTATCGGCAGATTGATGCCATCGGCTGAAGATCCTGGCGCAACCTTTGTGGCAATTACTCAGATTGGTACCGAGCTCGCAGTCCTGCTCTACTTCCGCCGCGATATCTTCTCTATCATCGGTGCATGGTTTAAGTCGCTTAATCGAAAAGCTCATTTAACTCATCACGAGCGTAGCGATGCACGTTTGGCGTGGTTAATTGCAATCGGAACTCTACCAATTGTTGCTCTCGGTTACCTCGGTCAGTCATATATCGAAAATGAACTTCGCTCACTCTGGGTGATTGCAACTACCTTGATACTTTTTGGATTTCTCCTGGGTTTCTTGGATTACATGGGTCGCAACGAGCGAAGCCTCGATCAACTTACTCCTGGACATGGAATCCTCTACGGCCTTGCTCAATCACTCGCCCTTATTCCGGGCGTTTCACGATCAGGTGCGACGATTGCAATGGGGCGTATTCTCGGTTATCGGCGTGAGTCAGCTCTCCGCTACTCATTCTTGCTCGCACTTCCGGCAGTCTTTGGCTCTGGCCTCTACCAACTTAAGAAGGGAATCCAAGAGCCGAATAATGCGGTATTTACAATGCCGCAGACCATTACAGCTACCCTAGTCGCATTCCTCGTTGGTTATGCGGTAATTGCCTGGTTGATGCGCTACATCTCCACCAAGTCATTTACACCATTTGTTATCTATCGAATTGTGCTCGGCACAATCTTGTTGATTGCCCTATCGACCGGTGTGATTGCAGCCTAAAGCGTTAATGCTTTTTATCTGAAAAGCCGAGGCGCTCTAGGAGCTTTGGATCTCGCTGCCACTCTTTTGAGACCTTCACATGGAGCCCTAAGAAGATTCGGGCACCGAGTTCGCGTTCGATATCTTTGCGAGCCCGCATTCCAATATCTTTTAATCGCTGCCCCTGGTGGCCAAGGATGATGCCGGTCTGCGAATCACGCTCGACATGAATAGATGCGTGGATATCGTAGAAGGGGCGAGTTCCATTTGGCTCGCGTTCTGACATCTCGTCAATGGTCACCATGATCGAGTGCGGAAGTTCTTGAAGCGCATCGCGCATCGCTGCCTCACGAATGAGCTCGCAGATCAGCGTCTCAATCTTCTGATCGCTCTTCTGATCAACAGGATAGAAAGCCGGACCTACCGGAATATTTTCGCCGATGATTTTCTCAAGAAGTTCGATCTGATCGTGGATTACAGCAGATACTGGAATTATCTCGTCCCAGGTAAAGCCCTCTGCTAAATCACTGATGGTCATCAAGCGATCAGCTAAAGTCTTCTTATTGACGGTATCGGTCTTTGTTACCAAGGCAAACTTCTTAGCACGTGGGTGCTTTGCCAGCTCTGCCGCGATAAATTGATCGCCAGCACCGGTCGCTTCGTTGGCAGGAAGACACATCATGATCACATCGACCGAATCAAGGCTCTCGTTTACCACGGCGTTGAGTCGATGGCCGAGCAGTGTGCGCGGCTTATGCACGCCAGGGGTATCAACAAGAATGGCTTGAAAATTATCGTTATTGATAATGCCGCGAATAGCGTGGCGGGTGGTATTTGGATGATGAGATGTAATTGCGATTTTGCTACCCACGAGCGCATTGATAAGGGTTGATTTTCCGGTATTTGGGCGGCCAACTATGGCAACAAAGCCCGAACGGAAATCACTCATAGCGCTATTCTCTCATTACTTGAGCGAGCGTTACGCCAATGTATTGAGCAGTTCGTATGCATCAGCAACCGAACTCACTAACTCCGCGCTCCTTTCACCTATCAATCGATGGCAACCCTCTGAGGTAGGCGCTGTGATCGGTCCCGGTATCGCCATTACCGGTCGCATGAGTTCGGCTGCATCTCGAGCAGTTCGCAATGAGCCACTTCTAAATGCCGCCTCTACAACCAGGGTCGCTTGAGAGAGCGCAGCGATGAGGCGATTACGTACGAGAAATCGGTGTGGTCTGGCGGTAACACCGGGAAGATATTCAGAGATGAGAGCTCCACTCTCGGAGATCTCATCGAAGAGGCGCTGATTTCCCGCGGGGTAGGCGCTATCTAGCCCAGATGCAATCACAGCAATCGTTGCCCCTTCGGCAATGAGCGCGCCGCGATGGGCGGCGGTATCGATCCCGTATGCACCGCCACTTACTATCGCCCACTCTCGATCCACGAAACCGGCGGCAAAATCCTGCGCGGTCCGGACACCGTAAGGTGTTGGATTTCTTGTGCCGACAATTGCTAGGGATTTCTCGCTCAGCAGATTGATTTCTCCTTTAACAAATAGAAGTAGCGGAGGAACTGCTAACTCATTGAGCGATTCGGGCCACTGCCGATCCTCGGGAATCAACAACTCTCCCCCGCAGCTCTTCATTGATTGATAGATCTCAGTTAAGTTGGCTCGATGTGCGCTTGGAATTCCAGCCACAACTTCCGCCAAACCATGGGTGGCAATATCGTGTGCAACTTTGGGCGCACCTGCCTCGTAATGAGCAGAAATTAATAGTCGAGCATCGCGAGGGTCCATTACTCGCCACCTTCGCGTAAGAGAAATGCCTGTTTCACATCGGCCAGGGTGGGGCGTTGGTGTTCGGCGATATCGGCGAGGGTCCACGATAGGCGAATCACTTTATGAAGCCCTCGAGCGGTTATTCGCTCCCTATCGAGCTCCTCATGCAAAAAGTTAGAGCCGGCGCGCTCGGGTGAAAAATCTCCACGTAGTGCGCGGGCTGGAATCTGAGAGTTGAGCTGCCATGGATAGTTATTAAATCTCAATGCAGCTCGAGTTCGTGCAGCGATCACTCGCTCGCGAATTGCGACAGAACTTTCACCGAGATCAGGCGCTGTGAGTTCGACTCTGCCAACTGGATCTACCTGAACCCGAATATCTATTCGATCCATGAGCGGCCCCGAAAGTTTGCCTAGGTATCTCCGAACTTGCAGCGATGTACAGGTACAAGCCAGACCCTTGCCGGTGAATTTCCCACATGGACATGGGTTTGCCGCTAACACCAAGAGGAACTCTGCCGGAAAGGTAACGCTACCAACTTGCCGGGAAATGGTGATTGTTCCTGATTCCAGTGGCTGCCGCAGAGCATCGAGAGTTCCCATCGCGCATTCCGGCGCTTCATCGATGAAGAGGACTCCTCTATGGGCAAGCGATATCGCACCGGGAAGTATTGAACGATTTCCACCGCCAACTATCGATGCTCGTGATGCGCTGTGATGCGGCGAGACTATCGGTGCCATCCGTGACATTACCGATCGCTGGTTGAGGCCGCCGGCAATTGAATGAATTGCGGTGACCTCTAGCGCCTGCGCTTCATTGAGCGGTGGCAATATTGTTGGAATTCGCGAAGCGATCATCGTCTTTCCTGCGCCAGGAGGTCCAATCAATAACAAGTGGTGGCCACCGGCTGCAGCAACCTCTGCCGCAAATCGCGATCTCACTTGACCTGCGACATCTGAAAAATCGAGATCGTTCTCTCTGGTTTCAACCTCAATCGCCAACTCATCAGCGACTGGAAACTCACCGGTGAGTAACCAACGATAAATCTCAAATAGATGGCCGAATGAGAGTATCTCCATCTGCTCGAGTAGAAGCGCCTCTTGCACATTTGCTCGTGGAACTATCGCTCGCGTTATGCCTTGCTGTAACGCAGCGATGAGCGATGGCAAGACTCCGCGCACCGGGCGAATTGCGCCATCGAGTGAGAGTTCGCCCAAGATCACAAAGCCTTCAAGTGGTCCTTGCGGCAAGGTTCCGTCAGCGATGAGAAGCGCAAGTGCAATCGCACAATCAAATCCAGGCCCGCTCTTTGGCAACCACGCTGGCGAGAGCGAGACTGTGACTTTCTTATTGGGCCACCGCTGGCCGGTATTGGTGAGCGCAGCACGCACACGATCACGAGATTCTTGGAGTGAGGTATCGGGAAGCCCCAAGAGTGAGTACATCGGAATTCCATCTGCAATATCGCACTCAATATCAATCACCGATCCGAGTAGACCTTGTAGCGATACCGTTTGAGTTCGACCAATAGTCATAGGACCCCCGCGCGATATTCGAGGGAGTCGCTGCTATCGGGATTGATCAAAACTGAGGCGATATCTATCGAGTAATTACAACCGAAGCAGTCGTGTGTGACCAGCCACCCTAAAGCCAAGCGTTGCATCCGCTGTAACTTGGGTTGAGTAACTGCCTCAAATGGATGGCCGAAGGTAAGTGAGCTTCGAGTCTTCACCTCGATAAAGTGGAAGGTGCCTGTCTTATCTAAGGTGACGAGATCAATCTCGCCTTCCCGCACCCGCCAGTTGCGATCGATTACTTCATCGCCGAGATTCAATCGATAGTCAGCGACTCGATTCTCGCCGTACTTTCCTAAGAGTTGATTTCTGCCACGTTTAAGAGCCATCGGCGAAACTTAGGACTTCACACGAAGAGATTTGCCTACTAACTAAACCGCCTGTGGATTAAAGGAGAGCTGCGATATTGGCAAAAGATTTGCGGTGGATATCGGTCACGCCGAGTCTGGCAATAGCCTCAGTGTGCGCTGCCGTGATGTAACCCTTGTGACCGGCAAAGCCATAACCAGGATAAATCTCATCCATCTGACGCATTATTCGATCGCGAGTTACCTTGGCGATAATTGATGCTGCGCTAATTGCGGTAACAACTTGATCGCCTTTCCAGACTGCGATATTCGGTGTGGCGAGCCCCTCGATGGCGTAGCCATCGGTCAATACATATGCAGGTGTAATTGATAGCCCATTGACCGCTCTTCGCATGCCATCAAGATTGGCGGCATGAACTCCGCGGGTATCAATCTCAGCTGGCGAAACTTCGATAACGCTGACGTCAGCTGCATTCTCCATTACGACATCAAAGAGAACTTCGCGCTTCTTCTCTGAAATCTCTTTTGAATCTCGCATCTCTGCCCAGGTATCAGCAAAGGGATCGTCGAGAATCACGGCCGCAATCACTAGCGGACCAGCACATGGTCCGCGACCAGCCTCATCGACACCAGCTATTGGAGAGATTTGAGCATCGCGCAGCATCTCTTCAATGCGCTTAGGTGCTGCTGACATTGAGTTACTTAGCCGGAATTGGATTTACCGAAGGAACAAGTCCAAAGTTCTTAAATGGCCAGATGATGGCGAAGACTCGTCCGGAAATCTTTGAGACTGGAACCATGCCATTATTGACATCATCTTGGTGAAAACGAGAATCAGCTGATGCACCACGGTGATCTCCCATTACCCAGACCTTGCCCTCGGGTACGGTGACATTGAACTTCATCTCACTCGCCTTGTTGCCAGCGAAGATATATGGCTCACTGGTTTTAACGCCATTTATAGTAAGGAAGCCATCGTTATCGCAGCAGATGACGTTATCGCCAGCTACGCCGATTACGCGCTTAACTAAGAACTGCTTCGCTGGATTGGGAAGAACGCCAGCGAAGACGAGAACATCCTTTACCGTTGATACGACTCTGTTCTGAGCGCCAGCTTGATATGGGGCCGGTAGCCAATTAGCTGGATCGCGGAATACAACGACATCACCGCGGTCTATTGATTTGGAGATAAAGGGAACTTTATTAACGGCAACGCGGTCATTGATTTGAAGAGTGTTCTCCATAGATCCAGATGGAATATAGAAGAACTGAACTAAGAAAGTCTTGATAACCAGCGATACAGCGAGCGCTACGACAACGAGAATTGGAAACTCTCGCAGGAACGAGCCCTTACGAGGCATCTGCGATGAGATTATTCTGCTGGCTTAGCTTCAGTTGCTTCTGCGGCAACTTCTTCAGCTGCTGGCGCTTCGACAACTGCTTCAGCAACTGGTGCTTCAACCGCAGCAACTGTCTCAGTAACTTCAGCTGGAACCTCTGCCACCGCAGTGACGATCTCTGGCTCGGACACCACGACAGGTTCTGGAGTTGAGAGGATGCTATCACCGTAACCAACGATGCCATCACGCTTCTCGCGGATCTTGGCAGCCTTACCGCGGAGATCGCGGAGGTAGTAAAGCTTTGCGCGACGAACATCGCCCTTCTGGACGAGCTCAATCTTCTCGATAACAGGTGTGTGTACTGGGAAGGTACGCTCAACCCCGACTCAGTAAGAGACCTTACGGATTGTGAAGGTCTCACGAACGCCATCGCCTTGGCGGCGGATGACTACACCCTGGAAGACCTGAAGACGTGACTTATTACCTTCGATAACGCGAACGTGGATCTTGAGCTCATCACCTGCGCGGAACTGTGGGATGTCCTTGCGGAGTGAGGCTGCATCTACGACGTCGAGAATGTTCATGGTCTAAGTCCTTTATTACTGGGCAAGGAATGCCTTGCAGACTGCGTATCTTGCCATAGGTCACCCCTGAGGCGAAAATCGGCCTCCAGCCCCGTTTAGCCCTTGAGCTGAAGGAAGCTCTCCAACTCAGCGTAGAGCGCGGGTCCGGCGGCGAGGGTCATCATGTAAGGAGCCTGGCCATATCGGCCGAAGTGAGCGCCCGCCTCGGTTGCAATCAAACCGGCGGCAGCCCAATCCCACTCCTTCAATCCATGCTCGTAATAGCCATCGAGGGCGCCCATCGCCACATGGCAGATATCGACTGCAGCTGCGCCATTGCGTCGAATATCGCGAATCTTCGGCAACATCTGGGAGACATGCTCGATCTGAAGATTGCGGTGGGCTACGTCGTACTGAAAACCGGTTCCGATTAAGGCGCGATTGAACTCAATCGGATCGTTACATGTGATTGGCCGCCCATTGTAGAAAGCGCCCTCCCCGCGGACCGCCCACCAGGTGGAGTTAATGGAGGGAGCGGTAACAACACCTATTAGTTGGCCTTGCTCATCCTTTGCCGCAATCGAGATATTCCACCCCGGTAGGTCGTAGAGGTAATTGACTGTGCCATCGATTGGATCGATGACCCAGGTAATTCCAGAGGTTCCGGCGCGGTCGGCGCCTTCCTCGCCCATCAACCCATCATCAGGGCGGGCGGCCAGCAACTCCTGCACAATAAATGCCTCTGCCCGGATATCCATCTGCGTGACGACATCAATCGCAGTGCTCTTGGTCTTGACCTCAAGCTCTGCTGGTCGATCCATCAACATTTCGCCCGCCTCGCGCCCAACACGAATTGCAAGAGCGAGAAGTTCAGCGGTGTTCGGTGCAGTCATAGCCGTGATTCTACCTTCATCATCAGTTATTCTCGCCCTCATGAGTGAGCTCCGCATCCATGGCAAGAACAATGAAGGCACCCATTTAATCCTGAACGATAACGATGGGAATGAGTACTCACTCAGAATTAGCGACACGCTCCGCGCAACCGTCAATCAACCTCGTCTCGCATCGGTACCTACCGGCGATTTCGAAGAGACCATAAGCGTTAAAGAGATTCAGCGCCGCCTCCGTGCAGGTGATGCGCCAGAGGTCATTGCGCGCGAAGGAAACACCACTGTAGATAAAGTTGCACGATTCTCAGGTCCGATCTTGCAAGAGCGTGAATACATTCTTAGCCAGGCTCGTGGCGCAGCGCTCCGTAAAGATTCAACTCGCCTTGAGGTTTCATTTCTCGACGCTGTGATTGGAAAGTTGGTGCCACGCGGAGTCGATGCCGATGATCTCTCATGGAATACCTGGCGACTACCTGACACGACTTGGCATATCGAACTCCACTATCCAAATCGCGATGGCAATGGAATCGCTACCTGGAACTTTGACACCGCTCGTCGCACTATCAATCCAACCGATGACAATGGCGCTTGGTTGATCGGCGAAGAGCCACCAGCTCGAGTTATCGAACCGGCTCTTATCAACGCTGAACCTTCACATCCTTCTCGGGTCGAGCCAATTGCGCCGGTTGAATTACCGGGAGCTAATTCACTCTTCTCACCAGTTGCTCCAGTTGAAGAAGAGAAGCCAGAGACACCGCGGCTAGTTGCGATTCGAGATACACCAACTGCCGCCGATGCCGAAGATGGTGTTGTTGCTCGCGCAAAGATTCCTTCATGGGATGAGATTATGTTTGGTTCAAAAACTCCAGTTGTCGAGCCATCCGAAAACGAAGAAGATTACGACAACAATTAAGCTCTCTGGCTCACGCTAGAAGCTGTGCGAATTCCAAAATAAGCGGAATTCCAACGATCAAATTAAATGGAAATGTCACTCCAATACTGGAGATGAGCGCCGTTGAACTATTGGCTGACGGCAACGCTAAACCAACTGCAGCCGGAGCCGCTATATATGAGGCGCTAGCAGAGAGAACCCCGAGGATTGTGGCTCCACCAATTGAAAGTCCGATTGCGCTACCGGCTGCCGCTCCAAGCGCTCCAGCGACTATTGGGAACACGATTCCGAATACCGCAATCAGTGAGCCAACATGGCTAATTTGAGAGAGATTGCCGCCAGCTAAGCAGCCCAAGTGGAGCAAGAAGAGCGCCAAGACTCCATATTGGATATCGATAAAGAATGGTGAGACTCGATCGTATCCCGCGCTGGTTGTGAAGAAACCAATCGCCATTCCACCAACCAACATTGTTATGGTCTTGCCGGTAATAACTTCTCGAAGCGTTTCAAGCCACGGTGCCCCGGCTTCAGTAAGTCGAGAGCCGAGATAGATGCCCACGATAATTCCAGGTACTTCCATAATCGTCAGCAGCGCAATTGCAAAAGGCTCTACTGAAATATCGCTATTTTCAAGGAAGAGAAGTGCGGTTGTAAAGGTTACAAGCGAAGTTGAGCCATAGTGCGCCGCAAATGCACCGCGATCAACTCTCGACAACTTCTTGCCAACTCCAAGGGCAAAATATGCGAGAAATGGAATTAAAGTTCCTAGCGCAACCGTCACCAGCGCTGGGAGGAGAAAAGATTGCAGTTCAACGCCCTTAAGCGAGTGCCCACCCTTCAGGCCGATGCCAAAGAGGAGAAATACTGAGATTGCCTGATAGACCTGCTCTGGAAGCTTTACATCGCTTTTAAATAAAGCTGCGATAAATCCAAGGATAAAGACAAGCACCGGCACCGATAACAAGTTCGAGGTCACGATTGAACTTAGGCTCATCTCAACTCCTTCATCCCAATCCTAGCGCCCGAAGTTTGTCATCAACGGTACTTGAGTCTCTACCGCACTGTCTCCACCATGGTGACCGACCATTGCGCCTTCTTTATCTGCGCGCTCTGGATCAAGGAGGACGAGATCGCCTTGTGCAATAGCAATTAAATCACCGATTCGCTCTGCCGCATCGAGTGAAACCTCGCTACCAAAGAGGCCGACCGATATCGCGCTCTCTCGCGTGTGCATCGTTACCTTTGCACCCAAAATTTCCTGCCAACGGGCAATGACTTCATTACGCATTTCAAGATTGTGGCCTTGTGCAAGATATAGGTGGCGCATTCGCGGTTCGCCGGCGATGGTTTCAATTGAATTCAAGAGATCGTTATCGAGCCCCATGACCACCTTCTCCCCCACATTGATCATTCCGTGATCGGCGGTGATCCAGAGGCGCACCCCTTGAGGTATTTCAGTGAGCAACTTAGAGACCATCACATCTATACCGGTAAGCGCAGCGAGCCACTTCTCTGAGCCAACACCATCTGAGTGGCCGGCAGAATCAAGATCATTGACATAGAGATAGACAAATGACGGGGTCTTTTTGAGCGCTGCTACCGTTTCGGATATGAGGTCGGAGGTGATGTTGGCCCCGCGGTAATTGGCACCCCGAAAAACTGCTCGAGTAAAACCGGTCTCCTCATAACGCTTGGCGGCAACGTGAGTCACATTGATTCCAGCTGCCACTCCTCGCTGAAAGAGCGTAGGTACTGGTTGCCAGATCTCTGGATCAACTCGCTCATCCCACTTTAAGGAGTTAAGTACTCGGCCACTACTTCTCGGCACCCGAACGGTGTAGCCCATCATCCCGTGAGTACCGGGCATGGCGCCGGTTGTTAAGGTAGCCAAACTGGTTGAGGTTGTGGATGGAAATGAAGTCTCAATAATGTGAGGCTTTATCAACCCCGATAGAACTGGCGCGTGCTCACCATACTTATCGAGAACATCTGCGCCGAAGCCATCGATCAGAAAGAGGATTTCGCGTCCGGTCGGACTTTCGCCAAGCCCTAAAGAATCGTGGGCATCTGCAAGATTGAGCCCAGCGAAGATGGAGGGCATGATCTGCGATAAATGCACGGAGAAATCCTCTCACGAGTATTGTTATCGACATGTCACAGCTAAGTTTTCAGACCTCACCCGAGGTCGCACAGGCACTGAAGAGCGGCCAGCCTATCGTCGCCCTGGAATCAACAATCATTAGCCATGGATTGCCACGACCATCCAACCTCACCGTAGCGCGCGAGGTTGAAGAGATTGTCCGTTCTCGCGGTGCAGTGCCCGCAACTATCGCAGTGCTCGATGGCGTGGTCCGAATTGGGCTCACTGATGACCAATTAATTGAAATTGCCAATCGCGACGACATCGCCAAGGCCTCCAGTCGAGATCTCGCTGTTATCGCTGCATCCGGTAAATCGGCTGCAACTACAGTTGCGGCCACAGCTCATCTTGCAGTCCTTGCCGGAATACACGTATTTGCAACCGGCGGCCTCGGTGGAGTCCATCGCGGTGCCAACGAAACCTTTGATGAGTCAGCCGATTTAACAGCGCTTTCACAACTAGATATAACAATCGTGTGCGCTGGCGTGAAATCAATCCTCGATGTCTCAGCAACTCTCGAACGCCTTGAGACTTTGGCTATCGGTGTGGTTGGTTATAAGACCAAGAATTTTCCAGGGTTCTATCTCACCGACTCTGGTTTTACGATCGAACACCAAGTCGATAGTGCAGAGGAGATTGCTCAGATAATCGCCTCACGAGTTGCCCTCAAGACCAACAATGGACTGGTCGTTGCAAATCCGGTTGTAAAAGAGATGGATCGCGCACGTCACGATGCCATCTTAAAGAGCGGACTAACTGGCGCAGAGAAGGCAGGAATCCACGGTAAGTACGTCACGCCATTCTTACTCGAACATTTCCATACCGCTTCTGAAGGCGAATCTCTCAAGGTAAATATCGAGATCATTAAATCCAACTCTGCACTGGCTGCAGCTATCGCTGTCGCAGCTGCAAAGAGATAGCAATGACCGCTCGAGTTCTCTGTATTGGTGATGTGATGCTCGATGTCATCACCAAAATTGCGGTAATGCCCGACAAGATTAATTACGGTAGTGATACTCCTTCGAAGATTTCGACCCATGGCGGCGGTGCAGCCGGAAATGTTGCCTCCTGGCTAACCCGTACGGATGCTCGCGCCACAATCGTTGGGCATGTCGGCGATGACGCAGCAGGCTCTGCGCTGATGAGCGAGTTTGATGCGCTTGGAGTTCGCCATCAGAATTTAATGGTTGATAAAGGCTCTTCTGGCGTCGTTGTTGTGCTAGTAGATCCCAGTGGTGAGCGCACGATGTTTCCTGATAATGGCGCCAACTCTGGTCTCAAACTCAGCGACCTCCCTGATTTAAGCGAATTCAATGCCGTCTACCTCTCGGGGTACTCACCGCTTGATCCACTCTCCCGCCCTGGTGTTCTCGAGATGATTGAGAAGATTAAAGAAGCCAAGTTACCGATTTATTT
>JACCDL010584753.1_pt1 | contig 13408 bp, 12 predicted proteins | sample 7441931 | NCBI WGS metagenome assembly JACCDL01 (sample SAMN15323437, study PRJNA562643) | freshwater metagenome | isolation source: river surface water | place: USA:Blue River Watershed | collected 2017-08-16 | reverse complement strand
GTAAGACAACCAGCAAAGGAATCAAGCCCAACATCCCGGCCATGACTCCCTCTATGCCATTTCGCGGAAACTGTCCGCTAAATACGCCCAAGCTGTAAAAGACCGTCATTAATCTAATTGAAATGATTTTTGGAATTACCGCTGACCAATATGACACTTGATTATTGCTCATTGCGCTTTGTTGATTCAATTTTTTGCGCCCCAGCAGCGCTTCACGCTCAGCTTCTAAAGCTCGAGATATTTCCAAGCTTTGTGTATGTAATTTGCTTAAATCGTCAGCGCTCTGACCGCCCGATTCCTTCTCAAGCGCACTCTTGATACCTATCTGCAAAGACTTTACCTGCGGCAGTAAAATGCTCTCAAGAACACGATAAGCATCCGCACTTCTCTGTGAATCAATATCCGCTAACTTTCCCTGATCGTGGGTCAGCAATTCATCCAGCGAGCCCATAGCCTCCAGTTCGGTGCGCTTTCGATCAATTGAACCAAAATAAATAGCCGCCAGGGCCATCACTACCGTCGTATAGGAAGTGGCCGCCGGTATGCGTCGAATCGCCTCAAAACCATATCCGTATGCCCAACTGGCATAGATGCACACACCCAAGCCCCGCACCAGCCCCGTTGTTACCCATACAAAAAAACAGCGCCAGACTGGCTGCAATTCCTCTCTCCGTCGCCCCAGAAGAATTTCTTGTGTCAGAAATAGATACAGAAAGCTGGCAAGTTCTCCTGCTAGCGCAATACCCGCCGCCCGAGATAGTGAAACCTCATTAAGTATCAATTCTCGTTCAACCGATACAAGATATCCAAAGGGAAAGATCAAAAGGTAAGTTCTAATCGAGACTGCCCAGCGGCCCGTGGCCGCATACTTAAATCTCTGAAGGTAGGAATTCACTTAACAACAACTTTTCCTTGCTGCCACAATCTCACCGCGAGCACGCGTGGATTAAAATCTTCATCACTCTTGATTCCAAGACTGGCAAAAGTTCTCTGCACCAAAGTCTCAGTTGCGCGAAGCGATGTTCCTCGCTTTCGCGCAATGGCTGCATTTGTATAGCCTTCAGCAAGCAGTAGCAAAATCTCGCCCTGTGTAGCGCTAATGACAATACGGTCATTCTCCATCTCAGGAGGGACACCTGCAGTCGATGAATGTGAAATTGATTCTTCAACAGCGCTGACTAATTCATTGATCGAACTCAACTCAGACTTGACTAGGTACGTAACTCCAACCGGAACCGCGACACCGTTTGGAATTGCCAAGGCGGGGGAGGCATGGGAAGTGAGAACAACTTTGCCCACCCAAGGGTGATCTTTTTCGAGATACTGTAAAAGATCTGCGCCGCTTGGTCCCACGCCAAAGTTCAAATCTGTAATCACTACATGCGGATCAAAAGTTGCCACCAGAGCGATTGCCCCTGCGACAGTCTTGACCGCCTCAACCTGGAAATTTGCACCCTCAAGCACCTCTCGCAGAAGGTTGAGGGTGAACTCTTCATCTTCTGCCACAAGTACACGTGCACGAAAGCCGGTGGTCATGCTTCTCCAATGGTTAGGTCTTAAGTTTATGTGTGAGTTCAGGAGAAATTAAGCCCTAACTATCGGTTTTTACTTGGACTGAATCAGCTTTTCAACCCACTCTAGATACTTCGCACGACCCACGTCAGGATCAAGATTTTTGACCGCAAATGCACTACCTAGTCGAGCCAATTCATCGAGTCGATTGCGATTCCTGCTCAGCTCTTCAATCTTAAGTGCCAGCGCCTTGGGATCGCCCGCCTCAACTAACTCAGCAACGCCATCTAAGAACTTCCATGTTGCACCACCATGTGGCACCGCCGCAATCACAGGGCGCTCGCTGTATAGATATGAAGTTAACTTGCTAGGCAAACTCATCTCCATTTGTGTGCTGCGCTCATTAACTAGTAATAAATCTGCTGCAGATAACAGCGCTGAATAATCTGCATCAGGGACAGCAGGCATGACAGCAATATTGCTCTTGCCTTCACACAGCCCCTTTAGTTTAGTTTCTTGGTTTCCATGACCTACAAGATAAATCTTGATATTAGAATTTTCGGCAAGAGCGTCAGCTGCCCGCACCACATTCTTAAGGTGCTGCTTGGCACCCATATTGCCTGTGTGAATCACAACGAAATCTTCCGCAGCCCAGCCAAACTTTGAACGGGCAGAAATTTTGTTAACGTTGGATATAGCTCTAGCTGAGTAATTTGTAATCTGGGTAATTCGCTCTGCTGGCACACCAAGTGCTACAGCGACATCACGCATAGCGGGGGAGACCACAACTAATGCATTTGCGCCATGCAATGCCTTCCCTTCAACAAAATGAGCAATCTTCGAGATCACTACCCCACCACGCAAGCCAGATTGCTTTGCGCCAGCGCCAGATAGATCCTGCACAATCAGCCCGAATGGAATTCCCAACTCCTCAGCAATTCTCTTACCAACTATCCCAGCAGCCACTGTGGGGATACAGGCAATGACCAAGTCAAAGTCATTGCCCAACATAGTTCTTGAGACACGTCTTAGATTCCACCAGAGGGAAGTTTCAAAGCGCATTCTCAACAAGGCATTCATCTTTAGTGGCACTAAGTGTTTGGCTCGAATGATTGAAACCCCGTTATGAGTTCCAGTACCTTCACCGAGGTGAGCAAACTCGGATGGAACTCTCCACCAGGGGTAGTGTGGCAAGCTCGTCAAAACTGTTGTCTGGTTACCATCAGCCTGAAGTGTCTCTGCAAGGTCTGTTGTGTAGACAGCGATTCCCGTGGGCTCTGGCCAGTAGTTGGTTGTTACCAGTAGTACGCGAGACATTACTTATCTACTTTGATGGATCAATCGGGCGAACCTGTCCGCCAACTAACATCGAATAATCTGGCAGCGACTTCCGAACAATCTCTCCTGCAGAAACTACCGAGCACTCACCAATCGTGACTCCTGGTAGCACCTTGGCATCCAAACAAACCCATGCCCCATCTTTAATCTCAATCGGTTTATGGGCATATTCAAGTGATGCGCTCCGGTAGTCATGCCCACCTGAGCAGATGATTGATCTTTGTGAAATGCAGACATCAGATCCAATCGTGACTTTTTCGTGGTTGATAAACCAAACTTCCTCCCCAATCCAACAGTCATCACCGATTTCCAAGTTCCAGGGGAAATGAACTCGAACCCCACGTCGTATTAAGACTCCACTTCCGACAGACGCCCCAAAGAGCTTAAGCAAAAGTGGCCGAAGCGATGATGGGGTAAACGCAGACTTAAAAATCAGATGTTGAACCCAGAACCAGGTTCCCAGCTGAATCTTCCTGAGGAGCGTAAAGTTTGCACTCCCAGAGAACGTGCTCAAATCTCTATTCACTTCTGAAGTCTACTTCTAGTATTAGCTCAACTAGTATGAAGAGATTCGGTCTTTATCCGATCAAGAGGGGATGGGCGATGCCAGCGGCAGTTGAAACCTCTCGGCTCAATGTCCTCCACGTTTTGACGCTAAATGGGCGCAACGGTGAATATGGGGGGCCAGTTCGCGTGGCACGCGAGCTTTGTACAGAACTACATTCAAGAGGTCATTCAACTCATATTTTTTCAGGGGCACTCAGAGGTTCAGAGCCAACTCCGAAGGATGGATTATCCGAGTCTTTCGTCTTAGTTAAGCCCATTCTAAATAAACTTCCAGTGAGCACATTGTGGAGCTGGGGCTTATTAGCGCCCCTGACACAACAAATAAAAAGAGCTGATGTTGTGCATATTCACTTTGCGAGAGATTTGGTTCCCTTCCTAGCAGCCTTCCTTTCAATATTGAACCGGAAGCCATTTGTTACGCAAACGCACGGAATGATTATTTCAGATGGTCGCCTGAGCACTCGGCTCACCGATTTTCTCTTCACAAGAAAGCTAATCAAAAAATCTCGGATTAATCTTGTGCTTTCTGACACCGAACTCTCAGCCGTCCTGGCGCTAGGTATTAAATCTCCATGTAGAGTCTTACCGAATGGAATTGCAGTTGGTGTCAATCAAAATGAAAGAAATGAACCGGCAAATCGAATTGCCTTCTGTTCCAGACTGGAGAAGAGGAAAGGAGTCGGAAAATTCATTGAGCTTGCAGATTCCTTCCGCGATGCAGGAATCAAGTTTGAAATTTACGGTCCGGATGGCGGCGAACTTGAATTTGTGCAATCTGAGGTTAAGTCCAGAAATCTCAGTAGCATTCTTGAGTACAAAGGATCCCTACAAGCGGATGAGGTTCAGAGCGTGCTCGCTGAGATAGATCTCCTGCTCTTGCCAAGCAAAGACGAACCCTTTCCCATGGTAATTCTGGAGGCATTGGCGGTCGGGACACCAGTATTGGTAATGCCTAGTTGTGGCTTTGCAGAAAAGCTCAAGAGATTTGAATCTAGCTTTGTCGCGGATATTGAGGACTTATCTGGATTGAGTGACGCTCTCAATCGCCAAAAATCAGGTAAGTATCGAAACAAAAGCCGTGCAGAAATTAACAACTTTTGTGCAGCAGAATTTGGCATAGCATCCGTAACTAACCAGTTGCTTGGCGAATATAAGAAAGCTGTCAGCCATGATAAATAGTCGCCGGCCACGGGTTCTGTGGCTAACCAATTTGCCAGCTCCTTATAGATTTCCTATCTGGGCCAGAATGGCGGAATCCACAGATCTTAAGGTTGCTTTTTTAATGGGAGAAGATAACTGGCGGAATTGGAAGGTTCCTGAAGGGCAGACTTGGTGCCATGAATTCCTTTCATTCAAATCAATAAATGTTAAAGAGTACGACCTGATTCCAAGCATCCGAGGTGTAAATAAGTTGCTTCAGAACGTTGATGCATTGGTTCTGGGGGGATGGGAGACGCCCTTCTATATTCGCGCCATGTTAATGGCAAAAAAACAACACATCCGAGTAATTCAATTTTATGAATCTACGGCAGAATCCCAAAGAGTGAAGAACGTCCTTATCCGCAAGATTCGATCGGCAATTATTTCCAAAGCAGATTACATCGTCACAATAGGTCCTGCCTCAACCAAGGCAGTAGAAGCTATGGGTATTGCTTCAGAAAAGATTGTCACTCTCTTTAACCCTGCCGATGTCAGTTGGTTTCACTCATTTGCCAGAGACCATCGCACCCCAGTCACATCTGGCCATCACTACATCTATGCCGGCCAGCTGATTGAACGCAAGAATGTTGCCACCATACTCCACTCCTTTGCTGCCATACGAAATGATGCTGACACTCTGACTATTGCTGGCGATGGCCCTCTTGCTGGCAATCTTAAAAACCTTGCAGCATCTCTTGGCATCGCAAAGTCAGTTATATTTGCAGGACATCAAAACCTAGAAGAGTTAGCCAAGCTCTATGCTGCAAGTAATACCTTCATACTTGCCAGCACCAATGAAGTCTGGGGGCTCGTTGTCAATGAAGCTCTCGCATCAGGACTTCATGTAGTGGTTTCGGACAAATGTGGTGTAGCTGAATTTGCAAAAGTGATGAAAGGCAGCTATTTATTTTCGACAGATCAAAATTCGCTTCAAGAGGCTATGCAAACGAGTGCTAGGCAGTGGAGAGGTTACATTGAAGATCCCGAGATATTGAAGTTTACGCCGGAGAAATTCGCAGACCGAGTTCTTGATTATGTGTCAAAGAAGTTGTAATCGTGCATTTGCAAAATACCGAATAGGAATCGCAACACTGAATACATAAAGAATTACCGCAACAATAAAAGAAACTGAAGAGGTGATTGCGAAAAGAACATTTGCCGCGAGAAAACACGGAATTATGCGGACTGAAACCCATTTGTAATCATCCAAATTTGTAAGAGCAGATAGAGGAATTAACCATGATGGACTCACAATCAAGGCAATGAAAGCAATCAATTGTGAAGAAAGTGCTGGTGTACTTAGTTCAAAGTGCTTCAGGAACGTTAATCCAACAGCCGCAATCAGGGAATAGAGAAGAGCCGCTAATTGTGAGCTTTTAATTGCTCGAGTTGATAAATCCGCTGCGCCTACGTCCTCACTTTTGCGACGAATGTTTGTTGTATGCCAGGTCCCCGCAACAGCAGTTAATGACAATCCTGGTATAAGGAAAAGAGACATTAGCGCATATTCTGTTAACTGCTCAGTTGAACTAGTGAATTGCAAAATGTATTTAGGCGTCTGCCAAACTAATGACACTACGGTAGTAACACATAGAGACCACCCACCCAGTCTTAAGATACGTCCATATGACACCAAGAATCCCTGGGTGGTCGGTTTGATAAAATGCTTGGAAATTCCTGAGATAAAAAAAATTACTAATGTAGAGAAAAGATAGGCTATCGAGGGTGCGAAATATAAAATATTGTGAAGCCCAACATTGAAATATAGGCAGGCAATGACAGAAACAAGTGTCAAGGGTGGGATTAACCCTTGAAGAACAAAAACGATGTTGATGCGCTCTTCAGCGAACATCTTCTTGGCTCCCAGAGAGAATGGAACTGCAAGAAAGGTGATACTGGTAATGCAAACGCCAAGAAGAACCTGGCCAATAGGGATTTGTGTGGGAGAGCTCGATATGCGGACCATAACTATAACCGAAAACATACTTGCGATTACAATTAGGAGTGAGATAGCGGAGGAAAGTAGGAATGTCTCTGAAACCGTGTTGATAGCTTCTTTACCTTTAGATTTATCGGCGAAATAGTTGAGAACATTGGATCCCAGCCCGAAATCTGCGAAAGGTATGAGAGATGGTAGGGATGTGAGGAGCACATATTTCACGTACCCTACTTGCCCAACGTGATCAATCAGCAAACTTGCGACGATAATGCTAGAAAGCGCTCCAATTATAAGTGTAAATCCACGGACGATGTAACTCCAAGTAATAGTCTTCAATAGGTATCTACTTCCAGATAACGATCAACGAATTCCCTTGCGAAATTATGAAATGTATATTTCTTCGATATCTCGATGGCAGAATCTTGAAGTGTTGCAAAGTCTGATTTTTCAAGTTCTAGAATAGATAGTAAATTCGCACGTAATTGAGAAACATTTCCTGGGTCAATTATGAAGTTAGCTAAAGGTGTTCCTAAGAGAATTTCAGAGACACCTGTATTTGTAGATAAAATTGGAATAAGTCCATGAGACATCGCTTCAAGCGAAGCAATACTGAACCCTTCGTTAAAGCTTGGCAAAGCAAAGATCTGACATTTCCGGTAGAACGTAGAAACTTCGGATGGGGTTGGGTTAATGTGAAGAGCAAGTACCTCCCTATTTGAATTATTGATGATGTAGTCCGCAACTTTGGGTGAACTTTGTCCCACTAACTGGATAGAAATATCATTTGGATCAAGCAGATGACTTACTTGCATCAACGCTTCAACCCCTTTTATTCTGGTCATTCGGCCCAGGTAGAGTACTGATATCTTCCTATCTTTTCGGATGTTTATTCTTTTTTGCAGGTAGTCACTCCCATTAATTGGACCGATATGGATAACATCGATGCTCTTCTCCTCGAAGCCCGCCTTAACGTAAGAAGATTTAGCGAAATGGCTAAGTACAACAATAATGTCAGCGGTCTTCGCTGACTTGGTACTCCCCAGTGGCATTTCATCACTCATATGGGGCCAATTTGGAAATATACCCTTTGAATGTGCCAGGGATTCACTCACAGAAGCGGGGTGTGACATAGGACAAATTACTATGTGTTTAAAGCTTTGTGATCGAGGTATTGATATTGTGTCATAAGAAATCACCATGGTCGGTCTTGATGTCTTTAAGACTGCACTAATCTTTTTAATTACCAGAAATCGATACAATTGCAAGAACTGCCAGGAGATTTGGTCGAGACCCTGTCTTTTCGTCAACCAAGCAAGTAGTTCAAGAGTAGCAAATCTTCTTATTAGATGTTTACGTCGAATTGAGGAACTCAAGGTTCTTTTCTCTAGCCATGGATTGAATTTGGTGAATCTAATTCCAAAATTTGCGAGAAGTCGCGCCTCACATTCCGTGAAGTAGGTTGGCAAAATTAAGCGAAAATCTATTTTTCGTTCAGCGAGCTCCTTAGCAATGGCAATCATCTCAGGGTGGGTGTCGCCTATGAGAAGAAACTTTTTCATACCCGACCTCGCCTTTTTTCCCGTATTTCTTGTAGCCGCAAAACGGCTAGTCCTGACAGAAGAGGAAAAACCGCCCGTTGAAAGTCTACTGTTAGATTTCCTCTAATCAGCACGAACATGAAACCAGCGATCCAGGCATTTAAAAAGATAGAGTAAGCAGAAGGCGAAAAACGCATTCTATCCAAAAGCCTTTTGTTAACTACACCCAATAAAATGAAAAAACCTATTACACCGGCTATACCAAAATTCACCAATGGCTCTGAGATAGCACTGAATGCGAAGCCAACCCCTGCGGCTGCATACTTAGGGAAGATGATTCGCATAATCTGGGTGTCAAATTCAATAGGTTTCCCAGGCCATAAAGATCGTGGAATTGGTTTTGCCACCAAATTGAGATAGCTCAAACCATATTGAGGATGAATATTTGTTCCGAGATTATTGATTAAGATGGAGAGGGTTGGGGCCATAGCTGTGTCTTCTTTAGTGAAAGTTTCGGCTAGATTTGAGGCTGAGAAGGCATTACTGCCAAGGTTGGATACCTTCACATCTGTTTCTCGATAAATCCTGGGCGCCACGACCAAAAGTGGAATAAGAATTGCCGCCAAGAGAATGTACCTGCGTGGAATCTTCCTATTCCAAGCCGTTAGGATGATTGAAATTACCAAGAGATAGAAAATAAATTTTGACCGGTCCCCTTGAAGGATAGATGGAATCAAAAAAAGTAGGCAAGCTATTGAAATTTTTAGAATGAGTGGTCTATTTCGAACTTTCACCGCGTAGGCCAACCAGGCAGTAGATACCCCTAGCGCGCCGTAGAGAGAGTCGACCAAATAACCATTACTTTTCACGATTCCAAAAAGCTGTTGTGTGTTTCTGCTGCCAAAAATGGCAGCAACCGGATTACCTTGGCTGAATGCCCAATAGATATATAGAAAACTCCAAAAAATTAAAATTACGATTGAAAGAGGGACAGATGGTCGGTCTTCACTTGAGATTGAAGTGCTTTCAGCCGATGGCAAGCGATAAAAACTGTGGGATTTGGCACGGCTTCCCAAAATGGTTGCAAATATTGCTATCGCGGCAAGAGAATTTACTTGGTTGACATTCGTGTCAGGATTTAGCGCAGCGAATACAGGTGGAAGTTCAGCGTTTGTGATAATTCGTACTGCTGGTGCGATGATGAATATCAGCAAGAGACTAGTTAAAACCCATACATTACCGTTAGCGATGGCTGAATTTGCTGGTAAAACTATTGCTCTAAAAATTTCAAAACCTGCCAAAACTGATCCAAGCATTATCAGAATTAATCCAGGGATTCGTGAGTCAAGATTCAAGTGAAAAACTAATGCTGCCACAATTATGGAAATTGCTGGAAACCACAGCCCGCCAGCATTTTTGGAACTGACATTCACATTCATTTTATATTCGCTGCCTTCATATAAGCACCTTCTGGTTGTCACCCAGGCTAAGGCAAAATTGTAATTCCTTCTAAGTTCTAACTCAGCACTATTTCATACGGTATTTACTCATGTAGGGGGCCATTCAGATGCGCGAAATCGTTGTGATTTGTCGACTTCGTGTCGATTTAGAAGGACTCTGCTTAAGCCCCTATTAGATACTTTATTATTTGGTATTTGCGGTTTTTGAATGTACTCAATTTTTATCCGAAAATTTATCTCAAGCATTGAATTGATGCCTAGATTGCGAAATGCTTCCTAGGGTAAAGGTTTTGTAGTCATAAATTCTAACTGGAGGTATTGGTTTAAATGCGAAGAGTTTTCTTGAGGATTCCAAATTACACCAATTACGCAAGTGTCTCGAAGCAATTCTTGTTTTCCTTATGAAGTGCAATGTTCTTAATTTTCAGCACCCACGAGTTATCGGTAGAAAAATTTCCTTATTGAAAAGATTTATCTTCTGGCAACTAAAGTCTAGAATTCTTTCCAAGGATCATATACACAAATGGATAGAGAACAGCGAATTCTATGTGAGGAATGGTGAAACTGGATTAACCCAGAATATTTACGTTGGCTTGGCAGAATTTGAAGATATGAGCTTTCTCCTCCATACTCTTCAAGAAGGTGATTACTTCTTTGATGTCGGCTCTAACTCAGGCGCTTACTCGATTCTTGGAGGCGCGGTCACACACGCAAGCGTCGTGGCGGTAGAACCGGTTGGTGAAACTTATGAACGTTTACTCCGTAATCTCGTTTTAAATGGTTTAGAGTCTTCCTCTACAGCGCTGAATGTTGGACTCGGTGCTGAATCTGGTTTTTTGACAATTACATCCGCATTAGACACAACGAATCAAATTGTTCTTGGAGAGACATTGGGCACCACTACGCAGGTTGAGATCAAAACTTTAGATGAGATCGCAATTAATTTGAATCCTGTGTTAATCAAGATTGATGTTGAAGGTTGGGAAACGGAAGTGATAAGTGGTGGGGTCAAAACATTGCAGAACCCGCGACTCTTGGCTTTGATCTTGGAATTAAATGAAAGCGGACTTCGTTATGGATTCTCGGATTCTGAAATGTTAAAAACTTTGCGCGGCTTTGATTTTGAACCATATTCATATGATCCGTTTAGTAGGTCTTTATTCAAACTAGAGGGGAAAAACCCTAGAGGAGGAAATGCAATTTTTATTCGGAATGAAGTTGAAATCAAGAGCAGGATTGAAGTCGCACCCAAAAGAGAAATCTTGGGGAGATTAATCTAGTTTCTAGACTTATCTACTAAGTGGGTTGTGAGGGACTCGAACCCCCGACCCGGTGATTAAGAGTCACCTGCTCTACCAACTGAGCTAACAACCCATTTAAACGCGGGAACGTTTAAATGCAGAGCAGACCCTACCAGCGTGCCGAGCCTTGTCTAACCACCTTTATCCCGCGAGGATAGTGAGATGTCTCGCTGGGAAATACGGATTGCCTTAGTTGTTGGCGCCATGGTCGTTGGGTTTACCCCCACCGTAACAACAGCTGCAGAGCAACCAGGGCTGGCTACAGCGGTACTTGAGACTTTGCCGGTCAAAGGGCGTGCGCCAAAGACTGGATATACCCGTGATCAATTTGGGCAAGCATGGGCTGATGTCGACCACAACGGATGCGATACCCGCAACGATATTTTGAAGCGAGATTTAACAGCGATTGTTTATAAAACCGGGACTCGCAATTGTGTTGTGGCATCCGGAACTTTGATCGATCGATATTCGGGGGAGACCATCAACTTTGTGCGTGGAAATATCACAAGTATGGAAGTGCAGATTGACCATGTAGTTGCTCTGTCAAATGCATGGCAGACGGGTGCCTTTAAGTTAGATGCCGATCAGCGAAAAGCACTCGCCAACGATCCACTGAATCTCTTTGCTGTTAAAGGTCGATTGAATTCGCAGAAAGGCGATGGCGATGCAGCAACATGGTTGCCACCTCTGAAGAGTTTTAGGTGTACCTATGTCGCACAGCAGATTGCAGTGAAAGCAAAATATTCGCTGTGGGTTGTTGCACCAGAAAAGGCTGCGATGTCAGCGATCTTGGCAAAGTGCCCAACGCAGAAAGTTCCGGTTAGTTAGGAAGATCTACGGTGTAATGCACGCCGCTAAATTGCTTACGCCATTCAGTTACTTCACGCTTTACCTCTGATGGTTCTACAGATGAATCAAGAGAACGAGCAATGAAGTCAGCAAGCAGATCCATATCTTCGACCTTCATTCCTAGGCGAACAATTTCTGGAGTTCCAATTCGGAGTCCGTTGAGGTCGCCATCAACAGCAGCAATCGGCAAACCAATTCCGCATGCGAGCAAACCAGCTTCTCCCATTCGCTTTGCTGCAGTTTGTCCGCCACCGTAAGGGGCCGCAAGAATTGCGAATTGATGTGACATGGTGAAACCTTTGTCGGCTGCATAAATATTGACGCCACGGTTCTGCAAATTCTGAGCCAGTGCTTGTGAAGTTTTCACCATCATCTGTGCGTAGTCAGCGCCAACTGCTTTCCAATCTTGAAGAGTGACGCCAAGGGCTGCCGTCTTTGCGGCATCGAAGTTAGCGGTGAGTCCTGGATATGCAATGGCATCGAGCTTTTGTGCAATTGCATCGTCGTTTGTGACGATGAGTCCGCCAGCTGGGCCGCCAAGAGATTTATAAGTTGAGAAGGTCATTAAATGCGCACCTTCGACAAGTGGCTGTGGCCAGACTTTTCCAGCAATCATTCCGCAAAGGTGAGCCGCATCGAAGAGAACCTTTGCACCAACCTCATCAGCGATGGCGCGAACTTCTGCAATCGGATGATGGAAGAGATTGAGTGATCCGCCAACAGTGATCAACTTTGGCTTCACTTCATGAGCCAACGTGCGAAGCGCATCGATATCGATTGTGTAGCCAGATTCATCGACAGGTGCTGAAATTGTGTTGAGGCGATAGAGACCAGCAGATCCGCCCTTATGGTGAGTGACATGGCCACCGATAGTTGGTGGGGGAGCGATGATGGTGTCACCGGGTTCGGTGGTTGCCATAAATGCGTAAAGGTTTGCGATGGCACCAGATGGGACACGGAATTCGGCGTAGGTTGCGCCAAATACTTCACAGGCTAATTCTTGAGTAATGATCTCAATCTGTTCAATCGCGCCGAGGCCAGTTTCGTATTTATCTCCAGGATGGCCGAGTGATGCACGCGAGCCCATTCCTGATGCAAGGAGTTTCTCTGCACGAGGATTGAGAATATTTGTTGCAGGATTGAGGTTGATTCCTTCAATATCGTGAAGGCGATGGTTTTCTAGCGCTAGCTCTTCGATCCACTTCTGAACATCAGCACCCGATTTCGTATCAACTTGGGATGCGATACGGGTGATGATTTCTTGTGAAGCAGGTGTTGCCCAGCTTTGGGTCTTAAGAGACTGTGTCATGCACTTTATTAAAGTGCATCGCCTCCGCGTTCACCAGTGCGAATTCGTATGACTTGCTCCACAGGGGTAACCCAGAGCTTTCCATCACCGATAGAGCCTGTGTTTGCGGCGGTAACAATGGTGTCGACAATGGATTGAGCGTCGGCATCATCAGCAAGTACTTCGATGCGAACCTTAGGAATGAAATCAACGGTGTATTCAGCGCCGCGGTAGATCTCAGTGTGGCCCTTCTGGCGACCAAAGCCGCGAGTTTCAGAGACTGTCATACCTGCAACGCCGGCTGCTTGAAGTGCAACCTTGATGTCATCGACCTTTGCCGGCTTTACGATCGCGGTGATGAGTTTCATTTTGTCTCTTTTCTTTTCGTTAATTCAATATTAGTAGCGGTTTGAGTT
>JACCDL010363150.1_pt1 | contig 13413 bp, 13 predicted proteins | sample 7441931 | NCBI WGS metagenome assembly JACCDL01 (sample SAMN15323437, study PRJNA562643) | freshwater metagenome | isolation source: river surface water | place: USA:Blue River Watershed | collected 2017-08-16 | reverse complement strand
GAGTCGCTCAAGAACCACGACCTGTTCGCGCACGTCACGCTGACTCGCAGCGAGCGTTCGCAGATCGCAGCCTTGGTGACCGACCTGCTCGACGCCTAGGCTTGGGCCATGACTGCTGCAAACGCATACACCGGCCAGCTGCCTGCCGGAATCCAGAAACTGATGGATGACTATTTCGAGGTCATGCACCACCAGGACATGGACTTGTTCGACAAGGTCTTCCACTCGAGCTGCACGCTCTATTCGACGCAGGGCGGCGAGCTGTCGCTGCGCCCGTATGCGATCTATCGCGAGGCCGTTGCTGCGCGTCAATCGCCGGCGTCGCTGGGTAACCCGCGGAATGACATGATTCTCGACTTCGACCAGGTCAGCGACACCCTTGCTTGGGTCAAGCCGCAGCTTCAGATGTTCGGCGGCATCATGCAGGACTACCTCAATCTCGTCTACCTCGACGGCCAGTGGTGGATCATGGCGAAGATGTGGGAGAAGGTCGGCGAGTACTAGCCGGCGCTGTGAATAACTCGAGTGGGCAGGCTAGCGAATCGCTAGCCTGCCTTCGTGCTTAACCAGACCCAGTGGCTTTCCCAGTTGCCCGCACTCGCGGGCATCGCGTACCTCTTTGCCGTTGCGCCGCGGCTGGCGGTTATAGACCTGCGTGAGCGGCGACTACCAAATCGATTGGTGCTGCCTGGGTTTCCTGTTGCCCTGCTTGGGCAACTCGTGGCCGTGGCGATAAACCCAGCGACAGCCCAGCAGCTGCTCAACGCCCTAATGGCGGGCTTGGTAGCCTTTGGCCTGACACTGATTGCCAACATCCGTTTTGGGCTGGGCATGGGCGACGTCAAGCTATTTGTGCTGATTGCGTTGTCGCTGGGCTGGTTCAGCCCGTGGCTGGTGGCTGCTGTCTGGGTGTTCGCCAGCATGACGGGAGTCTTGCAGGTCGGGGTAAGCGCTCTGCGAGCCCGAACGCTGCGCCTGCGGGGAACCATCGCCCTCGGGCCACATCTGCTTGCTGGATTCGTTCTCGCCGCATGCTTGGCCGCATGGATGGCGATTGCGGGCAGCGGGGGTTAAACGAAAACGCCGACCCGAAGGCCGGCGCATCCGTTGTTTGGTTTATAGACCAGGGCTGGTCATCGACAGTACGTCAAGGGCCTTGTCGAGCTGCTCCACGGTGAGCTTCTCGCCGTCGACATAACCGAGGTCGATAGTGGCCTGGCGAACGGTGAGGCCCTCGTGCACGGCGTGCTTGGCGATCTTTGCCGCAGCCTCGTAGCCGATGTACTTGTTGAGCGGGGTGACGATCGATGGGCTCGACTCGGCCAGCGCACGCGCACGAGCCTCGTTGACCTCGAGACCCTTGACGGTCTTGTCGGCCAGCAGGCGCATCGAGTTGGCCAGCAGACGGATCGATTCGAGCAGCGCGTTGCCCATAACAGGGATGGCCACGTTCAGCTCGAAGTTGCCGGTGGCACCAGCCCAAGCGGTGGTGGCATCGTTGCCGATGACACGAGCGCAAACCATCATGACTGCCTCAGGAATAACCGGGTTGACCTTGCCAGGCATGATCGACGAACCAGGCTGCAGGTCTGGGATGTGCAGCTCGGCCAGGCCGGCGTTCGGACCCGAACCCATCCAGCGCAGGTCGTTGTTGATCTTGGTGAGCGATACTGCGAGTACGCGAAGAGCGCCCGAAGCCTCAACGAGTGCGTCGCGCGCGCCCTGAGCCTCAAAGTGGTCGCGCGCCTCGGTGATCGGCAGGCCGGTTTCTTCGGCAAGCAGGCGAATTACCTCTTGAGGGAAGCCCTTAGGGGTGTTGATGCCCGTGCCAACTGCGGTGCCGCCGAGCGGAACCTCAGCGGTGCGGCCGATGGTCGACTGAACTCGCTCGATGGCATAGCGAATCTGAGCAGCGTAGCCGCCGAATTCCTGGCCGAGAGTGACCGGGGTGGCGTCCATCAGGTGGGTTCGGCCAGCCTTGACCACGGTCTTCCACAGGACGGCCTTCTCTTCGAGAGCCTTAGCCAGGTAGTCGAGCGAAGGAAGCAGGTCGTGGATCAGCGCCGAGGTGACGGCAACGTGAACCGACGTTGGGAACACGTCGTTCGACGACTGCGATGCGTTGACGTGGTCGTTCGGGTGAACGTTGTCGCCGAGGTTGCGGGTTGCCAGAGTCGCCAGAACCTCGTTCATGTTCATGTTTGACGAGGTGCCCGAGCCGGTCTGGAAGATGTCTACCGGGAACTCGCCATCGTGCTTGCCGGCGATGACCTCGTCGGCTGCGGCCGCAATCGCCTTTGCGATGGCTTCCGTCAGCACACCGAGCTTTGCGTTGGCCAGTGCGGCCGACTTCTTGATCTGCGCGAGGGCTGCGATGTGGGCGCGCTCTAGGGTCGTGCCCGAGATAGGGAAGTTCTCGACGGCTCGCTGGGTCTGTGCGCGGTAGAGCGCGTTGACCGGAACCTTTACCTCGCCCATGGTGTCGTGTTCGATGCGGTATTCCACGATGAATGCCTTTCGGTTTTTGGCCTCGCGGCCGTTACTGCCTTTGCAGTGGTCTTGTTTGCGGCTTATGCCGCGCTGGTTTAGGCGACTTCGCCAACCGTCACGATCGGGTGAATCTCGCCGAGCGCAAGCTTGTAGTTCGCGCCAACCACACCCAATTTACCCGCTTTGACGGCATCAGAGATGGTCTTTGACTTGGTCAGCATCTCGTTGATGGTGTCTTGCACGTGCCACTCGGTGACCTCGTCGATCTCGGTCTTGCCCGCGGCATTTGCCTCGAGCACGGTCGGGCGAATCTGGTCGACCAGGTGGTGGATGAACTTGCCCTCGGCAGCGAGGTTTCCGGCGACGTCGTCCATGGTTGCGCGAATGGCACCGCACTCGTCGTGGCCAAGCACGAGGATTAGCGGAACGCCCAGCACCTCGACGCTGTACTCGAGCGAGCCGAGAATGGTTTCGCCGATTACCTGGCCGGCATTGCGAACGACGAACAGGTCACCAAGGCCAACGTCGAAGATGATCTCGGCCGAGAGGCGGCTGTCGGCACAGCCGAACAGAGCGGCGAACGGGCGCTGGCGGGCAGCCAGTGCCTCGCGCACATCGATGTCTTGGCGGGGGTGAGCAGGCGCGCCTGTAACGAATCGGTGGTTGCCGGCAACCATGGCGGTCCAGGCTTCGCGAGGGGTCTGCGGACGCGTGACTTCAGGCATTAGTTGCTGCCACCTTCCGGCATGTCCAAGGAAGCGCGGATCGTCTCGAAGTCGGCCTTTTTCTCGGCACCAAAGAGCAGGTAAGCGGTTCCGTTAGCCTTCTCGATGGCGTCAAAGCCGAGCGCCCAGACGTGGTCGCGGGTCTTCATCGGGTCGTGCTGCGGGTTCGCATTCCAGAGGAACCAGTTCTCGCCGGAGTCGATCGGTGCCGAAGAGGCCGCACCATCGCCAAGTTGTCCTACGAACCAGGTTGGGTTGACGTCGAATGCTTGGGTGTAGCCCACGTACTGGTTTTCGGGGCCAACGAGCCCCAAGTTCCAAGACTTGATGCCGTCGGTTGACTTGCCGTTCCAGGTGGCTTTGTTGCACCACCAGCCCTCGGGGAGGGTAGGCGTGACAATTTTTAGGTCGGGGTTTGCGGCCTGCACGTCGGCAGCAACTGCCAGGTAGTCGACGTGCTTGATGCGCACGGATTCGTCGCGCGGAACGGCCAGGACAATCACGGCAACTAGGCCAAGGCAAGCAAGCAGCGACAACACGAGGTTGCGCAGGGTTTGCTTGGCGCGGTGTTTTGCCGCTGAGTCTTCGGCCATGCGGTTATTCGGCCGACTTCTTGGTGGCCAGGGCGGCATCTAGGCGCTTACGTGCCCCCGACAGCCATTCCTCGCACTGCTTGGCCAGGGCCTCGCCGCGCTCCCAGAGGTTCATCGAGTCTTCGAGCGATACAGCGCCCTGCTCTAGCTGGGCGACAACCTTTGCGAGTTCGTCGCGCGCCTGCTCATACGACATGCCGGCGATGTCGGCGTTTGCCTTGGTCTTGTCTGCGCTCATGGTTACTCCAGTTTATTTGGGCTGCGGGTCGGAATCTGTGGGGGAGCTAGTCGGCGGTAGCGCCGATTTCGCCCTTGGCTAGTCGAATCTTGAGTTTGGTGCCGGCCTTGACCTTCGAGCCGTCGGCAACGACGTGACCCGCGGCATCGCGAACCACCGAGTAGCCGCGGTCGAGAGTCTTCTGCGGCGAGAGCGATGTGAGCAGGCTCTTCAGGTTCTCGACGCGAACGTCTTGCAGGTGCAGGAAGTTGCCGATTAGCTCGCGGCCACGATCGCGATCGCGCATGGCGTCGGCCTCGTGGTCTTCGATGAACTGGTAAGGGTTGGCGAGAACCGGACGAGAACGCAGCTGGGCGATGAGATCGCTCTGAACCGAGACCAGCTGGTTCACGCGGTTAAAGATTTGCCCGAGGGCACGCCCTAGGTTGCTGCGTTCCTCGGCCACATCGGGCACCACGCGCTTGGCGGCGTCGGTCGGAGTCGAAGCACGTAGGTCTGCTACGTCGTCGAGAACCGGGCGATCGGCCTCGTGGCCGATTGCCGAGATGATCGGGGTGCGAGCCGCCGCCGCAGCGCGCACGAGGGCCTCATCGCTGAAGACCACCAGGTCGAGGAACGAGCCACCACCGCGAGCGATGATGATGACGTCGACCTCAGGGTCGTTGTCGAGTTCCTTGATGGCCTGGATTACTTCGATGGCCGCCTTATCGCCCTGCACGAGGGTATTGATAACGCGGAACTGAGCCTCTGGCCAGCGCAGGTGAGTGTTCTTGAGCACATCCTTCTCGGCATCCGAGTTGGCGCCTGTGATGAGGCCAATCTTGTTCGGCAGAAAAGGTATTGGCTGCTTGCGCTCTGGCGAAGTGAGACCCTCGGCCGTCAGTTGCGCGCGCAGACGCTCGATTCGCTCGAGCAGTTCGCCGAGGCCAACCTTGCGAATCTCCATGACCTGCATCGAAAGCTTGCCGTTTTTGCCCCAGAAGGCCGGCTTGATGAGCGCGACGACGCGATCGCCCTGTTTTAAATCACGCGGAATGCGAGTCAGATCCCACGAGTGGATCTCGACCGAGTTTTCGACCTGCAGGTCGCGCAGCGAACCGAAAAAGTTGGTTGGGTTGAAGCGCAATTGCGACAGCTCGCCCTCAATCCAGAGGTAACCCAAGCGGTCAATCCAGTCCTTGAGCGTGGTTGCCAGGCGCGAGACGGGCCAGGGCTGCTGTTCCGACGAAACCTTGGACGCGCCAGTCGCATCCATGTTCATTCCGTCGTTCATGTTTGTTCCGCTCGTTGATAGGCGCAGAGGCCGATTTATCATTGTCTGGTGACTGAGTTCAAGGATACCCGCGACGACCGACAACTATCGGGCGCAAAGAAGGTGCTGCTGGCCTCGCCACGCGGCTATTGCGCGGGAGTCGACCGTGCGGTCATCGCCGTCGAAAAGGCCCTGGAGCACCACGGGACGCCGGTCTACGTTCGCAAGCAGATCGTGCACAACAAGCACGTGGTCACTTCGCTCGAAAAGCGCGGTGCAATCTTCGTCGATGAGGTCGACGAAGTGCCAGAGGGCTCGGTACTGGTGTTCAGCGCGCACGGTGTTTCGCCGGCCGTGGTAGCCGCAGCGGCAGAGCGAAACCTCAACACCATCGACGCCACCTGCCCGCTCGTCACCAAGGTTCACCGCGAGGTTCAGCGCTTTGCGAACGAGGAGTACGACATCCTGCTGGTCGGCCACAAGGGCCACGAAGAGGTCGAGGGAACGATGGGCGAGGCGCCAGACCGCGTGCAGCTGGTCGACGGCATAAACGACATCAAGAACGTGACCGTCAAGGACCCGAACAAGGTCGTCTGGCTGTCGCAGACCACGCTTTCGGTCGATGAGACCATGGAGACCGTCAACGCGCTGCGCAAGAAACTGCCAACCCTGCAGAGCCCGCCATCGGACGACATCTGTTACGCAACCCAGAACCGTCAGGTGGCAATCAAGAAGGTTGGCGCCGCCGCCGACCTGGTGATCGTGGTTGGCTCTGCCAACTCGTCGAACACCGTGCGACTGGTCGAGGTTGCGCTGCAGGCGGGTGCGGATGCCGCATACCGCGTCGATTTCGCTAGCGAGATCAAGGATGCCTGGTTCGAAGACGTCGAGACCGTAGGAGTTTCGTCGGGCGCTTCGGTGCCAGAAGAGCTCGTCGACGAGGTGCTGGAGGCGCTGGCCGCGCGCGGCTTTGGCGACGTCGAACTGGTGCAGACCGCCGAGGAAGACGTTCAGTTCTCACTGCCGGCTGAGCTGCGCAAGACCATGAAGGCCGCCGGCGAAGAGACCACCAACAAGATCAAGCGCCACTAGCGATTGCGCGGTCGCCGGCAGTGCGCCAGCAACGCATCCGCTTAAACCAAAAGGCCCCGCTCACCTCGAGCAGGGCCTTTTGAATTGAAGCTTTAGAGCGACATCGACTTTCCGGCCGAACCAAGCTGCTGAGCTGCCTCGATTACGCGTGCCGACATGCCGGCTTCGCCGATCTTGCCCCAGGCGCGTGGGTCGTAAGCCTTCTTGTTGCCGACCTCGCCGTCAACCTTGAGCACGCCGTCGTAGTTGGTGAACATGTGAGCGGCGATCGGGCGGGTGAACGCGTACTGCAGGTCGGTGTCGATGTTCATCTTGATGACACCGTGGCGAACTGCCTCGGCGATTTCGGCGTCGGTCGAGCCCGAGCCACCGTGGAACACGAGGTCGAATGGCTTGTCCTTGCCGTACTTGGCGCCGACTGCTGCCTGGATCTCGCCGAGAAGTTCTGGCTTGAGCTGAACGTTGCCTGGCTTGTAGACGCCGTGCACGTTGCCGAAGGTCAGCGCGACCATGTAGCGGCCGTTCTCGCCAAGGCCCAGAGCCTCTGCGGTCATCAGGCCATCTTCAGGAGTGGTGTAAAGGTGCTCGCCGTGGCCGCCCTCAACGCCATCCTCTTCGCCGCCAACAACGCCGACCTCGATCTCGAGAACCGCACCGATGCCGCGGGTCAGCGCGAGCATCTCCTTGGCGATCTCGAGGTTTTCACCCATAGGAACAGCCGAGCCGTCCCACATGTGCGAGTTGAACAGTGGGTCCTGGCCTGCGCGAACGCGCTCCTGCGAGATTGCGATTAGCGGGCGAACGAATGCGTCGAGCTGGTGCTTGGCGCAGTGGTCGGTGTGTAGCGCGATGGTGATGCCGTAGTTCTTGGCAACCTCGCGAGCGAATGCGGCCATAGCGGCAGCACCCGAAGCCATGTTCTTGATGGTCGGGCCCGACCAGTAGTCTCCGCCACCGGTGGTCACCTGGATGATGCCGTCCGAGCCTGCCTCGGCAAGACCGGCGAGGGCCGCGTTGAGGGTCTGCGAGCTCGATACGTTGATCGCTGGGTAGGCAAAGCCGCCGTTCTTGGCGCGGTCGAGCATTTCGAGGTACTGGTCTGGTGATGCAACAGGCATAGCCGTGGCTCCTATAAAGAGTGTGCGGATTGTTGGGCGAAGAACGTCGTTGGGCCTCGCATCTAGGTTAGCGAAATTCTTGCCCATGCCACGTGAACCGCAGCCGATTGCCTGCCGCTAACCTGTGTTCATGCTGCATCACGCCAATGGCCCAACGGTCGACATCTTCTCGGCCACCGTTGCCGCTGCCGCGGGCTGTTTTCCGTTGGTTGGCAAGGGCAACAAAAAGGCCGTGGATGCCGCCGCCGTCGAGGCCATGCGCCACATGCTGGTGGGTGCGGAATTCGGCGGGGTAGTAGTCATCGGTGAGGGCGAGAAGGATGACGCCGCCATGCTTTACAACGGCGAACTCATCGGCCAGGGGCAACCGATCGAGTGGGACATCGCGGTCGACCCCGTCGATGGCACCGCGCTCGCCGCATCGGGCGATGAGGGGGCCGTTTCGGTCATGGCCGCGGCCGAACGCGGGCAGCTGCTCGATTGCAGTGCCGTTTACTACATGAAGAAGATCATCACCGGCCCGGCTGGCTGGGGAGTGGTTGACATCGATGCATCGCCCACGCAGAACATTCATGCGCTCGCCGCAGCTCTCGACCGCGACGTCAGCGAGATCCGCGTGGCCGTGATCGACAAGCCGCGCAACGCCGACGTCATCGCCGAGGTGCTCGCAGCCGGAGCCGAGTGGCTGCAGTTCGCCGAGGGAGATGTGGCGATGGGTGTTGCGGCGGCAACCGACGTCTCGGGTGTCGACATGCTTCTGGGTGTCGGCGGAGCGCCAGAGGGAGTGGCTACGGCTTGCGCGGTGCGCATCCTCGGCGGTTTTATGCAGGGCAGGCTAGCCCCACAAGACGTCGATCAGCTCGAGCGCGCGATGGCCGCCGGTTACGACCTCGAAAAGAAGTATGAAATCACCGACCTTGTCGGTGGCGAGAACTGGATATTTGTGCTCACCGGCATCACCGATGGACTACTGACCAAGGGCATCGAGGTCGAAGGGGATGGCCTGATCGTTCAGTCGCTGGTGCTCGACAGCAAGCTGGGCGAACCGCAGCTCATCGACGTCGAGGTCAGCCGCCAGTAAGGCCTCCGCGGCAAACGAAAAACGCCGCCCAAGAGGACGGCGTTTTTGCTTGAAAAACTTAGCCGACTGCAGGCTCTTCGAGAGCCACGGTGCGGTCTGGGTTCTCGTTCAGGAAGCTGTCTGGCAGGTGGTCGACGTCGGTTAGGCCCGAGGTCGGCTGGGTTACGGCAACCGCACCCCACTGAACTGCGGCGGTAACGCCAACCGGAACGTTGAAGCCCACGCCGAAGTCGTCTGCGCCAGGAGCGATTGGGTTGCGAACGACGGCCTGCAGGAATCCCGCGAGGGTTGCATCGCCGGCACCAACGGTGTTGATTACCTTGACCGGTGCGGTGCGTGCTGCCCAGGCGTGCTGCTTGGTCACGGCGATCATGCCGTCAGCGCCGAGCGATGCCAAAACGCACTGCACGCCGTGAGCGCAAAGCTCGCGTGCCGCGTCGATGACGTCGCCGATGTTGTTGAGCGTGCGGCCGACTGCCGAGGCAAGTTCTTCGGCGTTTGGCTTCATGATGGCTGCAGCGCCCTGACGAGCCCAGTACTGCAGCGGCTCGCCCGAGGTGTCGAGGGCAACGCGTACGTTTAGGGCCTTCATGCGGTCGAACAGTGGCTGAAGGTCGACATAGTTGCCCGAACCCTTGTAAACCGGAAGTGCACCAGCGACGACGAGCCACTCGGCTCCGTTGTCCTTGACGGTCTGCTCGGTCAGGTCGACTACAGCAGCCCAATCCTCTTCGCTCAGTGGGCGAGGCGATTCGTTGATTTTGGTGGTTGGGCCGTTGTGCTCGACGACGGTGGTAGAAACACGAAGGGTTCCGTCGACCCAGAGTGGCAGCAGCATGCCGGCCGAACCGGTGCGCTCGAGAACGTTCTGGTCGGCGTTGCCAATTGGAACGATGCCAGGAGCCTTGATGCCAACGAGGTGAAGACCGCGGGATACGTTGATGCCCTTGCCGGCAAGCTCTTCGCCAACGCCGTCGGCGCGGTTGACGCCGCCCTCGACGAGGTTGCTAACGAAATAGGTGCGGTCAAGCGTAGGTGCTGGGGTCAGGGTCACGATCGGCGACCCGTGCTTAATTCCAGTCATTTTGAGGGTTCTCCTGCGGATGGGACAACGGATGAAAGTTCATTCAGAAAAGTGCGAACCTCGTTGTCGCGCGCTCGGCTTCGAGTATACCTTTTCGGCCACCAAATAGACTCTGGGTAATGAAGAATCGCGCCGATATCCAGTGGTTGCGCGCCGTCGCAGTAATGATGGTCGTGCTGTTCCACCTGAGCCCTGCGCGCATGACCGGAGGCTTCGCCGGAGTCGATGTTTTCTTCGTGATTTCGGGATACCTAATCACCTCTGGGTTGCTTCGCGAACGGCCCCGATTGGCCGATTTCTGGCTCCGGCGCATCCGTCGCTTGTTGCCATCGGCTTTGCTAGTGATTTTGGTGACGATACTCGCCGCATTTTGGCTCGTTCCGCCCGGCGCACGCGGCGATTTTGGTGGGGATGCGATTGCGAGCATCTTCTACTTCGAAAACTGGTGGCTTGTCTCGGCGTCGGCCGACTATTTTGCCGCCGAAGCGCCTGGTCCATTCCAGCATTTCTGGTCATTAGCGGTCGAGGAGCAGTTTTATCTGGTTTGGCCGTTGCTGATCCTCGGCCTGGGCCTTTGGGGTGCCGCGAAGGGTTCGGTTAGGCGCTCTCGGCTGGTCTTTGGTGCCGTCTTTGTCGCCTCGCTCGCGTGGTCAATCGTGCAAAGCTCGACCGAGCCAACCACCGCCTACCTCAGCACCTTCACCCGTGCCTGGGAATTCGCCGCGGGCGCGCTGATCGCAACCGGCCTTGGCTTTGCCAAGCAATCGCAACGAACCCGTCGAATTCTCTCGATAGTCGGATTCGCGTTGATCGCGATGGCTGCATTTGGCCTCAACGAATCAATGGTTTTCCCCGGTTGGATTGCGCTCTGGCCAGTTGTCGGCACGGGGCTAGTGATCGCGGCTCAGGCCGAGTGGTCAACTCGCGTTGAGGGCTTGCTGCGGCCAGCGCGTTGGATTGGCGACATCTCATACGGTCTCTACCTGTGGCACTGGCCGGTAGTCGTGATTGCCTCGCATGTCTTCATCGAGCGAACGTTTGTCGGCACCGCAGTCATGTTCGCACTCGCGATTGGGCTCGCCTGGGCGACCAAGCGTTTTGTCGAGGATCCGATCCGGCGGTCGCGCGCAATCGCCGCTCGACGCAAGCGCGCGCAGTACTTTGGCGCATTGGTCTCGAGCCTGATCGTTTTCAGTCTGGCATTCACGCTCAACGGGGCTACCGCCGCGCAGCTTGCCGTTGCCCAAACTGCAGCAGAGCGCCAGGCTTTGCAACCGTGTTTCGGCGCGAACGCGATTGGCGACGAATCGTGCGGGCCGGTGCAGCCGGGCGATGTGGTGCCGACTCTCGATGTCGCCAAGCACGACGCGGCCGACCCGGGCAGCACCTGCATGACAAAGGCCGAAGCAACCGATGTGATGCTGTGCGAATACGGCAGCCAGCGTTCGAGCTACCGCGTTCTTCTGGTCGGGGACTCTCACGCAGCCACCCTGCTGCCGCCGCTCAAGCTGCTGGCCGTGCGAAACAACTGGAACCTGACCCTGGCCTACCACGCTGGCTGCACGTTCAGCCTCGTGGAGCGCAATGACTCCAAGCGCGGTGTCGCGTGTGCCGAGTGGAACAGCGCGCTGCAGGGCAAGTTGGCTGCTGCGGCGGCATACGACCTGGTTATCACCGCGGGTTATGCCAAGAACCGATTGGCCGATCTGCCTCGCGTGACCAGTTCGGCCCTCGCCGATGGCTTGTCGGCGGCGTGGCAGCCGCTGATAGACCGTGGTTCGCGCGTCGTTGCCGTGCGCGACAACCCAGAGATGTCGCCTTCGATGAAGGCCTGTTGGGATTCGCAAGAGAACCTAGCGGTTGATTGCTGGATGCCAGCCGGCGATGGGTTCGTTACTGACCCTACCGAACAGGCTGCTGCCAACACTGACAGCGTCGAACTTCTAGACCTGACCGATGTGTATTGCCCGAACGGCTCTTGCCCGACCGTCATTGGCGGCGCATACGTCTATCGCAACGCCGACCACATCAGCGCGACTTATGCGCGCTCGATGACGCTAATCCTTGGCAAGCGGCTTCAAGACCTGCTTGGTGGCTTTTAGTAGGTCGGCGAGTGATTCGGCGTCGTGCCGATTGGCCGCATGCAGCATTAGTCGCGCACAGGCATCCGCGTCGGCTAGGGCGTCGTGGTGATTGAAGTCTTGGATGCCGATCAGTTCGGCCATGGTGCTCAACCTGTGGTTGGCCGGCACGCCCCCAACTTTTTTGTATGTCTGGCGAGCGACTGATAGCGAGCACGCGTATTCCAGATTTGGAATGGGTCGGCCGATCACCTCGAGCGTCGCTCGAATCACACCCATGTCGAAGGCGGCGTTGTGCGCCACCATTATGTCGCCATTGATCCAGTCGAGCATGTCGGCGAACGCCTCAGGCGCACTCGGGGCCGATCCCACCTGCTCGGGCTGAATGCCGTGCACCCGAATGTTCATCGGGTCGAAATGGCCAAAACCCATCGGCGGGCGCATGAGTGTCGCCCACGAGTCGACCACCTTGCCGTCGACGACCTTGACCAGGCCAACCGCACAAGGGCTGGCCGATGACGAGTTGGCTGTCTCAAAGTCGATCGCGGTGAAGTTCAGTGGCACCCGACAAGTCTGGCATGTGCCCCCGACAACTAAACTTGACCCTCGTGGCTCTAACTATCGGAATCGTGGGACTGCCTAACGTAGGCAAGTCGACCCTCTTCAACGCTCTAACCAAGAACAACGTGCTCGCTGCGAACTACCCGTTCGCAACCATCGAGCCGAACGTTGGTGTGGTCAACCTGCCAGACGCACGTCTCAACAAACTGGCCGAGATCTTCGGCAGTGAGCGTCTGCTCCCGGCCCCGGTTTCGTTCGTCGACATCGCCGGCATCGTGCGTGGCGCGTCGGTTGGTGAGGGCCTGGGCAACAAGTTCCTCGCCAACATCCGCGAGGCAGACGCCATCGCTCAGGTTGTGCGCGGTTTTGCCGACGGCGACGTCGTTCACGTTGACGGCAAGGTTGACGCGGCTAGCGACATCGAGACAATCAACACCGAGCTGATCCTCGCCGACATGGAAACCCTCGACAAGGCTCGTCCTCGCGTCGAGAAGGAAGTCAAGGGCAAGAAGGCCGAGCCCGTAATGCTCGAGACCATCGACGAGGCAAAGGCCTGGCTCGACGCCGGCAAGCCTCTCTCGGGCTCGACTATCGACCTGACCCCTATCAAGGAACTTGGCCTGCTGACGGCTAAGCCGATCCTGTATGTCTTCAACGTCGATGAGGGAATTCTCACCGACCCAGCCAAGAAGAAGGCGCTCGCTGACCTGGTTGCGCCTGCCGAAGCGGTCTTCCTCGACGCAAAGGTTGAGTCGGAGCTCATCGACCTTTCGCCTGAAGAGGCGAACGAGCTACTAGCTTCGCTCGGCCAGGATGAATCTGGCCTAGACCAGCTCGCCCGAATTGGCTTTGACACACTCGGCCTGCAGACCTACCTAACGGCCGGCCCTAAAGAGGCTCGCGCCTGGACCATCCGCAAGGGCTGGAAGGCTCCCGTCGCTGCAGGCGTGATTCACACTGATTTTGAGCGTGGCTTCATCAAGGCCGAGATCGTTGGCTTCGAGGACCTCGTTGCTGCCGGTTCGGTTGCCGCAGCCAAGACCGCCGGCAAGGTGCGCATGGAAGGCAAGGACTACGTCATGAAGGATGGCGACGTAG
>JACCDL010019611.1_pt1 | contig 13424 bp, 4 predicted proteins | sample 7441931 | NCBI WGS metagenome assembly JACCDL01 (sample SAMN15323437, study PRJNA562643) | freshwater metagenome | isolation source: river surface water | place: USA:Blue River Watershed | collected 2017-08-16 | reverse complement strand
GTCTGGCACAAGTTATACATTCACAAACCCTGTACCAGTACAACACAATTGGACAATTGACCAATATGGTACAATGACTGCTCCAGGTGGTGGCGAGATTAGTCAAATAAACGATGACTTTAAGATTGAAGTTACAGGTACTGATGTTATTGATCTTCGTACAGCAGGCGGTGATTTGATACTTGACGCTGCAGGTAACTTAGTTATTAATGGACCAATTAATTCAAGCACCGGTGTTGCTTCATTAAACTTGACTGGTGGTAATGTATCTCTTACTTCAACTGACGATAACACAACATCATTGAATATGACTACTACACAGGTAGAACTATATGCCGGAGTAGATGTTACTATTGCTAGTGGTGTAATTATACCAAGTTTAGAAACAGATTATACTGATGCAACAAACGTATTAGAAACATTATTCATACAAAATGAAAATGAAGTTGGATATCCATGGGGTATTACATTACCAGTAAGTTATTTAACATATGATGAGTTGATACAATTAGAACCGGGTACTTTCCCTAATCAAGCGGCATGTACTGCTCAAGCAAATAGCACTACAGATGCTTGGAATTTGTGGCAAGATACAGTCGAACAATCAAATGTAAGAATAACATCAAATGAACTTAACTGGATATTTGGCAGCGATGGTATTTTAAACTTCCCCGGTAGCGCATTAATTGATACCGGTGAAAATAACTTTGAAGTTCGTGGCGCAAACGCAGTTAACTTTGAAGCGGTCAACGTAGTAAATATCTATACTGATACTGCCAACAACGGCCATCAATGGCAGTTTGGTGATGACGGTAATCTAACATTACCAAGCAATAATAGTTCAATCAATTACGCTAACGGTAGTCCATACGGCGGTGGGGGTGGCGGCGGTGGATATATAATTCCATATACAGTAGATACATTCGTTGCCAATACACCACCTGGTTTTGGAAAAATAACATTCTGTGACTTTGAAGGTGGCAACAGTGCTCCTTCAACTGCTCAAAAGTTGTTTATCAATGAAAGTCCCACCAACGAACAATCAATGGGAACTATATTCCAACAATGGACAAGTAACTCATATCGTGGCACACTAAGCCTAAACAATGGTAGTGACAGTCAAGCAACATTTAATATTAGCAACGGTAGAATATATTTCGACCCAGAAAACTATCGTGGTTTCCGAGCAGGTCTAAATCAGATTTGGAGTGACGATTGTAGCATTAACCAATTGATTATTACAAACGCATCAGCACCAGTCTTTTACAACACTGAATTTTTAACAGAAGATGATGTGTTCCATGCTCGTGGTTTAGATACTGGTAATTTCCACATAATGTTGAACATTTATGGTAGCAGTCAGTATAATCCAATCAATAAAAATGATTTGTGGAATACATTTACATCATTTGTTGACAATGTATTATTTAATGGTGAAACATTAAGAACTGATGTTAATGCTATCAGAACACAGTTCTACAACAATGCTGGTAACTTCAGAGGTAATATTCCTACTCAGGATCTATATCAATATTTTGAGTTCACAGAAAACGAAGGTGCTGATTACTTTGGTACAGCACCAACAACAGCTACTCAAGGAACAGATGCTACGTTGCGTATTAGAGTAAATCCTAACAACACTTATACAGTTTTAGGCATAGCCACAGCAGGAACTGGATACTTACAAGGTGACAATCTGATTGTAGCTGGAACGAGCCTCGGTGGTGCAACTCCTGCTAATGATTTAACACTATTAATTGATACAGTTAACGGTGACGGTGCTGTGACAGCAGTTAGCTTCCTAAGCGGTGACGCTGTTTATCCTTGGCCATCAAACTTTATTGAAGATGGTGATGATGACCAGTATGATACTGGTAACTATATCAACACAAACTTAGCGGATGAAATTTCATACGCTAATGGATTACCACAGACAGACTCGGCTGCATTTGGCGGTGGTGACTATTGCGTAATGTACTATCAAAGTTTCTTCTGTATGGTAGCAACTGGAGCATCTATCAGTGAGTTGTTCTATTCAGGTAACTTAGGTTTCGATGGTGACGGTGATTTAAACTGGACTGGTTTACGAAGTAATCAAGATGTTATAGCAAACAACAATGCTAGATATGCTTACTTTGACATTGAATACTTAGACGGTGAGTTAACTCCAACAGTTGGTACAACATACAATATGGTTTTAGACTCAGCAGGTATTAACCTTGATGGATTCTATGCTTATAATGATGTCAATACAAATAACTATTTCTTTGGTAGCAATAATACTTGGCGTATAGAAAGTCAAAATGAGTTGTTCGTTCAAAGCTACAATGACATGTATATACAAACCCGTGTCAACCAACGTGGTATTAATGAGTCAGGTCCAACTATTAACATTGCTGCAGGTCGTGGCAGTCCTGGACAAAAAGAAGTCAACGCTATTGCAGGCAATGGTGGTACTGTAAATATTCGTGGTGGTGACGCAGGTGGTGATGACGGTATCAATGGTTTGGGCAACACCGGTGGTAGTATAAACATAAATGCTGGTATGGGTACAGGTTCTAGTGAAGCCGGTAGTGTTTATATTAACGGTGGTCAAACTGATGCACCAGCAGGTAGAGCCGGTAACGTTGATATTGGAACATACGCAGGCCCTAACGGTCACGGTAGAGTAACAATCAATACTAATGACGGTACTCAACGCAATTGGGCGTTCAACGCTAATGGCTCTACAATCTATCCTACATTAAGTGTAACACGCGGTGACCGCACAGGTACACTATCAGGACAAACATTGTTGTTTGGTGATAGCACACAAAGTGTAATCATTTCAACTCCTAACGGTACTAGTGATATTAATGATAGTCAAAGAATAGTTATTAATCCTGGCGCAGGTTATGCTAACACTACAGGCGAAGGTGGCGACATTTATCTATATGCAGGTCGTGGTGGTGATGCTGGTGGTTCAGGCGGTGACATTAAGATTCGCGGTGGTCTTGGCCCTGTCAACGGTGATGGTGGCTATTTAGATATCATGGGCGGCGAGGCTGCTGGTAATGGCGCTGGTGGCTACATTGATATTTTAGGTGGTGATAGTGCTAACTCAACTGGCGGTCGTATTAGAATTGAAGGTGGCCAAGGTATCAGTGGTGCTGAAGCCAACATAACAGGCGGTACTGGTACAGCCGGTCCAGGTGGTGCTGTTAATATTGCCGGTGGCACATCAGGCAACGGATTAGCAGAATACGGAAATGTAAACATAACATCAGGTGCCTCAACTTGGCGTTTTGACAACACTGGTAACCTAGTATTGCCATCAAATGACTTCACTGTTAACTACGCTAACGGTGATCCAGTAACATTTGGTGCGGCGGCATTAGGTAATGTTACATTTGATGATGTTACAGTACAAGGTGTTAATCAATTAAATCTAAGTGCTGGACCAGACTACACTGCTAACTTAGCATACTTACAAGTTCGTGCCGGCGATGTAGCAAGTCATATTCACTTTGATACAGGCAACAATGAAGCATATGATTTAATTGTAGGTAACGACCAAAAGTTTGTTCAAGTAAGTAGTACTGGCAATATCATTATGAGTTCATATGATGGTAACACATCATATACTATGAAACTGGACACTACAGGAAATGTAACATTCCCAGGTGTTCTAGGAGTTGCTGGCGGAACCGCAACAGCAGTTCCAGTAACTAATGAAAGTGGCACCCCAGGTGGACAAGGCGGCAGTGTTATTACTGGCGCTGTATCCAGTAACCCAGATATAGCCTCTGTTCAGCCTGGTTGGACAGTTACAGGTAATAACTTAATAACAACAACTACGGTAACATCAGTAGTTGAATCAAGTCCTAATTTCTATACAATCACAACTGATACATTTGAAGTAAATCCATTCACATACAATGATGTTTACACATTTACAAGTCCTGGTATTTCTAATTGGGTCTTTGCTAACGACAATATATTAACATTCCCGCGTGACGAGATTGCTAATACTGATCCATATCTAAGAATTGAAGGTGGTTCAAATCCAAGAATCTTATCAGAAGATGCTAGTTTAGCAGGTCCTGCTAATCTTGAGATTACTGCTCTTAATACTATATTCACTGGTGTCACAGGATCTGAAATTAGGATTTATGCTGATGACGGTGAGATTGGTTCAACAGGAAATCTTCAATTATGGGCAAACGCAGGCAGCAATGTGGCTCAATACAGTTGGACATTTGATAACACTGGTAACTTAACTACACCAAGTAATTTAGTGATTAGTGCGAGTGGAATAGGTACAGGTACTGCTATTGCACAATCAGACGCACCATTATTAATGGCATCATCAGAAGCCAATGGTCGAGCAACAATAGGTTGGTATGAGAACCCAATTGGTCCGGGTAATGTTGTTCAAGTAGGATTGAATGATTCTGGTACAGGTTCAATGACCGTGCTTACCGGTGACTTTGCGAACACTACATATGTTTGGGACTTTGATAACACAGGTAATCTAACATTACCTACAGGTGGTGCATTAAATACTACAGGTAATATAGTAAGTACTGGTTATGCTAGATTCTCTGGCACATTTGATGAATCACAGGCCTCAACCGCAGGTCTATATATGGGCTATGCTGGTGGAACACCTCGAATAATGTTTGGTACAGGAAACACACTACAAACATTTGAAATTGACAATGACGGTGGAAACCTAAGATTCTATCAACCTGGGTCTACAAAAGCTACATTGACTTCATCTGGCAACCTATCTACTGCGGGTAGTATTACTGCTACAGGCAAGATTGGTTATGCTAACGGAGGCACCGTCACACAAACAGGTACAGGTCAAGGTGTTACAATTCATCAATTGACTGGTCAGATTACTCTAGCAAAGAGTTCTTGGACTGCAGGTGACTTAGAAATATTCAACGTAAACTGTAACAAGGTTGGTACATATGATTATGTTATGGCACAGGTTATCAATGGTACTGAGTCTACATTCTTTAATGTAGTAGCTTTCCCTTACGTTCCACTAGCAAACACTTTCCAGATACAAGTTAGAGCAATGGAAACTACAACAAGCACACCGTTGATCCAGTTCTATATTATGAAGGCAGCGATAGCATAAGTAATAAACAAAACGAAAGTAGCGTAATAAATATCATTTATGAATATCAGTGGTGTAAATTTATCAGGTGTCAATATACTTGACAAACATAGAGTTCCCGGGGCACCCATAATCGGGACTGCCACTACCACTGGTGATACTACAGCCACAGTTACTTTTACTGCACCGGCATATACTGGTAGTACAACAATTGTTTCATATACCGCAGTTTCTAGTCCAAGTAATATAACAGGCACTATAACTCAAAGCGGCTCAGGTACTATTACTGTAACCGGACTAAGTCCTGGAACAAGTTATACTTTTACAGTGTATGCTACTAATTTTGCAGGTAACAGTGCTAGTAGTTCAGCTAGTAATCAAATAACAACAAATCAATCAGTCGGCGATGCTTTATTCATAACACCCGGAACATATTCATGGGTAGCACCAGGTGGTGCTACATCAGTTAGTGTTGTGTGTGTTGGTGGTGGAGGTGGTGGAAGAGCAGGTTGGGGATATAACGGATACTATGGCGGCGGTGGCGGTGGCGGTGCATTAGCGTGGCTAAACTCTTACCCGGTAACACCTGGACAAAGTTATACAGTAGTAGTAGGTGCTAGTGGAATGGGAGATACTACTATTAGTGCTAATGACGGTACTAGTGGTGGTGATAGTTATTTTGTTAGTACAAGTATATGTTTCGCTGGTGGCGGCAAGCGCCCGGGTGTTAGTGAAGGTCTAACAGGTGGAGGCCCTGGCGGCACATACACAGTATCAGCCTCTTATGGTACACGAGGTGGCGGCAATGGAGGTGCAGGCGGTAGTGTTGCATTTAGTAATTGGGTAGGAGCTGGCGGGGGTGCAGGTGGATATTCAGGTAATGGCGGTGGCGGATCAGGTAGCGGTACTGGTGGTAATGGCTCAGGAGGTGGCGGCGCCGGCGGGACTAGTGTTAGAACCGGTCTATGGTCTTCGGGTCCAAGTGGCGGTGGGGGTGTAGGACTATATGGTCAAGGTAATAGTGGTGTAGCAAGTGCTACTACTGAATCAGCAGGCGCAATATTATGGGGCGGTGGCGGCGGCTCAGGAGGTAACGAAGGCGGACATGGTAGAGTTGGACCCAGCCCTACTAACTCTGGTATAGGTGGTCAGTTTGGTGGCGGCGGCGCGGCAGCTGTCAGTGGTCCATCTAAGTCAGGAGGTACTGGTGCTGTTAGAATTATATGGGGTCCAGGAAGATCATTCCCGTCAACAAGTGTAGGTACGGCTCCGGCTGCTACAGGTGGCACAACTTCTACTGTTGGTTCTTATAAGTATCACAAATTTACAACCAGTGGCACATTCACTGTAACTAGTCCGGGCAGTTTTGATATAGTAATGGCTGGCGGCGGTGGTGGCGGTGGTTGGTCTTCTGGTGGTGGCGGTGGCGGTGGCGTTGTTTATAAGGCTTCTTATTTCTTGAGTACTGGTACTTATACATTAACTATTGGTGCAGGTGGAGTATCAGGTGTAGGTGGATCGGGAATTGGCGGTACAGGTGGTAATACTACATTTGATACTATATTGACTGCAATCGGTGGCGGTGGCGCTGGTGGCATATATGGTTCTAATGGTGTTGATGGTGGATCTGGTGGTGGCGCCGGAGGGGACACCACACCTAAAACAGGTGGTCAAAAGCTACAACCTAATGCTACTATATACTCATATGGTTTCGGAGAATCGGGTGGCAACAGCCCTGCAGGAAGTGCAGCACTTACCCAAAATTTTGGTGCAGGTGGCGGGGGTGCAATGTATGGTGGTACTGACTCTATATACGGTCCACCTAACACAGGTGGTAACGGAGGTCAAGGTGTTGCTTTGCCTGGAACTATTTTAAGTGATGTGAGTGTAGGACAACTTGTTTCTGGTACTAGATATATTGGCGGAGGAGCCGGTGGTTATGCTGGTGCTAGTTCAGGTGGCAACATTACTGGAACTAATGGTTACGGTAGCACCAATGCATATAACGGAGGTGGCGGAGCCCATTCGAGTGCCGGCGGTGCAGGCATCATAATTGTAAGATATCTAACTGCATAATAATTTGATAAATACATATTATTCTATGGAATTTTTGTATGAAAATTAATACGCTTTTAGAAAGTCAGACCGTAAGCTCTGCAATATCAAACACTACAACATCAGCACCTGTATTCGGTCGTGATGAGGATCGTTTAGAAGAAACTACAACATCCGGTAGTGTTACTACAGATGCTAATCCAGTTGGCAATGTACAACGTAGAAGTAAAGGTAGTATGCTTAAAGGCATTAAAACTAGTGCTAAGTTTCCTAACTCAAAGACAGTTAAAGAGGCAGACGAATGGGAAGAAGATACAGAGAAGCGTGAACGTTTCTTACAGTATGCTAAACAAAAGTTAATAGCAGCAAAGAAGAATAACCAAAATATAACTCAAATGGCACTCGCACTAAGCGCACAAGATAACAAATACTTTGGATCTCCGTTCATTGATAACCCCAATGTTAATAATAGTGTAGGTTTTGGCTCAGTTACAGTAGGTCCTAGAGAGGCAAAATACACAGACGCTATCGCTCGTATTGTGGATTGGCTTGATAGCAGCCAAGGTATTGCTCAAGTTGCCGCACAGCAAGCAGCAGTATGGTTGCAACCGCATGGAAAAGAATTTTTAGAACGAGTATATAATGATTTGTTAGGTATGCAAGATAACACTGTAGAAGCAAGACAGAAACATGCTGTCGCACTAAGTGGATATCAAGTTGAACATTTGGGTGGTAGAGTTCGTGGTTCTTTTAAGGGTCTTTATTCTAATGATCCTGCTGATAATATGACGCCAGAAGTCTATGATATTTTGTCTGTTGTAGAATTAGAAATTGCAAGAATTAAAAATCAGCAACTTTACGAAAAAGATATAGCAGAACGCAAGAAAATCTGGGACAGTATTCCAATGCCAATCAAACAGACATTAGCCGCAGAACACGGCATGAATCCACAGCAATTTGAAGCAATGTTGTTCGGCGAAACTGATGCAGATAAGATTAGTGGTTATTATAATAATCAACGACAAGAACAACCAGAAAGAGAAAAAGAAGTGGCAGAAGGTAATAAGTTTTTACAACAACATGGTATTGGTGTTCAGAACGGTAAGTTCCCAGAGCCAAGAAAGCCTAGACCAGATGGCATTATGAGTAAGAGTGAAGTATTAGGCAAAGATGGCTTAGTTTATCACTGGCAAGATCCTCGTGCTAAACAAGGTGATACACCACAAGGTGTAGGTGAAGCTAAGAAAGCAAACACTAAAACTGCTAGAAAAGAGTTTGGTAAGCGTCCTCGTGCAGAGTTAAGCGATAAAGAGAAAGAACAGAAAAAATCAGAATCTGATAAATTGTGGGATATGTTACAAGCGCACATCGCACAAGCGGAAAAAGAAAAAAAATTAGACGAGGTAAATCCTCAAAACTTTGACAGTGATGAAGATTACTATGATGCAGTTGAAGCAGATGATTTGGATCTTGACAAGTTTGGTAACGGTTGGGATATTCCAGACGAGATTGCAGTTTTGAGAAATCAATTAAGACATACAACAAGTCAATATGCACGTGCTCAAATTGAAAACAAAATCAAACGTTATGAGGACATCTATTACGGTGAAGATGAATTAGAAGAAAGTGTGGCGGAAGACTCGGAAGAAGTTGACACTCACGGTAGAACAAAGGCCGATTGGGTTAAAGCAGTTCATGCAAAGTATCCAATGGCAAGAGTTATCTATAGCAAAGACAATACACAAGTAATGGCTGTCTTGCCAAATAGAAAAGAAATTCGTTGGATTAAAGACGAAGGCATCATTGAGCAAGCTGTGGCGGAAGCAGGTGAATGGACCAAGTTGCCAAATGGCAACTGGAGAAATATGCACACCGGTGCTCAACAATCAACTCCTCCTAAGACAAAGAAGCCTCGCAGAACAATGGGACTACACGCTAGTTTAGAACAGCACGCCGATGACAAGATGAAAGAATTAGGTCATAAGTTCAAACCTGTTGACGAAACCAGAGTTGGCAATCGTATGAGCGACATTTCAATTGGTAGTCCAAAGATTGTTCACTACAAGGGTAAAGCAGTAGGTGAAGTTGGTCTTGACCACGAAGCAAGTCCAGGCAATGGCCCCTTCTATATGAAACATTACCTAACTGGTAAAGACATGGTTGGATATGATAGTAAACAACAAGCATTGGCTGATTTAAAACATCTAGTAATGCAATATGAAGGCCGAGAATTAGAAGAAGGTCCCGGAGAAGTTATGGCGCTTGCTAATTTTGCTAAGGGCGGTGGCATACCCGGAGGACAAAGTCCTGCAGATGTAGTTGACGCTAGAGGGGTGATTGAAGAAAAGCAACGCTTAGATCCTAAGTGCTGGAAAGGCTATAAAAAGCAAGGCACTAAGATGAAGGGTGACACTAGAGTAAATAATTGTGTCAAAGTAGATGAAGCTGAAATTTCAGAAGAAATGTTAGCACACGAATTGTATAAAGACTTGCAAATCTTTAAACATGGCAAAGACAAAACAATTGGCAAAAAATCTAAAAGTAAAGATATATCTAAAAAGCCAGAAGATAGAGATATCGTAGTCAAAGAAGGAACTGAAATGAAGGCAAGTGAAATATTAAATGAAGGTAAGCCAGGTCTATGGGCAAATATTCACGCAAAGCGTGAACGTATTAAGAGTGGTTCAGGTGAACGTATGCGTAAGCCCGGTAGCAAAGGTGCTCCATCAGCACAAGACTTCAAAGACGCTGCCAAAACAGAAGCAGCTAATCCAGCACAACAGGCTGCGATTGCTATCGCAATGAAGAAAAAAGGTCAGAAGCCAAAGAGTGAAGGTGTAGATGACCGTGAATACAATGACGAAGCTGGTATGTTTAAAAATGATTTACAAACAATTCAGAGAGTTAGTAATCATTTAGAAAAAGCAATACAAGACAACGAAAATCTACCAGAGTGGTGCCAAGCTAAAATTGCACAAGCTAAGGGCATGATTGTTAATGTTATGGACTATATGATTAGCCAACATGAAAACGGTATCGTTGATACACTTGAAGAAGAATTTGATTTGATTGAATCAATCGTTGAAGGCATCGCAGTTCGTAACAATGTAAATTCAGAAGCTATCTGGGAAGATTTAGAATCATTAACAGATGATGAGTTGTATGTATTTGCTGTCACATCAGAACCTATCAATGAAGATTGGCAGAAAGTTAACAAGAAAGACAAGACTGACGGCATGAGTCCAAAGGCAGTTAAAGCATATCGCAGAGAGAATCCTGGTTCTAAACTAAAGACTGCTGTAACTACTAAGCCAAGCAAACTAAAGAAAGGCTCTAAGGCATCAAAGCGCCGCAAGAGTTATTGCAGCCGCTCAAAAGGTCAAATGAATATGCACAATATCAGTTGTTCTAAAACTCCTGATAAAGCAATCTGTAAAGCACGTAGACGTTGGAATTGCTAAAATGAAAATCAATAACTTATTAGAATCTAAAAAATTACCCGGTCAATTCGGTGCACAAATTATGTCGCCTGAAGAATTTGTTGCTGCGGATGAAGCAGGAATTGATGTTGATCCCAATAAGATTGACCAAGACTTAGATGAGAACAAACCACAACGTGATACTAATCGCTTATGGCAAATGATTAGTGATTACGAGCGTAGAGCTAAAATGTCAAAGAATGATATTCGTAAGAATCACTATTTGAAGATGGCACAAGACCTACGTTCTAAATTACCTACGACTGAAGATATGTCCGTAACGCCAGAAAAAATGCGTATGAATGATTATCTTGAAATGGCTGATAAGTTACATGATGCTATGATGGCTGCGAGTCAACGAAATGATACACAGACATACAATAAGTTAAAAGAAAAATACCTTGAACTAGAAAAAAGAGCAGGTAAGGGAATGATTCCTGAGGCAACAAAACTTCCAGCACAAAGTCGTGAGTTAGGTGGACAAGAGTTCCAAGACTACATGACACGCATCAAAGGTACTGATGACATTGATAAGAAGACTGGTCAAGTTAAAGTAGATAAAAAAGGTATTCCTAAGTATACTACAGGCAAGACTAAATCTGACAAATATAAGATGCCCTACATTCACCGTTCAAGTGCTATTGAGTACTATGACGAAGCAGGAAAACGATTCAAAGAAGAAGCGGTTATTGAAGCATTAAAACAACGACCAAAGAAGTTGTTAAAGCAAAACGAAAAAATGAAACATTCTAATGGTGAATTAGAACAATTCTTTAATGTTGGCTTTGCAGCATTGACTGGCGTAGCTGTAGATGAACAAACAAATAAACTAATCATCGTTAACACATGTCCAGGTGCTGGTTCATGTAAAGTTGATTGCTTTGCAATGAAGGGCGGTAAAGTTCAATTCAAAGCAGCTTGGTTATCTGATGGACGCATCTTAACATACTTATTGAATGATCCAGATGGTTTCTTCAATCAGTTATCATCAGAGATTAGTAAAGAAGAAAAACTAGGTGACAAGGGTGGTTATGAAGTAACTATTCGTTGGCACGATGCTGGTGACTTCTTTAGTCCTGAATACTTAGACATGGCAATGAAGATGGCTGAAAAGCACCCTGGTGTCAAGTTCTATGCTTACACTAAAATGGCTAATGCAGCGTTGGCTAATAAGCCAGGCAACTTCATTATCAATTGGAGTGAAGGTGCTCACACATCACAAGAGAAGCAAGTTAAGGCTGCTGATCCTGAATTAGAACGTACTAAGAATAGTCGTATTGTTCCTACTGATGCGTTTGATGACTTGTTAGTTAAGAACGAAAAGGGTAATCTAGAAAAAGGTCCTGATGGTCAATGGCAAATTCAACCTGACAAACAACAAGAGTTGAAACAACGTTTAGGTAAGCTATACAATATCAGTCCAAGCAGTATTCTAACTTATGATGAATACACAGGCAAGCCTAAGGTTGCTGGCATGAAGTACAACGTTATTGTTGCACCAGGTGAAGGTGATATCAGTGCTAATGATCCTAATGTTTTAGGCACACTATTATTGAAGCACTAAATATGGATAGAACAGTTTTTGAATTCTATCTAAGGTATAAAGGAAATCCACCAAAATGTTATCAGACAATCTAAAAATATTATTAGCAAGTACACAAAGTTTTGCTATCAAATCACAAAACTTTCATTGGAATATTGAAGGTAGTGATTTCCCTCAGTATCACGAATTCTTTGATACATTATATGGTGATGTAAGTGGCACGATTGACCGTATCGCTGAGTACATCAGAATCTTGGGTCACTATACTCCTGGCAGCTTAACTCGTTATGCTGAGTTATCAATCATTCAGGATCAAACAAAGATTCCTCGTGCTCAATTAATGTTTCAAGAAACACTAACAGACATTGACAGAATGTTAGAATTAATCATTCCTATGTTTGATGAAGCAACAAATGAGAAGCAACAGGGTATTGCTAACTTCTTAGCCGAACTACAAGACTTGTATGGTAAGAAAGCATGGTTCATTCGTAGCATTCTCAAAAAAGAACGTGAGTAAATGAGAGCCATAGATTTTTTAGTAGAATATCAACAACTTGATGAAGTGAACATGAGTCCTTCATCACTGAAGCTCCTTGTAAAATCTATTAATGCTACTGCTGGTATGGAATTTGAAATGATAGTTCCTAATACACAAAGTCCAGAAGATAGTGAATACGAACCAGACTATGATGCTGATGATAGAGCAAGTAGTTGGAGCGGTATTGAAGATTTCTTCATGGGTGGTGATGGTAACAACAGTCGCCGTGATGTTCGCAGCATGATTGAATCAATGCAGGAACAATTCTTTCAATGGCTTAATGAGAAGCGTGACGAAGATTGGAACTATAACGGTGAGTCTTTTTTACGAGAGTATATTGAATTAAATGATTACTTTGATGAAGACGCAGCCATTGAAGTTGCTAAGGATGAATTAGCAGAAAACAACCCAGAGATTGAAGAAGATAGTGAAGAATATAATCAATATATTCGTGAAAGAGTAGAACAAGAATTTGACGCATTCGTTGAAGATGAATGGTCTAGCCAAGGTCGTATCTATGATAAAGCATACGAAACTTTCATGGAAGATTGGGATAACGGTTCTTCTTTAGATGAAGGTGATTGGTTAGACGAGAACTACAAATGGATGACAGATGTGTATAATGAGTTCGGTAGTGACAATGATGTATTCTGGCCACACACATACCAAGTAGGTGGCTCAGGAGATTTAGAAAATGTT
>JACCDL010915245.1_pt1 | contig 13429 bp, 14 predicted proteins | sample 7441931 | NCBI WGS metagenome assembly JACCDL01 (sample SAMN15323437, study PRJNA562643) | freshwater metagenome | isolation source: river surface water | place: USA:Blue River Watershed | collected 2017-08-16 | reverse complement strand
TCTCACTAACCTTGGAGTGGTAGTTCAGCTGGTTAGAATGCCTGCCTGTCACGCAGGAGGTCGCGGGTTCGAGTCCCGTCCATTCCGCATCAAAGTCCCTGAGAAATTAGGGACTTTTTTGTTTTGGTTTAGTTTGCCGAAAGGAAATTCATTCTGTTTGAGCTATTTTTAGGAACTGACTTTTTTTATTTCCAGTTTAGTAAATACTCACTTTTCAGACCGTTATTTCCTTCTAGATTTCCATCTAGGATTAAGACTTATCCTTATATTTGCTCTTCAAAAATTTACGGAAATGGTCTTAGAATTTGAAAAACCCATTGCTGATTTAGAGCAAAAGTTGCAGGAGATGAAGGAGTTGGCAAAAGGGAGAAACATCGACCTAAGTAAGGATATTACTTCATTGGAAGGTAAAATTTTGGCCTTGAAAAAGGAAACTTTCGCCAACCTGACTCGCTGGCAGCGGGTACAACTTTCGAGACATGCGGATCGGCCTTACGCCTTAGACTACATCTATGAGATCACCAATGATTTTATTGAATTGCATGGAGATCGAAGTGTGAAAGACGACAAGGCCATGATTGGTGGTCTAGGAGATATTGATGGCCGAACAGTCCTTTTTATTGGTCAGCAGAAGGGTAGAAATACCAAGCAACGTCAAGAGCGAAATTTTGGCATGGCCAATCCAGAGGGATACCGTAAGGCGCTCCGTCTGATGAAAATGGCTGAAAAATTCAACAAGCCCATCGTCACCCTAATCGATACTCCGGGTGCATTTCCAGGATTGGAAGCAGAAGAAAGAGGGCAGGGGGAAGCCATTGCACGAAACATCAAGGAAATGTTTATGCTCAAAGTACCGGTGATTTGCATCATCATTGGCGAAGGAGCATCTGGTGGCGCCTTGGGAATCGCAATTGGAGATAGGGTGTATATGCTGGAAAATACCTGGTACTCGGTGATCTCACCTGAATCTTGCTCTTCCATTCTATGGAGATCTTGGGATTACAAAGAACAAGCTGCAGAGGCACTTAAGTTGACTGCTACAGACATGAAATCCAATGGTCTAGTAGATGACATCATTCCTGAACCACTTGGTGGAGCACATAAAGACCTGAAAGGGATGGCAAAAACCTTGAAGCAAGTAATTAGCCAAGCTTTAAAAGAATTGGACGCCATCGAAGCGGATCAGCGTATCTCTCAGCGAATAGATAAGTTCTGTGCGATGGGTGTGGTAGTGGAGTAAGATTTAGATCTTTTTTCAATTACCCATCAATCAGGTTTATTCTTGTTCGTTGGGGACATTATCAGTGCTTTAAATCAATTACATGGAGCTTTTCACCGTAGATACAGGATTTTTTAAATTGGATGGAGGGGCAATGTTTGGGGTGGTGCCTAAATCCATTTGGTCACGGACCAACCCTGCGGACGACAACAATCTGTGCACTTGGGCAATGCGCTGCTTACTTGTTTCTGATGGCAACCGATTGGTCTTAATCGATACTGGAATAGGGGACAAGCAAGATGCCCGCTTCTTTGCTCATTATTACTTGCATGGAGAAGCTAGTTTAGAGAAAAGTTTACGGCAACTCGGAGTTCATCCTACTGATATTACCGATGTTTTTTTGACACACCTGCACTTTGACCATTGTGGGGGGAGTGTGAAGTATGGTTCCCATGGACAATACGAATTGACTTTTCCAAGGGCCAAGTACTGGACCAATCAAGACCATTGGAACTGGGCAACCCTACCAAATCCTCGTGAAAAAGCCTCGTTTTTGGAGGAGAACATGCTCCCTTTGCAAGAACATGGAGTTTTAGAATTTTTAGATCTTTCCAAAAAATCCCTGTTTCCAAGCTTTGACTTTTTGACTATGGATGGGCATACAGATAAACAAATGCTCCCCAAACTTAAGTACAAGGGTCGAACCTTGGTGTTTATGGCGGACTTACTGCCTTCAGTTGGACACCTTCCCATTCCTTATGTGATGGGCTACGATACTCGTCCCTTGCTTACACTCCAGGAAAAGCAGGAATTTTTAGAAGAAGCGGTGCGTGAAAACTACCTCCTTTTTTTTGAGCACGATGCGAGCAACGAGTGCTGTACCGTAAAAATGACAGAAAAAGGAGTGCGTGTAGACCAAACCTTCAGACTAGATGAACTCTAAGCCAAGTATTGGCCTGGCTCTTTCGGGAGGAGGAGTAAGGGGGATTTCCCATCTCGGAGTGCTTAAAGCGCTCAATGAGTCAGGAATTTACCCCAATCAAGTCAGTGGTAGTTCGGCAGGTGCTATTGTAGGAGTTATGTATTGCCAAGGCTACAGCCCAGATGAGGTGCTAAAGATCATTATTGAAACCAACTACTTCAAATTACTCAGACCAGCCATTTCTTGGAAAGGCTTATTTAATTTGGATAGTTTGGCGCAACTCTTGAAAACCTACTTGCCGCACAATAATTTTTTTGATTTAAAAACCACCCTTCATGTTGCTGCCACAGATATTGGCAAAGGGGAAGTGGTCTACTTTAATTCCGGTAAGTTGATTGACCCAATCCTGGCTTCCTCTTGCATTCCCGGTATGTTTGAGCCTATTTTGTACGATTCCCGTTACCTGGTAGATGGAGGAGTGTTGAATAATTTGCCTGTTGAACCCTTAAAAGGAAAAAGTGACTTGGTCATCGGAGTCAATTGCAATCATTTGCCCGAGCTTGGGAGAGTGCGTAATGTGAAAAATCTACTCGAAAGGGCAGTCATGATGAATATGAATTTCAATGTATATACCCGAAAAGGAGCTTGTGACTATTTTATTGAAGCGCCTGGGTTAGGTAAATACGGTGTTTTTGATTTGAAAAAAGCTCCCGAACTATTTCAAGCCGGCTACGAACAAGCCATGCGTGTGATCGAAGCCAATCCTTCATTAACCGAATTAAATTCTTAACCTTATTTTCAAATCTTGCCTACTTATGATGAAGTTACTTTCACGATTTATTTTCTGGGTAGCTGGATGGAGCTTAAATCCCAACTGGCCAGTAGGAGTGAAAAAGGCAGTGTTAATTGCAATTCCCCATACCTCCAATTGGGACCTTTTGTACGCTAGAGCCGCCTTTTACCTGATGGATATCCCAGTACGATTTACGATCAAGAAAGAATCAATGATTGGCCCTCTGGGTTGGTTTTTATCTGGGTTAGGAGCAATTCCTATTGACCGTCAACGTATACCTGGAGGCAAAAAACAAACCTATACAGAAGCAATGATTCAGATGCTGAATGAACGAGAGGATTTGGTGGTCATGGTCACTCCCGAAGGTACTCGAAGTGCAGTAACCAAATGGAAAACAGGATTTTACCATACGGCACTTGGAGCAAATGTGCCTATTGTGATTGGCTATTTGGATTACAAAAAGAAGGAAGCAGGCATCGGACCTTGCATCTATCCAAATGGGGAAATGGATGCTCAAATTGAAGAATTAAAATCCTTTGGTAGGACCGTGGTACCGAAGTATCCTGAAAAGGGAATTCGCTGAGAAAAGTTGATCGGGTAAAGGAGCAACTTAGGGCTTCATCCCCGAAACCTGCAGAATTTTTTTAGCCTTTTTTTCGAGCGGGTTTATCGTCCAAAACTAAGCGAAAGCCTACATTGGAGGTGCCCGAGTCGTAGGCTTGTCCTTGTCTTGCTGCCGGTCGGTAATTGGTGCAGTAATTGGATGCACATAAAAAAGACCCTCCCTTAATGACCCGCTCCATCGCGTAAGGATTGCTAGGATTGTAGCAAGGATTCATGCCTACGTCTAATTTGGCTACTTTTCCTGCTGTGCGGGCATGCTTGAGTGCATCATACCAATCCGAAGTCAATTCCCACACATTGCCGATTAGGTCATAGGCACCATAGGTATTGGGAGGGAAGGATTGAACGGGAGCGGTAGAGCTAAATCCATCTTTACCCTCATCTTTTGATGGAAAATTCCCTTGGAAGGTATTTGCGAGGTAGTAACCCCCAGGTGTGAACTCATCACCCCAAGCAAATTTCTTACCTTGTAAGCCTCCTCTGGCTGCAAGTTCCCATTCAGCCTCGGTAGGCAATCTTTTACCTACCCAATTTGCGTAAGCGAGCGCATCCTCGTAAGCAATATGTACTACAGGATGATTTTCTCTACCCACTAGATTACTTTCTGGCCCTTCAGGATGCTTCCAGTTGGCACCTTTTACCCATTGCCACCAAGCTGAAATGTCATTGAGAGAAACAGGTCTGTCAGGAGCAATAAAAACCATTGAACCAGGAGCGAGATCCTCTTCCGATAACTTAGGGGTGTTGGGTGGCAATTGCTTTTTTAATTCCTCCCAGGAAATAGGACGTTCAGCTATAGTCTTATAACCTGTGGCCTCTACAAATTTTTGAAACTGTGCATTGGTAACTTCTGTAGTTTCCATCCAAAAGCCTTCAACCCTTACTTCTACAGCGGGTTTTTCCGCTGCATAAGCATTTGGATCATCGCTTCCCATGACTAATTCACCTCCTGGAATCCAAACCATGTCCTTTTTGGAGGGGATTTGAATCGCTGAAGTACTAGTTGTTTGTAGATTTGGATTATCAGATGCTTTTGAAATGCACCCAAAGCATCCAAGAAGTAGCCCATACAAAAAAAGTGGTGTCCAAGTATTCATGCTCTAAAATAAGTAGGAATATCTTTCAGAAAAAATAAGAAGACTTAGCTAAGCATCCATTGCATTTAACTTCGCCTGAACTTTTCTCCGTAACTTTTTGAACACCTGTGCACGTTCCTTTTCTCCAGCACCACTCATAAGACTTGATCTTTTGATTAGGTTATTAATATTTTTGAATACTTCCTCATTAAAATCTTTATCCCTAGAACCTACAAAGTAGAGGACGCTATGGTTGAGGTAGGTGATTTTGGAATCTCCAATTTCTGCAAGTAAGGTATTGTCTCCCGAAACAATATCATTTTGATAGAGCCGATATTCCCCAAAATCTGAATTCGTAGCTTGGCCCAGCAGAGATTTTTGCCCATCTGAAGCCATTTTTTCAAGATGATCTACTACCTCTAGGACGCTACTGTAGATTTGTTTGGTCGTTTCTGAATCTTGAATCAAGCCCATTTCATGATATGTTTCAATCTGTCTTAATGTAGTATTTAGGGTGTCTTTATTCCATATTTCGGTACTTGGAACTTTGGTATACGCTCGAAGAATTCGTTTGGCTAGGATTTCATATTCGCTTAGGTACTTGGTGTCCAAACAAAATTTCTCAAGTTGCTGCTCACCCGGAGGCAGGATAGAATTTGTCCAAAAAAAGAATTTAAAGTTGGCAAGGATGGGATGGAAAAAATGATGAAAGGGTGGCAAATCCTTAATTAAAAAATACAAATGCCTTTTGGGATAACTGTTGATGTAATAAAGTTGCTTGACCATCTCAACCAGCCAATGCGTTAGAGCGTCCTCTCTTCTTGGGGGTGAGGTGGACTTGAATAAAATGGAATCGTTTTTTAAGCACAGAAACTCATCCAAGGAAATGTTAAACTCCTGACAAAGCAAACTGATTTCGTCGAAATCCAAGAGCTTTTCTCCGCGTATCCTTCTGTAGGCGCTATCTATACTGACTTTAAGTGTGGCTGCGACTTCCGCGGCCAAGGAAGAATAGGGTGGGACTGTAGGCTTTAATCGTTGAAAAAACTGGGCTTGAACATTCATGAAAAGTCGATTTAAAAAAGTAAAATCAAAAAATATTAGTCAAATAAATTAAAAAATAATTGATTTTTAAATTATAAATAAAAAAAATGTAAAAAATATAAGTTTTAATTGTTTTTAAAAAATAAACAATTTTCAAAACTACTAGATCATTCAGGCGGTAATTGGTACCAATCCCTGAAGTTGATGGGTTAAATTGAAAGGGAACCCTTATCGAGTCAGTGGAGAAGGAATCACGGGCAAACTTTCCATACCCTGTGCCGAAACAGCTTGTACGGCAAAGAAGTAATTGTCTTTGCTGTAAGGAAGTTTGAGGCTAGTATCTTCGGTATAGAACTTTTTCTCCCACATGGAGGAGGAAGTTTCCCGCATCAAGACATAGTATCCTTTTGCTATTCCATGGATTGGAGCTTTCCAAATCAGGGAAGTCGAATTACTAAGTCCGCGAACATCAATCTTGACTTCCTGAGGCATCCCTGGAGCAAGGGCCAGCGAGGCAGCTGATGCCAAGTTCACTGCTGCTACTTTTCTCAGGTACTCAAAATCCATGAATTCGGGAAGGTCTCCATACTGAACCCCATTTTCTACACGTACGTTTTCATGTTGGTGCAGAAAATTTTCATTCATTTCAGACATACGTACTGCAGTAAATCCATTTTTCATAAAGGGAGTTTGATCTCCGCCACGTAGGAATCGATCGTTTCTATAAATCAATTTCACCTCCATTTGATCCACATAGCGTTCTCCTAGCTCCTTAATGTAGCGAGCAAGTTGCCTGGAGGGACTGTCGTTGTCGGAGTTGATTGATCTACGAATAGTTGCTCCTCGCTCATCTTCGGCAAGTGGAATGGTTTCTGAAAAAACGCGCATCACCGTGTTGTTACTAATGTTGGTTTCGGAGGAGTTGCTATTTCCGACAATGTCATTGTTGAGTACTGCCTCGATTTTCCAAGACATTTCTTTTGCCTTGTCAGCAAGGTAGGTAGCCCCTTTTAGGCCTTGTTCTTCTCCCGTAAATGCTACGAAAACCAAGGTAGCAGGAAACTCAGTTTGGGAAAGGATACGCGCAAGTTCGAGGACCAAGGCCACACCGCTGCCATCGTCATTGGCTCCAGGAGATGCACCGGTAGCATCCATCACATCCTTGTTTCGGGAATCCAAATGCCCTGAAATCAGGATCATTCGGGGATCTTGCTTGTTGTTTGTCCCATGGAGTATGGCTACCACATTTGCAACTTTTGCATCGGTTACAATTCTTCTTCCGTCGCCCGGCACTACAAACTCATCGATCATCGAAGTTAATCTTCCGTTTGATTTACTCGAAAATTCTGAAAATTTAGCCTTCACGTAGTTTTGTGCAGCAATCATTCCGGTTTTCTCGTCCTGATTCAGGGTATGCCTACTTTTGAAGGAAGCGAGCGCTTCGGTGTATTTTTTCAAACTGTCGGCATTGACCTGCTGTACTAACTTTGAAATCTCAGGGTCGCGAACGACCATCTGCTGACCAAATACAGGGAAAGTGAGGGTAAGGGCGGTAACTAGGAATAAAATGTGACGCATGGTGGAGATCCTATCTTAAGTTCGTTCTAAATTTAGTTCAGAATTTAACAGCACCTAGTCATTTTTACATGAAGACATTTTCTCTGCCTAGCAAAGGCGAATATCCTTCCTACTACGAAACCTACATTTCGAAACTCGCTGATGCGAATTTTTCGAAGCTGTTACTGTCACAAATCGAGCAATTGAAAACTCTCCTGGCTTCCAAGCCAGCAGGCTGGGAAACTACTCCCTATGCCCCAGGCAAATGGAGTCCCAAGGAATTGCTCGGCCACTTGATGGATACCGAACGTATCATGACCTTTCGAGCCCTTTGCATCGCCAGAGGAGATAAAAATTCCTTTCCAGGATTTGATCAAGACCCCTACGTCCAGCAAGGACAATTTAATGACGTATCGCTAGACTTATTGCTCGCTGATTTTGTCAACCAGCGTCAAGCCATTCTCAGCCTTATAAATACGGTGCCTGAAGCATCTTTTCAGGAAATAGGCATAGCCAATTCAAATCCCATGAGTGCAAGAGCCTTATTTTGGATTATTCCGGGTCATTTTATGCATCATTTTCAAGTACTTCAACAGGCATATTGATGGGACAACTAGTGATTGCAATTTTAGATTCCTTTTCGGAGCAGCCCTTTTCAGGAAATCCGGCAGGGGTTTGTCTCTTGGAAAACTCGATTTCTCAGGACCTGATGCAGCAAATTGCGATGGAGATGAACTTGAGCGAAACTGCTTTTGTGGAACGTACTGGGGATCCCAAGGTCTTTTCTTTGCGCTGGTTTACTCCGGCAGTAGAAGTTGACCTCTGTGGACATGCGACGCTCGCCTCTGCCTCCTGGATGTTTCACGAGAGTTGGGTGAAACCTGAGGATACGATTCAATTTCAAACACGGTCTGGAATCCTCTCCGTTACAAAAAGTGGGGATGGGGTATCTATGGATTTTCCATTGATTCCTACTACTGTGGATAATCACCCAGACCATCCAAAGACTCTTTTTGGGGCTGTCCTTGTGCAGTCGGCAAGGTTACGGGGGAATTGGATTTTTGAATTGGAGGATGAGGCTGCCGTTCGAAATTTAGCCCCCGACTTTGCAGTGCTCGCTGCCACCAGTGAAGAGGGATTTATTGTGACCGCTGCGGGATCCAATGAATATGATTTGGTGAGTAGGTATTTTGGTCCCAACCTAGGGATAAATGAGGATCCAGTAACTGGATTTGCACACTGTGCTTTGGTGGATTATTGGTTTAAGAAAACTGGAAAAACGAGTTTCAAAGCCTATCAAGCTAGTAAACGAGGGGGGAAACTCTTTTTAGAAAAAAAAGGAGATCGGGTAATGATACAGGGAAAGGCCGTTGTGGTTTTGACTGGAATGCTCAGTATTTGATTAATCGAAAAATGAAAATGTCCATTTTCTAATTAGGCTAGAAAAAGCACTTGTATGGTATTTTTTCTTCCTAGAAATCATAAAATCTAATACCACTTCTGTAATTTATTTTTCACCCATTTTAAAAAAGCGTTAATTGAGTTAACAATTGCCCTATACTATGAAAAAACAACTCTTAACTGCGTGCTTACTCCTCACCGTTCATTTGGTGATGGCGCAGACCTCTCGAAAAATTGAGGTGGAATCCAAGGTAGAATCTACTTCCGAGGTGACTATCAAAGGAAAACGAGTTCCTTACAAGGCTACAGCGGGAACGCAGCCAGTTTGGGACGAAAAAGGAGAGCCGATTGCCTCCCTATTTTACACCTACTACGAGCGTACAGATGTAGTAGACCGCAGCAAAAGACCCTTGGTAGTTAGTTTCAATGGTGGGCCTGGTTCCGCTTCCATCTGGATGCACTTGGCCTACACTGGCCCGGTCGTGTTGAATATTGATGACGAAGGATACCCTGTTCAGCCTTACGGAACTAAGTCAAATCCACATTCCATCTTGGATGTCGCAGACATCGTCTACATCGATCCAGTGAATACGGGCTATTCCCGAATTGTGAAGGAAGACACGCCTCGCAGCACCTTTTTTGGAATCAATGCAGATATCAAATACCTAGCAGATTGGGTCAATACCTTTGTAACGAGACAGAATCGTTGGGCCTCTCCGAAGTATTTAATTGGTGAAAGTTACGGCACCACCCGTGTAGCGGGCCTTGTATCTCAGTTGCAGAATTCCCATTGGATGTATTTTAATGGGGTCATCCTGGTGTCTCCTACAGACATGGGAATCTTGCGTGATGGACCGGTGAAAATGGCAAACTATTGGCCCTATTATGCTGCTACCGCCTGGTACCACAAAGCACTGCCGGCAGAATTGCAAGCCAAGGATTTGGATGAAATCTTAGCCATCGTAGAACCAATGGCTGTGAATGAAATTCTTCCAGCAATGGCCAAAGGAGGTTTGCTTTCTGAATCAGAGCGTGAAGCTATTGCTACCAAAATGGCCTACTACTCTGGTTTGAGCAAGGAATCCATCCTTCAATACAACCTGATGGTGCCAACTAGCTTTTTCTGGAAGGAATTGCTCCGAAGCAGAGACGGAATGACTGTAGGTCGTTTGGATAGCCGATACAAAGGGTTTGACCGCATGGAAGCAGGAGATCGCTACGATTACGATCCAGCTTTGACGAGCTGGAACCATGCTTTTGCGCCAGCATTTAACCTTTATGCCAAGAATGTACTCAAATACACTACCGACTTGACCTACAACCTTTTTGGTCCAGTGAACCCATGGGATCGTAGTAATGAAAATACGGCCAACGACCTAGGAACGGCCATGAGACAAAATCCATACCTACACTTGATGGTACAGTCTGGTTATTTTGATGGAGGAACTGATTACTTCAATGCGAAGTACAGCACTTGGCACATCGATCCAAATGGAAAAATGAAAGAGCGAATCGATTTCAAAGGATACCGTTCTGGACACATGATGTACTTGCGTGCCGAAGACTTGGCTACCTCCAACGAGGATATCCGCCAGTTTATTCAGAAGTCAGCTGTGGCTCCTGGAGAAGCAGCGAAGTACAAATAAAGTCTAGCAGTTGACAAGTAAAAAAGGGTCCTGAATTATCAGGACCCTTTTTTATTAGGGGAGTGCCAGTTTAGAAAACTCTTGAAACGACTTGATTTCTTCTTGAATCCCCAAACTTTTACCCAGCAACTGAAATACATCTCCTAGGCTTTTTCCTTCTTGGCGAAGCTGTCGGATAGAAAATGCGCCTGCTGATTTGGAGAGTTTACTCTGATCTGGTCCTTTGAGTAGGGGGTGGTGGTAAAAAGTAGTATTTGCAAATCCATCTTTCCCTAGAATTCGGGCTAGGTCAAGTTGGGCTAGGGTAGAGGGGAATAGATCCTGTCCTCGTACAATCAGATCCACTCCAAAATGAAGGTCATCCACTAGTGAGCTGAGCTGGTATGCGGGGTCTTTGTCTTTTTTACGGACGACATAGCAACTTGCTTCCTCAGGAATTAGGGCAGATTTCTTGGTGCTTGGGTAGGCGTTGTAATCCAGGAAATCCGCATCCAAGGTATTGATTCTCCAGGCGGCCTCATTTTTGTCCAAGGGCATTCTTCTATCCAAGCATTGGCCCAAATAGATGCCTCGAGGATCGATTTGAAGGATTTGACTTCGGGTGCAGGTGCAAGAAAAGAGTAATCGACTTTGTTGGAGTTGATCCAGTGCCTCTTGGTACAAGGACATCCTATGTTGCTGGGTCCACTGGCTTTCAAATTCTGCTACCGAACGCGGACCCTGGTGGATTTGAATTTCTAGAAAGTCTAGCGTATCTAAAATATCCTGAACATATTCCTGACGGTAGCGCTCACGATCCAAATCATCAATTCGAAGTAGAATTTTTGCACCGTGCTTCTTCGCCAAAGCTTTGGTGAGGAGAAAGGAATAGGCATTGCCAAGGTGTAAAAATCCACTAGGGGTGGGAGCGATTCGGGTTTGAGCAAACTTCATAATTCAAAGTTAAGAGATTCCTGTAAGCGGGAAGTCCAGAAATTTGGGCAGAATTAAAGTTCTTTAACAGGAAAACATTTTTCGACTTCTTCGGACTGTCTACTTTTGAGCACTCATGAAGTATTGCTTTCTATTCGTCTTTTTTTTCTTTGGGTTGGTCAACCTTTGTGCGCAAGGCCGCTATTCAGGCAATGTGGTTGATGCTTGGGATAAGAAATACCTAGAGGGCGTGGTTGTGACCAATGGAAAAGGCGAAGAAGCCAAAACCAATGCTCGAGGTTATTTTTCCATTTCCTCATTAATGGGGGATACACTTGTTTTCAATTTTCCGGGTTTTATAGAGAAAAAATGGGTAGCCACTTCGGAATACTTCCTATTTGTTGAATTGCAGGATCGTGCGCGCTTGCTTCCTACCTTTCAGGTAAAAGCTGAACCCTATAGTTTTCGATTCAAGGATGGTAAATTGATTTTGGTTGAGGAGTCGTCGGAAGAGGAGACTCGCTTGAGCCAGCAAGTGGGAATAGGGGTTGATCCTACTTCGCCCAATCCTGGTTTTGCCATATATGGTCCGATCAGCTACTTTACAAAGCGAAATAGGCAACTGAGAGCTTATGAAAAGCGAATGGAGTGGGAAAAGCGGCGCCAAGGGTATCTCGAAGTAATTGATTCGGATTCGCTACGCATTTCCCTAATGGATTCCTATCAACTGGATCGAAAGGAATGGGACGAATTGATTCTCAGATTCAATGCGTTTCATGCTTCTCATGAATTCTTGGACTGGTCCAAAGCACGTGTTCAAGAAGCCTTGTTGACATTTTTTAGATTAGAAGCTGTTCCTGAGGATTAATTCTTTCGCTTAAAAGACCAAGTAATAAAAAAGCGAGCCACTTCTTCACCTGCTTTGTTTTTTCCAATGGAAAGCATGGTCAGTTGACTGGTTTCTCCAGGCTTGAGAGCATCAATTAGACTGAATAATTCCGCCCCCTGCTCACAGGTAAACAAAATCTTGGTATTCGCTTTTTTGCTGTATTCCGCCCGGAAGTCCACCACGAGCATGCTGAAAGAACCTTTTCCTGCCAGGGCTAGTTGGCACAAAGCTCCGGTGCTCAGTTCTGCAGCACCAGCTAGCGCTGCAAAATAGATGGATTTAAATGGGTTTTGACTTCTCCAGAAATAGGGGATGCTCACATGACACTTTTGGCTATCCAAGTGAACCATCTTCAATCTCCAAAATACGGCTGTAGGCAATTTGAAGAGCATTGCAAACCAAAAAATAAAGGGATTCTTCATCCTTTTTTGATAGGAAAGGGCTGCTGGTGATAGAGTTGTTTTCGTCGACATGAGTGTAACAATTCAAGTAAAAAACTAATTTATCATTAACGGGAATTGAAGCCACGCAACTTGATTTGGGTGAGTTTTCGTTTGGTGTCCAGTGGGAAATCCCCCTTCATCATCCATTCGTAGTAGCCAGGCTCCTCTTTGAGCGCCTGTTCAATGGTTTTTCCCTTGTGCTTGCCAAAATTAAAAACCTCTTGACCTTGGGAATTGAATACAAAACGGCCGGCCAAGTCTACCATTCGCTCATTCACCAAGGCATGGACTTTTTTCATGTCATTTTCAAAAACTCCGAGGGTTTTCCCTTGTAAGTCTTCCACCGTCTCACCGAGGTAGCGCTCGATTTGTGCGCGAAAAACATCTACTGTAGCCAAGGTGTCCGCTTCTGCACTGTGAGCATTTTCGAGTTTCTTACCACAATAGAATTTATAGGCTGCACTCAAGTTTCTTTTCTCCATCAAGTGAAAAATCTTTTGAGCATCCAATAAGTTGCGCTTGTCTAGATCAAAGTCGATTCCAGCACGGAGAAATTCCTCCACCAGCAAGGGGATGTCGTATTTCAGAACATTGAAACCAGCCAAATCTGACATCCCTATAAATTGAAATACTTCTTGGGCAAGATCCTTGAAATGGGGTTCATTTTTGAGGTCCTTGTCATACAATCCATGGATAAGCGAAGCTTCCAAAGGAATGGGAACGCCAGGATTTACTCTTCGGGTATAAATTTGTTGCCCACCGTCAGGATTCAGTTTGACGATGGAGATTTCTACAATTCGATCGGTAGATACATTGGTACCTGTTGCCTCCAGATCAAAAAATGCGATAGAATTTTTAAGGTTGAGCTGCATAAGAAAGAAATTTTTGTTTGAGTGGTTCGAG
>JACCDL011504465.1_pt1 | contig 13444 bp, 11 predicted proteins | sample 7441931 | NCBI WGS metagenome assembly JACCDL01 (sample SAMN15323437, study PRJNA562643) | freshwater metagenome | isolation source: river surface water | place: USA:Blue River Watershed | collected 2017-08-16 | reverse complement strand
ACTGAGCCAGATCTAGTGTAGTGCCATTCATGTCTCTGGATATCTTCGCGATGACTCTTCTTGTTTTGCCATCGTACACCACTTCGCCTACATTCCCAACAAAACTCGCGGTCGTGAAGGGACTGACGCCTGAACAACAAGCACCACTGCCAGGCTGTGAACCTATGCCAATGGTCACTGCGATGTTTTTTGAGCCGGTTCCTTTGATTTTGAAACTGACACGCTCGGCACTAACTACCGTTCGATCTGATTCAGAAGATGCCAATGAGGAAGAAAATACGAAGCTGGCGGCAACCAGAAAAACGACTAAAAAAAGGAAGGTCTTTTTCATAGATGAATTATTTAGGGTGGGTTTATGGATAAACCAAGTTAAGAAAATTGGAAAACTTATAACCATCTCTCCCAGTAATCTTGCGAAAATTGGGGGAACCTGATTCCAGGGAATCAAACCATGCGTTTGCCCTCAGGTTGGTTTTATCCAAACTTGAACAGGTAGCGCAATCCATTTATTTCTATCTTTCTGAAAACCCACAAGATCCAAATGAAGAAAAGGTGTTTGCGTTCGTTCTTAGCTCTAGTTTTTGCAGGGGTCGTTATGTTAAACCAAAACGCAACGCATGCACAAGAAGTACTTCCCGTGCATACAGAAGAAGTTACCTTTATCAGCCAGGGTGCTAGGCTTTCGGGAACCCTGTACACGCCTCAAGTTTCACATGCAGCGGTTGTGCTCGTGCACGGCTCAGGTCAGGAATCTCGAATGCGTGAATTTGCAGCCTTATTAGCGGCAACGGGTTGTTCGGTCCTCACCTATGACAAACGCGGCGTTGGGGCCTCGGAAGGTGTATATGCAGGACCAGAAGTGGGAACCAATAATATCGATTCCACCAACCTCCAGCTCTTGGCACAAGATGCCCGTGCAGCGGTGAACTTGCTCAAACAAAAACAGCCAAACCTGACTCTGGGTCTTCTGGGATTTAGTCAGGCTGGTTGGATTATTCCTCTTGCAGCTGGAGACAATCCCTTGGTGCAATTTATGGTCCTGTTTAGTGGACCTACAATAAGTACCTTGGAGCAACTTCGATTTCAATTTTATACTGCCGGAAGAACAGACTTTTGGGAGCATCACTCCGAGGCGGATGCAAGAGACCATCTGCAAAGCGATCCGGATCGATTTCCATTTGCTCCTACCGACCCCAAAGAGTCACTCGCAGCACTCACTATCCCCGGACTTTGGCTTTTTGGGGGAAAGGACATCCAGATTCCTGCAAACCTCTGTATCGAACAACTTCAAGCGCTGAAAGCCCAGGGGAAGCCTTATGACTATGCGCTATTTCCAGAGTTAGGGCATCGAACCGGCTTTGCTGGATCCGCCCCGGTAGCACTCGCCATCGAATGGATCAAAACAAAAAGCAAGGATTAAGCGAACCTGAATAATGTAGCAGAAGGCATTCTTTTCTCACCTTACAAAACAAAAGAGCCCAAACTAAAAAATCTAGCGAACTGAAGGGGCTGGAAACTTATTTCTAAAGTCAAAGGAATCCTGAGAGGCCCCATTCTTTTGAAGTAAATCTAATTTTCCAACAGCCTCCTCCAGGGTAGGTAGGTGTCCTGCAGGAATCCACCACATGGCTGTATGAGCTTTCCCAAAAGACGTAAACCAGTCTTTTCTCCTTTTCAAAAACTCTGCGTGAAAAGTACGGTACATAAACTCCTCCAAAGTTTCCATACTTTTCCAAACCGAGACATTGATAATGATTTGTTCGTCATCATAGGGATTCAGGCTAGTCGCATTGTTGTTTTCATCTTTTAGCCGCCATACAAACCCTTCACTTTTTTCAGCAATCTGATTTACTGCATCCAAATTTTCTACAAATTCTTTCATAATCGGATCGTTGATGTCGACCCCCTTCATTCGGGCAATATTGATTTCTGCAAGCTGATAAGTGTTCATTTTTTTACCTATTTTTTTTCAAAAATAACATGAAAACAAAAGCTTTTACCAAATATTCAATTGCGGGGAAGTCAGAAGATTCCTGGTACAGACTTACTAACTTCTCCAAAGGATTACCTTGCAGGTAAACACAATTCCCTCTTTAAACTACAGTTTGTTGGACCTTACAAGGTCACAAAACTGATTCCTATATTAAAGTATGGCGCTGGGCCGAGTGAGTTGAGCATCCCAAAGGGTTGCTCCCCAAAGAAGCCTCTGAAGAACTCCCTACCTCCTTCTAACTCGTCCGCATCAAAGGAATAATCGATTCGGTATCCGGCTTGGATATTCAACCAAAATGGTCCGGATAGCTGCTTTTGCAGTTCGAGTCGCGGTCTCAATTCCCCTCTACGGATTTCGTAGCTATTGTTTCCCACCGAGAGTTTATCGATCCGATAGGACTGTCCTTCCAATTCGTATCCGAATAGTAAGAGTGAATTCTTACTGAAGTTGTACCGTCCATGTGCTCGTGCAGGAAATAGGATCTCAGTTCCCCATTTTCTATCGGAGCTGGTCACATCATACATCACTACGGGAACGTAGTTGAGGTTTCCCACTCGGTAGGTGCGCGCAAGACCTAGGCCCCAGCGTTTGGTTTCGCTGACGCGCTTGCCATAAATCGCAGCCAAGCTCCATCGCGTGGTTGTTAACGGCTGCAGACTCCAATCGTAGTCACCGCTGAGGTCCAGAGATCCTTGGAAAATCAGAAAGTTTTGCTCGCTGACCGGAACGAAAACGGTATTCGCCCAACTCAAGTTGTTTAATCCCCGATCATTTAAGGCTGTAGCAAGAACAGATAACTTATTCTGTCCCGAAGGGGCTGAGATGGAATAGCCCGTCCGCTGGTAATTGATTCCCGTTTGCCAAACTAGGCTAGCTTTGGAAATCACTGGAATATTCGAATTGAAGCGCATCCCTCCGGTAAACCTCACATCCCCACTTGAAGCGGTAGGCGCTTCTTCGTCAACGCCCCAGCCCGAGTTACCACTCCCAGGAAAACGAGCTGCTGAAAGATTCATGGTGTAGGGGAGCTGCCTATCGTATGACAAACTTAGAAAGCGCGTAGGACTCATCCCTACAATCGTGGGCTTTGCAAATCGCTTAACTTTCGCGTCGTCTACGAGCGCTAAGTCATCGTACAAATCCCAATTTTCTTCCTCTCCCACTTGAGCGAAAACTGGAAAAAGGAAGGTAAGAAATACAACTAGTGTAGCAAATCCGATTTTTAATTTCATCTCACCAAGTCCTTAATTCACTTTCAACTTTCTCCAAGTGTCCGAACGGCCAAAGGTTTTTACTCCTACATAGCCTCGGATATCGAGTGTGTTGGCATCCTTCATCGTGATCACAGAAGTGTAAGTATTGCCAGACTCTGGATCATAGATGGTTCCATCTTCCCAAATGCCTTTGCCTTTGTATTGGAAATCTTTGAGCATGCGGTATCCTCTTAGCGGCACATTTTTCATGCTGGCATCTGAATTATTCACATCGGTCTTGGGCTTCCCAGTTTTTGGATCATTGGGTTCTTTCAACCAAACGATTCGGCCGTAAAACTTCCCATCGATGTTATCAATTTTCACGCGTGCCTTACCATTTCCCGGTTCCCATACCCCCACGATGGCATTGGCATCTTGCGCCATGGCATAGGTACAGGCAAACATAAAAGCACAGATAGCGATCCATTTTTTCATAGTAAATCAGTAGTTATAGTTCTTAGTTAATCCCAATTTCAAACTTTACCTTAAGGGTGAATTCAACATTCCCCATGTATTCCTCATCTAGGAGATCAAAATCTCCCACAAAAGTCATCTTCCCGTCGGCAAATGCGGCCGCCAGATTTTCTTGTTCTTCTGCAATAGTCAAGGTGAAGGGCTGCCCTTTAGAAATCCCTCCTTCGTACAATCCTACTCGCGTCATGGGCGTATTTTTTGAGGTCACCTCAAATACCATTTTTTCCATGGAGGGGATACTGTCTGTTCCGTTCAGCTGCACTTCTACCGAAGTGATCCGAGCTTCAGAGATCTCCTTTCCTTTTTCCCCGACCAGGTCAGCTAGGTTAAATTCCCAAGTGGCCGTAGCCGAATTTGCTCCTGCATACAAGGGTCCGGCTGCTGTTAACTGCAGCTCAGGTGTTTCCAAAGGCAGGGATGTTGAACTTCCTGTACACCCTGAAAGCCCAACAAAAAGCAGGATCACAAGGCACAGAATGGGTAAATATTTAGGCATAAAATGTATGTTTAATTTCACGAAAAAAGTAGATAAGGAATTCAAATCCCAACAATTAGTTAGATTTTATCTGTACATTTTATAAACTAAAAATTAATACTATAGTTAAATTAAATTTATTAATAGTATGTATTATAATAAAAAATGATTTATATAAAATTTATTAATAATATGCATTTAGGTTAGCAATGCCATCTACATGAATTTTCCATTAGCCCATGAAATTGCTCTTAAAATAGCACTTATGTGGTCTCTGACTCCAAGAGTGTGGTGGATAGCCCAGCGCAGCAGGTGAGTCAGCATTCTTGAATTTGACAAAAAAGAAAAACTACGCGCTAAGAATGAAAAAAGCGGTCCGATGACCGCTTTTTGATTTTGAATAACCCCAGAAAAACTGGGGCTCAGTGGTTCGTTGAGTTGGATTTTTGCGTCAAAAAATTAAGTTGATTGGGAAAGAGAAAAGCCTTTACTTCCCTTGATTCCAGAACCTGCCCACCAACTTTCAGTTTGATCCTTTGTCTGATTTTCACCTTACCTAGCACCATATCGTAATTTTCGATCTGAATGGATAGGTATTCATTGGGCTCCAACCTTTGGGTCCAGTAGCTGTTGCCACAGGTGGAATTTGAATTTTGCTTTACGCGAATCCAGTTGTTATTCAAGTACAACTCACTTTCGATGCCATCAAGGGTTGCATCTATTCTAGGTACGGTTTGGGTCGAGTCAGTTAGGTTGAAGAGATAGGCTTGGATGTACCGATTGCCGTTGGGCTTGATGACTTGATACTTTGCTGGAATGTGAAAGATTAGTCCCGTTTTATTTTTGAGCGATTTGTACAGGGCGGAGTTGACATCTACTTGGTCATCGTATTGAACCCAGGCACTGAAATCCTCAGAAAATTCTCCTGCCTGAAGTTTGAGGATGTACCAGTCTTCTCCGGTGATTTCTCCCCGTTGCAACTTCAATTCCAGGGAATCGGTCTGAGCCCAGGCAGCTAGGCTAGCCCAAAAAAATAGGAGAATTGCATAGAATTGTTTCATCTGCTGTAGAATTTAAAAATTTAACTGAATGTTCAGAAGGAAAAGCTCCAAGTAAAAACTACGGAGTACGATCCCCTAAAAACATTCCACGCTTTCCTGATGCTCAGCCTTGCCAGCACCTGAAATGAAACCTTTTGAGCAGGTTTTCCGAGAGCAATTGCGTAGAGCAACTCAAGTTGAATATCAAAAAAAATAGCAGCAACACAAAGAAAAAACGGGTAAACCTTTTAAGGCTACCCGTTTTTGAGATCCCTTGCAACTCAATTTAAAGTTGTAGGGAAACTTAGAAGCGACTCCGCTGAGTTACATCGACGCTATGGCCGCTCCTAGCATCACCATGGAGATGATGTAAAATACTACGCCAACACCCACTCCCCAAAGTGCAGATTTTCCTGCGGAAGTTGCCTTAATTGGATGCGTGTCTTTTTGCGTTAAATAAATGATTAACCCTACTAATGGGATTAGGAATGAAATTACATTCAATCCTGTGGATTTTTGATCTGCTGACATGGTGGTTTTAGGTTTATTTGTATAGATGAAATTTAAGAAAAAAAATAAAAAAGCAAAAGTATAGCAAAGAGATTTTGAAAAATTATAAGGGCATTGGCTTTACAATTTGATTAAATTCTGGTTTGTTTTGAATTATCTATTTCTAAAACTGGGATAATTATTAAATGAATATGTAAACAGCAATTATTTAATAATTGAAAAATAAAGACACAAAAAAGCCCTGCAGGTGCGGGGCTTTTCCTCTTTTTTAGGAATGATGTTTGAGTAGTTTTCCTTCCAAAATGTGATTCCTTAATCCTTTATACGCCTCTTTTTAATGCAAGGGCAATTTGGCCAGCATGATAGGAATTGTGGTATAAAATATGGGAAAACAACCTCGTTCTGGACACAGCGCCAAAAAATGGGGTTTCCACAATTTCTGACCATCCTGAACTAGGCGTACTTTCAATAATTTCTTCGAGTAGTTTAAACCCTTGTTCAATCAACTTTTTGCTCTCCTCAACATCCTTCCCTTGCCCTTCATCTTGCTTTCCCATGGTGGTATTTTGAATCGCACTGGGCATCCCAAAAAAATACCCGAACATCAGCATGGTCTCCCCAACATGCCTATAAATGAAGCCTACCGAAGCAGTGTTTTCATTTAACGTCATCAAAATATTCTCCGGACTTACCTTATTGAATGCATAACTGCAAGACAGTCTATTTTGGGCCAACAGGTCTTTAAAGATTTCTTTTTCCATTTTTTATTAGCTTAAACATCAATTCAAATTCGTGATCCAAATTAAAAAAAATACGCAGTAAATGGTTCACTTTTTCATCTGAGGGTTCAACTAGGACTTTTTCATTCCTCCTACCCAGAATTTAAGTTAACTAGCTATTTTAGGGTGGTTCAAAACAAAAGCCAATCCCATGAAATTCCTTCCCTTCCTATTTACTTTACTGTTGATTGCCTATTCTTCCATGGGCCAAACTACTCAAGAAAGGCTTTTGGAACTGGATAAAAGCTGGGAAAAGGCACTATTGAATTCCGAGGTAGCGGTTTTGGAAGAGCTGTTGGCGGAGGAGTTTATCTGGGTGCATAACCATGCAAGCCAAATCGATGGAAAAGAAGAAGCCCTCAGTCGGGCAAAAAAAATCCGCGCTGGACAGCAAGACGATATCCGAAACCGAATTCCTAGCGAACAAAAGGTAGTCCTCCTCGGTCAAACTGCTGTCGTCAGTGGCTATACCCTTGTAGATAGAGGTCCTCAACCGACCAACTACCATTTTATGCGAACCTACGCGCTGGTGGAGGGCAAGTGGAAACTGCTCGCCAATCATACCATGGCCATCCCAGAGGAGTAAACCCTAACCTCACTTGTTTAATTCCAACCCATTCATCCGATGAAACCAATCCAACTCTTACTTAGCCTACTTATTCTAGGGCTTTCAGTACAACGCACAACAGCACAAAATTTTAAGCAGGCACTTCAATCCGAACTCAGCGCCAGCAATCCAGGAATCCTGTTTTCCATCCATTCCGGAGACGGCAAACTGGCCTGGTCCGGTGCCCTCGGTATCAACGACCTTCGACTTGGTGATTCCTTGCAGGCTGGCCAAACCTTCCGGATTGCAAGCGTCACCAAGACCTACGTGGCCGCAGCAATTCTCAGGCTGATGGAGAAAAATGCGTTACGCCTGGAAGACCCCATATCCATGCACCTTTCACCCCTGCATGCTGAAATTCTCGCACAAGACTATGACTTGAAGCAAATCACCATTACCCAAATTCTACGGCATTCCGCAGGTTTTTATGACCATACCCATGCTCCTGAATTCTTTGAGAAGGTGTTTTCAGTTCCTGTATACGAGTGGACCCGAACCGCACAACTCCGATTAGGGGTGGAGCAAGGAGAACCGATAGGCCCTCCCGGAAGACAGTTTAGCTATTCGGATATGGGCTATGTCATCTTGGGGGAACTGATTGAAACTTACACCGGAAAGTCCCTGGATGAGGGCATCAAAGAATTGCTTGGACTGGAGAAATTGGGTCTAATCCAAACCGATTTTGAACGGATGGATGCCCAAACGGATCAACTACGCATCCATCAATACTTTCAAGGGAAAGATACCTACGACTTCAGCCCCACGATGGATTATTATGGTGGCGGAGGAATCCTTTCCACCACAGCCGAGTTGAACGGCTTTTTCCAAGCGCTTTTTCAAGGGAAAATTTTTGAGAACCCAGCTACTTTGGCACTGATGCTGGAGCCGGGAAGCTATGCCATCCAACCCAAATTAGACTATGGCATGGGGATGTTCAAAGTACAGGTGAAGGGGATGGAGGCCTATACTCACTCAGGGTTTTGGGGCACACAAGTCCTCTACATTCCCAAACTAGACCTGTACATGGCAGCCAATTATTCTGGGTCTTGGGGAGGTGGTGCAGTAGCTCCCATCTTTGAAAAGGTAGTGACTGCTTTGGAAGAATCTAATCCTAAAAAACCTTAGTAAAGAATTAACACCCGGTATAAGTCCATCACAATAAGGGGCAATACAGCTAATGGATTAGCCTAAGGTGTAATTTTGTGTAAATGGACCATTCAATTTTTTCAAATTTTACCTGTTTTGCAGCCTTGCTTTCAAACACCCATTTCTTTTGTAAATTGATCTCCTAATCAAAAAAATCATGAAATATTTTCTAATGATGCTGCTCTGCATCAGTTCTTTGGTAGCAACCGCACAGAAGAAAAAAGCAGAACCCCAAGTTCCAGTTAAACCTTCGCCAGATTCACTTTTTAGCAATCTCAAATGGAGAAACATCGGACCATTCCGTGGTGGAAGAGCCAATGCAGTTTCAGGCGTGGTAGGAAATTACCAGAAATTTTATGCCGGTTACACTGGCGGTGGTTTATGGACCACAGAAGATGGTGGGGTAAATTGGGAAAATATTTCGGATGGATTTTTCACGGTCGGATCCATCGGCGAGATCGCCGTATCCGAATCAGACCCCAATGTAATTTATGTAGGATCAGGTGAACATGCAGTTCGCGGCGTAATGACTAGTTATGGAGACGGGGTCTACAAATCCACAGATGCAGGAAAGACCTGGAAGAATGTTGGCCTAGAAAAGACCCGTCATATTTCAGACATCGCAATACATCCTTCAAACCCAGACCTGGTGTATGTAGCGGGACAAGGAACTGTGCATGGTCCAAACAACGATCGTGGCGTGTTTAAATCAACAGATGGGGGTTCCACCTGGAAGAAAGTGCTGTTCATCAACGATAGCACGGGAATTTCATCGCTTTCTATGGATATGAACAATCCACGAATACTGTATGCCACTTCATGGGAACACAGAAGGTTTCCTTGGACGGTTTCCAGTGGAGGAGCAGGTTCTGCAATTTGGAAATCTACCGACGAAGGAAATACCTGGCATAAGCTCACAGAGGGCTTGCCAAAAATGATGGGTAAGATGGGGATCAGCGTTTCCCGCGCAAATTCAAACCGGATATACGCCATCGTAGAAACTGAAAAAAGTAAATCAGGCCTATACCGTTCAGATGATGCCGGTAAAACCTGGGCCTTGCTTTCCAACAACCAAGACATTAGCTCACGCTCTTGGTATTACATGGAAGTATTTGCAGATCCCATCAATGAAAATATCGTTTACGTGCTGAATGCCCCAATGATGAAATCCATTGATGGTGGCAAAACATTTGCTTCCGTAAGCGTTCAACATGGGGATACCCATGATCTCTGGATCAATCCAAGCAAAAATAACGTCATCGCACTGGGCGATGATGGGGGTGCTGAAATAAGTTTCGACTTTGGGAAATCCTGGTCAAGCATCATGAATCAGCCTACCGCACAATTTTACCGAGTGAATACAGACAATGTATTTCCTTACAAGGTGTATGGCGGGCAGCAAGACAACACCTCCGTAATCATAGCTAGCAGAAACAACGGATCTGCACTTACAGAGCGTGATTGGACTTCAGGTGCTGGTTGTGAATCTGCTTTTCTAGCATTTGACCCTAACGATCCCACCCTTGTTTTTGGTGGATGCTATCAAGGCTATATTGACGTGTTGAATCGGAAAACCAATGAATCAAAGGATGTGCAGGCTTATCCAACCCTCAACCTTGCCATCGAACCGAAAGACATGAAATACCGCTTCAATTGGAACGCACCAATTGTGGTATCCCCCCATGATCCAAAAACGATTTACCATGCAGGGAATGTCTTGCTAAAGTCAACCAATGGGGGAATGAGTTGGGATGCCATCAGCGGAGACCTCACACGCAATGACAAATCAAAACAAGGTCCCGGGGGAGTTCCATTTACCAACGAAGGTGCGGGTGGAGAGAATTACAATACTATTTTTTATGTAGCCGAATCCACGATTGAGAAAGGCGTAATCTGGACCGGAAGTGATTGTGGTTTGGTGAATGTGACTCGAGATGGTGGAAAAACATGGACCAATGTAACACCAGCTGATCTTCCAGAATCGCAAATCAATAGCATTGAACTTTCTGGGTTCGACAAAGGCGTGGCCTATATCTCAGCAACGAGGTATAAGTTGAATGATTATGGGGCTTATGCCTACAAGACCACTGACTATGGCAAAACCTGGACAAAAATAAACAAGGGCGTAAAGGCGGATGATTTCATCAAAGTAATCCGAGAGGATACCAAGAACAAAAGCATTTTGTATGCGGGTAGTGAACGAGGATTTTATCTTTCTACCGATGCAGGAAACAGCTGGCAGCCTTTCCAATTAAACCTGCCGATAGTTCCTGTCACGGATTTGATGATCCGAGACAATGATCTTGTGGCAGCTACAGCGGGCAGGGCTTTTTGGATTCTTGATGATTTGGGAGCCATCCAACAAGCTACCACTGGGTCGGCAGTCACTTTATTCACACCAAAGCCAGCATACAAGTTTGGTGGTGGCACGGGATTGCCAGAAGCAAAATACAAGGCTGGACAAAACGCCCCAGAAGGTGTGATACTTGACTACATCCTTCCTGAGGTAACAGACAGCACTTTGGTAACCCTAAAAATTACGGATGAATCCGGCAAGCTGATTCGAACCTACTCCAATAAAAAAGACGCGTCCTATGCGAAATATCCGGGTGGTCCAGCAGCAGCTACCCTGCTAAGTGCGAAGAAAGGGCACAATCGTTTCCTATGGAACTTGAGAAATGAAAACGTCCAACCCGATGTAAAGAACGTATTTGTATACGGTAGCTACGAGGGCTATGCAGTTCCTCCAGGCAAGTACAAAGCCCAATTGAATTTCAATGGGACCATTTCAGAAACGGAAATGACCGTATTGCCAAACCCGGCCATTTCTGCAACAGCAGCTGATTGGAACGAGCAACAGCAGGTTCTTGCATCTATTACAACTTCAATTAGTGAAATGCATCAACAGGTGAATGAACTGCGAAAAATCAGAAAGCAGCTTGTGCACCATAGCGACATTCTTAAGGACGTGAAAACTGCAGAAAAAGTGTTGGATGAAGCCAAAAAACTAATTGAAAGTATTGATGCTTGGGAGTCAAACATTGTAGAGGGAAGAATTCAAAACGGGCAAGATGTGATCAACTGGCCGAGCAAACTCAATGTGGAGTTCTTCAATATCAAGAGACTTGCAGATGCTGCTGATCCAAGAATTACCCAAGGAATAAAAACCAGATTGGCTGATTTGCAAGCGCAGTGGAATACAGAAAAAGGCAAAGTGGAGTCAATTAAAAAATCAGTTGCTGCCTACAATACCCTGTATAAATCTCAGCAACTCGAAGCACTCATTTTTTAAACTAATTTAAAAACCACATAGGCACATGAGAGAAACTTATGTGCCTATGTGGCTTTAAAATCTAATCCGCCTACGACAGATCCGCCTCCGCCGACAAGCTCTTGGCGTCTTTGCAGCCTACCTCGCAGAATTACAGGGCGCCAAATACTTTTTTTTATTCTTTACTCTCCCAAAGACCTGCCTGCGGTAGGTAGGCGCAAAGAATTTGTAGTCCACTCGGTTTGACTTCCGGAGGACTTAGCGACTTGGCGGCTTCGCGCGCAAAATATTTTTTTTTACTCTCGCAAAGACGCAGAGACGCAAAGAAATTGTGGTGCGCTCGGTATGGCTTTCCACCGCGGCGGACAGGACGTAGAGACGCATCCGCCGCGGCGGATTTTACTCTCGCAAAGAAATACTAGTCTCCCCCTATTGAAGAAAGATGCAGCAGGAAATAAAGAGATGGAATACAGATGAATTAAGATTCAATAAATCAGAACTTAACTTGAATTTCAACAAACCTGAAGAGCTATCCCAGATGCTCCTTGAATTACTCTTTTACTTATCTTAATAATCTGTTGATTCAAAATAGAAACTAGCTCTTTTTTTCTCGGAACCCACTAAAGAATGCATCGTTTCTGCATCGTAAATCTGCCCATTGAGGATCACATAAACAACCTTGTCAGAATCTCGAATATCCTTCAATACATCGCCATCGATCACGGCCAAATCGGCTAGCTTCCCGACTTTGATAGAGCCTAAGTTCTTGTCTAATCCAAGATGTCTTGCAGGCACAATGGTGGCGGCACGCAATGCTTCCATTGGGGTCATTCCACCTTGTTGCATCATCCACATTTCCCAGTGAGCAGCAAGACCTTCCCGCTGACCATGACCTCCAATTGCCACTAGGATATCCCGATCCTTCATTTCTTTAACTGTTTTGACCACATTGAAATGATTGTAGTGATGCTCAGGCGCCATCATTCTTCGCATCGATCGAGGTGCAAGAATATCCTGTGGTACAAACTTGCTTAATTTCGGATGTTGCCAAACATCTGTTTTTTCATACCAATAATTTTCACCAGAAATCCCACCAAATGAAACCACTAACGTGGGTATGGAAGCAGCTTGCGTATGGCCCCAAAACTGGTACACATCCTCATAAAGCTTTGCTAAGGCTATTGAATGTTCTATAGAGGAGGCTCCATCAGCAATTTTTCCTAGATCTTGGTTAAGCAATGCCCCACCTTCTGAAAGAACCATCATTTCATGCTCCGCTGCGGCTTCAATAATTTGCTGGTACTGCTCTCTTCTGGGATGATGGTGCATCTTAATCGCAAATGCACCCACGCGCTTTAATCGATCCAAATGAAAGCGTGCATCGTCAATTCCATTTACAAGGGCTGTGTGCCCTGGCTCATAAGCACCATACAAGGACATTCCCGTCGAAAAAATCCGCGGAGATAGAATATTTCCAGCTTTTTGCATTTCTGCCGCCCCAAAAACCTCCTCAGTAAAGGTATTTGGGTTAAAAATTGTGGTAACTCCAAAGGCTAGCGTGCCATAAGCACTCCAGTTTTGTTGAGGAATAATTCCGTTGGTTCCATTGGGCTGATGGGCGTGGGTATCTATGATTCCTGGAATAAGTGTTTTTCCCTTTAGATCGATACTAGTTGCATTTGTTGGAATGATCACCTCTCCCTTTTTTCCAACTGCTAGGATGTGATTACCTTCAACTAGGACCACGCCATCTTCAATTACTCCATCAGCTTCCATGGTCACCACTCGTCCACCTACCAATGCCAGAACTCCAGTTGGCTTAGTTATCGGCTGCGAAAAGCTGATAGATGTTTCCTTAATTTTTCCCTGGTTTTGGGTTGAATTACTGTAAAGATT
>JACCDL011507210.1_pt1 | contig 13450 bp, 11 predicted proteins | sample 7441931 | NCBI WGS metagenome assembly JACCDL01 (sample SAMN15323437, study PRJNA562643) | freshwater metagenome | isolation source: river surface water | place: USA:Blue River Watershed | collected 2017-08-16 | reverse complement strand
CCTTATCGTAACTATTTAGAGAACCAAGTGAGGGCGAATTTCAAGTTTACGGGGGTTCCGGTGCGTATTTACTTCAGAAAAAAGTAGAATTTCGTCGATTTTACCATATTATAAAAAAAATAATTGTTAAAATTTGGAAGTTTTAAAGCTTAATGATATCTTCGCCCACGTATTTTTATACCAAACTTAAAAAAACCTTGAAAATGAAAAAAGTATTCGCAATTTTCGCTATCGCTGCATTAGCTGCTTGTGGTGGTGCATCTACTGAGCCTGCTACAGATTCAGCTGCAACAACTGTTGACACTGCTGCTACAACTGTAGATACAGCTGCTGCTGCTGCTGACACAACTGCTAAAGTTGATACAGCTGCTAAAAAGTAATTAGAAGTATAAAACTTCTTGCAAGAAGGTCCCTCCGCATGCGGAGGGATTTTTTTTTGCCTAAAATTCTCCTAAATCCGTCTTTTTCAATGCCTTTGGCATTAATATTGCCTAGTATACCATATACAAGCATTTTGATTTTGGGTAAATGGCAAATGCCATTTTGACTTTATTTAAAATAGATGAATCGTGAATAAATTTTTATTAAAAGGAGAAGAGGAAAACGAGTTTATCCCATTGTTCTCGTTTAATGAGCAGGATGTAGAAAATGAGCCTGAATTAGAGATGGATACACTTATCCCAATTCTGCCATTGCGCAATACCGTTTTGTTTCCTGGGGTGGTAATACCCATTACCGTAGGAAGAGATAAAAGTATTCAAGCAGTGAAGGCTGCCTATAACAAGGATAAATATATTGGGGTATTAGCACAAAAGGATGGGAATATAGAAGATCCCACACCGGCCGACCTATGCCAAATTGGTACTGTTGCTAAAATCATGAAAATGATCAAAATGCAGGACGGAGGTACCACCATTATTATTCAAGGGAAAAAGCGATTTGAGTTGTTGGAAATGAAGGAAGAAGATCCTTACTTTAAAGCGGAAGTGAAAGTGTTGGTGGAAGAGCAGGTGAGTGCAGAGGATCAAAATTTTCAAGCACATCTTTCCACCATCAAAGACTTGGCTACGCAAATTATTCAACTCTCTCCTAATTTCCCATCAGAGGCTGCCTTGATCTTAAAAAATATTGAGAGCCCTCTGTTCCTAATTAATTTTGTGAGTTCTAATTTAAATGTGGAGCTTCCAGAAAAGCAGGGATTACTAGCAGAACATAATGTCACCTTAAGAGCTGAAAAACTAATTCAATTCCTGCAGCAAGAGTTGCAATTTGTGGAATTAAAAAACAAGGTTACCAATAAGACAAGAACAGAAATTGATAAGCAGCAAAGAGATTACTTTTTACAACAACAATTAAAAAGTATCAAGGATGAATTGGGAGGAGATCCCAATGAACGTGAAGTGGCTGAAATGAAAAAGAAAGCGGAAGGTAAAAAATGGCCTGAGGCAGCAAAAAAGTTATTTCAGACCGGGTTAGAGAAATTAGAGCGCATGCATCCTAGTACGCCAGATTATTCAGTGGTATATAATCATTTAGATTTGTTATTGGATTTGCCATGGGATGAATTTACCGATGATAATTATGATTTAAAGAATGCGAAAAAAGTGTTGGATTCGGATCATTATGGAATGGGCAAGATTAAGAATAGAATATTAGAATATTTGGCGGTCTTGAAATTAAAAGGAGACATGAAGAGTCCTATTTTATGTTTCTTAGGTCCTCCAGGAATTGGTAAAACTTCTCTTGGAAAATCTATTGCACATGCCATTGGAAGAAAGTATGTGCGTGTGAGTTTAGGAGGCTTACATGACGAAAGTGAAATTCGAGGACATCGTAAAACCTATATTGGGGCGATGCCAGGTAGAATTATTCAAAGTTTGCGCAAGGTGAAAACCTCCAATCCAGTCATGATATTGGATGAGATTGATAAAATTGGAAGTGATCATCGTGGAGATCCTTCAAGTGCTTTATTAGAAGTATTAGATCCAGAACAAAATCATAGTTTCTATGACAATTACTTGGAGTCTGAATATGATCTTAGTAAAACTTTATTTATTGCTACTGCGAATGATATTAGCCATATTCAACCTGCATTAAGAGACCGTTTAGAAATTATTGATTTAAGTGGTTATGCGGTAGAAGAAAAAGTGGAAATTGCTAAAAGGCATTTATTGCCAAAGCAAAAAACGGCACATGGCTTAGAAAAGGTAAATTTCAAAGTGCAAGACAATGTGTTGGAAAAAGTAATTGAAGACTATACTAGAGAAAGTGGTGTACGTGAATTGGATAGACAGTTGGCATCAATTATGCGTTATCAGGCCAAAGAGTTGGCTTATAAGCATAAAGTAAAACCAACTGTAAGCAAAGCAGACTTGCAGAAAATTTTAGGACAGCCTCGTTACAGCAATGAAATATATAAGACGGTGAATATGCCAGGTGTAGCCGTTGGCTTAGCATGGACTTATGTGGGAGGAGATATTTTATTTATTGAGACCCTTCTTTCTGAAGGGAAGGGCGAAATGAAATTGACAGGCAATTTAGGAAACGTCATGAAGGAGAGTGCAACGACCGCACTTACGTATTTGCAGGCCAATGCTAAAAAAATTGGCGTGGATCCAAGCTTATTTAATACCAAATCCATTCATGTGCATGTTCCGGAAGGGGCAGTGCCCAAAGATGGTCCAAGTGCCGGCATTACCATGCTAACTGCTTTAACCTCTGCTTTTACAGGTAGAAAAGTAAAGCCTTATTTGGCTATGACAGGGGAGATTACCTTACGTGGGCAAGTGCTTCCGGTGGGTGGCATTAAGGAGAAAATTTTGGCTGCAAAAAGAGCAGGCATGAAAGAAATAATTTTATGCTGGCAAAATGAAAAGGATGTGAATGAGATTGATCAAACATTCATCAAGGGGGTTACTTTTCATTATGTAAAAACGATGCAACAAGTTTTGGAATTGGCCTTGGTATAATTTGGATTTTAATTGATAATACTATCATGAAACCCTAGCTTTGTTCTATGAAATGTCATTTCTTTCATAGGCAGGGGCTAGGGTTTTTACTGTCTGTTATTTTAATGTGTTCTATTGTCATTCCTAAGCAGGTGGTTGCGCAAACAACCGCAGGTAATTCAGTGTTTAATTTTTTAGAATTACCTTATAGTGCAAAAGCAACTGCATTAGGTGGCATTAATATTAGTAGTATGGGTAGGGATTTAGGGTTAGCTATGTTTAACCCTTCCTTATTAGACAAGTCCATGCAGCATCAATTGCATTTAAGTATCAAGCCGTTTTATGCGGGGATACAACAATATGATGTGAGTAGCATGTATTTTCTTGAACAAAAAAAAATATCCCTAGGATGGGGGGTTCATTACCTGAATTATGGAGAGATTGCCATGACAGACTTTGCTGGCAATCAAATGGGCACGATGCGCCCCAACGATTATGCTATTCAAATTTCAGCTGCGGGTAGTTATATCCCCAATTTTAATATTGGAACCAATCTTAAATATATTCATTCTAATTATGGCATTTATAAATCCAGCGGGATTGCTTTAGATGTGGGGTTAACTTATTTGTCACCAACTAAACTTTCCCAAGCTAGTGTGGTGGTAAAAAATATTGGAACCCAATTGTCAAGTTCGGGTACTCGTCAGGAATTGCCATTCAATCTAATTCTAGGTTGGTCCAAGAAACTAGAAGGGGCTCCCATTCAATTCTCCATTACGGCGGATAGATTGTCTTTATGGAATAATTTATATTACGACTCTACTTATTCAAATGCACAAGGGGAGGCCGCACCAGGTAGAATGCAAAATTTATTCAATCACTTAACGCTTGCCTCTGAATTTTATATTGGAGATCAAGTAGACATTGATTTGGGCTATAGCTTTAACCGTCGTTATGACTTAAATGTTCAAAATCAACCCAACGGATTAAACGGATTTTCGGCAGGATTTGGATTAAGATTGGAACGAACACATATGCAATATGGTAGTTCTTTCTTTCAAAGAAATGCCTATCATCATTTTTCAATTACCTATCAGTTGAAAAAATAATCCCCTCAGTCATGAAGGGATTATTTTTTAATTCTTTTTGCTTGGAAAGACCGCTTTTGGTTTTTGAGCTTCTTTGTTTGCGCCTGTTTCTTTTTTCTTAGGAACCTCTTTCAAAGGAGGGGTTGGCTTATTTACTGGCGGGGGATTAGTATTATTATTACCATTATTATTTGCAGGCAAAGTATAATCAGATTCCGCAGAAACTTCAATCAAGTCCTCTGTTGCAGGCACTTCTAAAGCCAAGGTGTCTTTTGACACAAAACTTACATTAAAATCTGCACCTAGTCTGGCAGGTATATCAAAGCTGGCATTTTGGTCCAAATTACAAGCAGGGTCATTGCTTACTTTTTCCATAAAATAGCCCCATATAGGCAAGGAGGCATGAGCACCTTGTCCAAAATAATTATCTGTAAATCGAATATACCTGTCATCACAACCTACCCAAGCGCCGGCTAATAACTGAGGGGTGTAACCCATAAACCATAAGTCACTATTGTCGTTGGTGGTTCCTGTTTTTCCAGCTATCGATTGTGCATTTACTCCATAGGAGTATAAGCTTCTTCCGGTTCCTTTACTAATTACCCCTTGCATCATACTTACTACCGAGTAGGCACTTACTTCATCAATGATTTTTCTTCTTTGTGGGGAGAAGCTCTCTAACACATTTCCATTTTTATCTTCAATTCGATTAATAAAGAAAGGTTGCGCATTATAACCAGAACCCGGGAACATGGTATAAGCTTGCACCATTTCAAATAAAGAAATTTCACAAGAACCTAAAGCGATAGACGGGTAGGGCTGGATATCGGCTTGTACATTACACTTTTTTAAGTAGTCTACTAATTCCTTAGCGGCTTCATTGCCTTTGCCATTGATTTGCTTCATGATATAGGCAGAAGCACAGTTCCTGGATTCCGCAAGTGCTTGCGCCATTGGCATAGCCATCCCCGTACAGGTTCTTGCTGTGTTGGGAACCATACCATAGCCATCAAACATTTGTTGTTGATCCTGAACAATCGTATTGGGTGTAAAACCAGCTTTTTCTATAGCCAATGAATAAAGCAATGGCTTCATTGTACTACCCACTTGTCTTCGGGTATTGATGTTTACGTGGTCGTATTTAAAGGTTTTAAAATCAACACCGCCTACCCATGCTTTAACCTCACCCGTGAATGGGTCCACTGCTAAAAATCCGGTTTGTAAAATTTGCTTGTGGTATTTTAAAGAGTCTAAAGGAGACATACTCGTGTCAATAAATCTATTTTTATTCCAAGCAAAAATGCGCATAGGTACTGCTTGATCAAAGGTCTTTCTTATTTCTTCCTCGCTTAGATCTTCTTTCTTTAAATTTTTCCAACGGTCTGTTTGTTTAACAGCCAATTCTAATTGATTGTTAAACTCCTTCCAAATACTTCCTGATTTAATTTTAGGTTGGTTGTTAAATTCCTTTTGAAGATAAGCCATGTGCTTTGCCACTGCTTCTTCTGCATATAATTGCATACGTGGGTTAATAGTGGTATAGATTTTTAAACCATCTCTGTATAAATTATAAGCATCTCCGTTGCTTTTTTTATGTTCCTTGCACCATTTTTTCATGTACTCACCCAAGTTCATTCTGAAATAGGGGCCCAGTCCATTGTTTTCGTCTAATTTTTTGAAATTGGTGACAACAGGTAATTGTTTTAATTGTGCTGCTTGATCTTCGGTAATAAATTTTTGACCTGCCATTCTATTCAACACCAAATTGCGTCTTTCCAAAGCCAATTTTGGATTTCTATTGGGGTTGTATTTAGTAGGCGCATTAATCATACCAATCAATAAAGCAGCCTCTTCTATATTTAAACGATCCGGTTCTTTTTGAAAAAAACTTCTAGCCGCATTGCTAACACCAAATAGATTTTCGCTAAAAGGAACCGTATTTAAATAAAGCGTAATGATTTCTTGCTTGGTAAAGTTTCGTTCTAATTTAACGGCAATAATACTTTCCTTGATTTTTTGAATGAGTCGCAATAATTTGTTTTTAGTACTCCAATTATCTGTAAACAAATTCTTTGCTGTCTGCATTGTGATGGTAGAGGCGCCGCCCTGACTCCCTAAAAATGCAACTGCCCTTAATAGTCCCTCTCCGTCAACACCATAATGATCATAAAAACGCTTATCCTCCGTGGCAACCAATGCTTGTAATAAATAGGGGCTTATGTCACGATATTTCACACTAATTCTATCCTCTAAATAATATTTACCCATCGGCGTTCCATCCTGTGCGTATACTTGACTCGCTAGGGAAGCAGTTGGATTCTCAATGTCATTAAGGTCAGGCATATCTCCAATTAAGCCCCAGTTGAGCATTAATAGAAAGAGAATAAATACACCCATTGAGATAAAGTAGTATTTCCAGAAAAGGCGTACCCAGTTTTTGGGTTTATTTGTTTCTTGATTCACGTTTTTCCTTTTAAGGTTTGTAAATTTTATTTAACATAAAGTCCTTGTATAATTGCAAGTCTTCGATGTTTTTAATGAGTAAAATATTGGGTTTAGAAATAAGATATATTTCATATTGTTTATCTGACACGAATGAAATTATTTCTCTTTTCAATCTTGGTTTAATTCGATTTAAATAGATCTTACTTTTTTGCGCATTTTCAAAAGCGCCAATCCACACAATGTAAACACCCTCCTGGAATTGAACAAAAGTACTGGTAAGTTTTTGTGTAGCAAATTCATCCTCATTTAAGCTAGAGAATGCATTTTGCATTTCTTTAACGTACATGGGTTTTAAATTATTTGTCACCAATGCAACAAAATACGGTTCGGTACTATCTGCAGAAAAAATAATCCTAGGGGGGATGACAGCAATCTTGTTTTGATCCCCCAGGCTATCTTTGGTTTTTGGTGTGGTATCTACTTTCACGATGGATTTTAAAGCTTCTTCTGTGGAGGCTTCTGGCATATATTGTTCCTTGACAATTTGTAAACTAGTCAAATAGGCTTCGGTACCTGCTCTATTTTTTATTTCAGTAATAATATTTCTAGCTTTTTCTTTAATGATATCACTTTTACTTTCTTTGATAATGGACTCAAGTTGAACAATGGCAAGACTATCTCTTTTTTGTTGTGCATACATCTTTACTTTTAAAAACTGTAAAGGAAAATACCACTTTGTTTTACGAATATCATCATCTATGTTTTGTGCAATGGATGCTAGCTTATCCCAATTCCCAATTTGACTGGCAAAATAGGCTTCTTTGTATTGGTTAACTATATTGGAATTCTTATTTCTTTTATTTTCGTCTTCCTGCTTTCTACTAGCATAGACTCCTTTAGGGAATTTGGAAGTGACTATATTAATTATCTCGTTTGACTTTTCTAAATTGCCCTCGTGTAGGTATTGACTGGCTAAATCCAGATAAGCACGTTCCGTTGTGATACTATCAATATTTCTATCAATGATTTTTTGATAAATTGGTTTGGCTTTTTCAAAATCATTTAACTGTAAAAGAAATGTCTGTGCGCTGGTAAGTGCTGCCTTATTCCATCTAATTTTTGAGGCTTGTAAATCTTCCTTTGAAGCCAGTAAGGTATATTTAATTTCTTCTTTCTTTAATTTGTCCGACTTTGTATTGCTGGAATCTTTGGTGCTTACATTTGTATTTACTTCAGTATTGTTTATGGTACTTCTATTAACTAGGGCAACACTTGTTTTTCTTCTCCACTGGTCTATATTGGGTCGTTCTCCCCATTTTTGAATAAAACTTTGTTTCCCTTGACTGACTGTATTTTTATTATCAAAATAAAAATCATTGGTGTTGGACATGTTGCCAATGAATGCATTCATATTCATTGCTGTTGGAGCAGCGTCTTCCTTAATGGTATTTTTTACCGTTTTTTCACTAAATAGGTTTGCTAAGTTATTGGCAATTTGTGTTTGTCGTTTATTCCAAAATTTTGCATAGTTGTCCTGATAAGCAATGGGCAAACTGTAAATGTATTGTAAGCTATCTTCTTTTTGGTAGTTATTGCTTTGCTCAAGTAGGGTAGACATCCATTTCTTTCTGAGCGTAATGGTCTCATATTGTGGATGCGTTTTTAGGATATTATTGATACTGTCATAGGCTATTTTTGATATACCATATAAATCTGCCTGGTAATTGATTTCACCTAGGTTTTCAAATGCCTTTTGTTTTAGATTGATATTGACACTATTGTTCTTTATGGATTTAACTAGCCATTCATTAGCCATAAGGTTCGCCTGATTTTGAATCGCTAATTGAGCCATTTCATAATAGATGATATCAGAGAAAGGTTTATACTTTTCTTTTTTGGTCATGCTTTCTAATTCTGACGCCAATGCTCGCCAAGGTCGATTACTTTTGGCGGATTCAATCCTAACCATATTTATCTTTGAATAGACCCCAATAATTGGGTTGGGCGCGTATTCGTTTGCTTTTTTAAACCAATTGTATGCGTTGTCAATTTTATCTGCTTTTTGCCATAACTGAGCAATCAAATAATACCATCTTCCTTTAGCCAAGTGATCTGGGGCATTGGGTAAGGCATTGATTAAATAAGAAGCTGCATTTTCATAGGATTCCATTAAGTAATATCCATAAGCAAATTGCTCATTTAAAAAGGGGTATAAACGTTTAGGAAAAAGCTCATCTGCTTTCAATAATTGTAATAGGCCTATCCCTTCATTAAATTCTTTAGTTTCAAAATAGTTTCTGGCTTGCCATATCATACTTTCATTTCGCACATTAGCGTTTTCAAATATTCTTTGGTCTTCTTTGGTGGCAATGCTAAACTTGCCATTTGTTTTCCTGACGTTACTACCAATGGGCAAGTCCATTCCATTTTCTTTAGTATCGAAAGAATAATTGATGAATTGTAATATACTTCCTGCAGTATCAAAATTTTTATGAAATAAATAAGCTTTTGCCAGTAATAAATAGGAGTCATCCACCCAGTTGCTTCTTAGATCATGTAAAACAATGTTGGCATTACACCGATAAATGAGGGAGTCGATACTGCTCTTAGCAATAGTGGCTAGATCATAATCGTAAAAATTAATTAAACTTGAATAATCTTCCTTATAACTACTTCTTGCATTGGCGATCATTTCATTGAACTCCTCTTGTGCATTGAATAAGTAATTGTATTGCGATACTGTATTTTGATAAGCTCTACGGGCTAATGTATATTTTTTATTTAGAAGGCGTTCGTAGGGGAGTGGTTTTTCAACTTCTTTTAAACTATTCTTAGCTAGTTTATTGATCCCCGTATCAGCTTTGTTGGCAATTTTTCTAGCTCTTTTAATGATGGCATTGGTTATTTTTTTTTGAGCTGTATCTAATAATTTATTGGCCTTTTTGACCAATTTAGATTCGTTAATGTCATATTGTTTATCGGTGGTATCCTGTGCTTGTATCGTTAATGGCATTGCAGCCATTAAGACAAATATGAAAATCAAGGATTTCCAATATTTTAGCGATTTAGTTCTAGGATACATAGATTGGTTCAATATTGCCTTAAAAATACAATTAATCCTTATTATTTTGACCAAAAATTGCTTTCCCTGCGTATCTTTAAGCAGCATTTATTTATATGGCAAACTTAGACATCAACAATACCTTTAAAAGGACTAGCAATACCTATCGTCTTGTTATTACCAACGATGATACCTATGATGAAGTGGCAGCCATGCGTTTTTCTAGAAACTCCGTTTACATTGGGATTAGCGTCAGTTTTATTCTTTTAGTTGGATTAACGATTGCTTTGATTGCTTTTACCCCTCTTAAGTACTATATCCCTGGATATGGTACTAAAGAAAGTAGATCAACATTGCAATTACTTAAAATTAGAACCGATTCTTTGGAACAGGCTATTCATTATAAAGAACAATACTTAGAAGGATTAAAAAAAGTGTTAGCCGAAGGCAATCCTCAAGCATTAGACACCTTGCCTTTACAATTGCCAGAAAGCCAAAAAATTACTGATTAAATTCAATATTTTGAAAGAGCGTCAAAACCAAGAACAGGGGATTGCATGGGCTAAATTTGCAGGTCTTGCTTCTCAATGGGCGGTTGCATTAGTTGCCTTGTTATTTTTAGGAAAATACTTGGATCAAAAACATTGGATTAACATTAAAATTCCTTTATTTATTTGGTTATTGCCATTTGGTTTTATTGTTATTTCATTAATCAATATTGTAAAAGAAACAAATACCAAATCAAAAAAGCTATAATTATCTAGATTATGAAATTCAGAGCCCTTATTCCTGTTTTATTTTTATTTGTCTTGACCAATACTATTTTAGTTTTTTCTAATACTTATTTTGGAACGAGTACTGCTTTTAAATTTAGGTTTATCATGGTTGTAAACTTAATGTTGTTTACGATGTCCATTTTTAGCTTTAATAGAATTAGAAAAATTGATTATAACAATCCCAGGTCTGTGGTGAATTCTGTTATGATAGGGACGCTTTTAAAAATGGTTGTTTTTGCTGGAGCTGCTTTGGCTTATGCATCACAAAAATTAGGCCCTGTGGGTATGCCTACCTTGTTAAGTAGTATGGGCTTGTATTTGATTTATACTTGGTTAGAAATAAGCTGGACACAGCATAAGCAATAGTACTCTATATAACATGGCAAAAGTTGAACACCCATTAGCTGCTTTAAGTGCTTATTTACCAGAAGGCGCCTTTGAACCTGTAGTTCAGCTGATACACCAATATAAGGTGCATTTAACGGTTACCAAAGCACGTAAATCGGTGTTAGGAGATTATAGACATGCTGGTTTAGGAGCGAATCATAAAATCTCTGTTAATGGTAATTTAAATAAGTACGAATTTTTAATCACCTTACTACACGAATTAGCACACTTGCTTTGTTTTGAGCAATATAAAAATAGGGTGGAAGCTCATGGAAAAGAATGGAAACAGATTTACAGTGATTTATTAGCTGCATTCATTCGACTTGGTCTATTCCCACAAGACATTCAAAAGAGTTTACAAAAAACATTATTAAATCCAGCAGCAACGGCCAATGGGGAAACCGCTTTGCTATTGGTTTTACGTAATTATGACGCTGTCAAAAAAGAGGGCCATGCCTTTGTTGCACACCTTCAAGAGGGTACTTTATTTGAATCCTTCAAAGGCCGTATTTTTAGACGCGGGAAAAAGCGTCGAATACGTATTGAATGTGTGGAGGTGGCTACGGGCCATGTATATTCCTTTAGTGCACTCACGGAAGTAAAAGTGATAACCGCTTAGTAATAATTTTCATGAAATTGATTGGCACGGATGAATGCGCATTTTATATTCTATAAAAATGCCATAATAAAAGAAACAATAAAGCCTCGGAAACCGAGGCTTTATTAAAAGTCATTAGAGGGTTTTTAAGCGCATTTTATATTCTATAAAAATGCGCTTAAAAACTAAGCAACGGCTTGCTTCACTAAGTCAGCAGCTTCGCTTAATAGGATGGCAGATTGCACTTTCAATCCACTCTCATCGATTAATTTTTTAGCTTCCACAGCATTGGTTCCTTGTAAACGAACAATGATTGGGATATTGATATTGCCTAATTTGTTGAAAGCTTCAATTACACCAGCAGCAACACGATCGCAGCGAACGATACCGCCAAAGATGTTAATTAAAATTGCTTTTACATTTGGATCTTTCATGATAATTCTAAATCCAGCTTCCACTGTTTGAGCGTTTGCAGTACCTCCTACGTCTAAGAAGTTAGCTGGCTCACCACCACTTAACTTAATCATATCCATAGTAGCCATTGCTAAACCAGCACCGTTTACCATACAACCTACGTTACCATCTAACTTAACAAAGTTTAAGTTAAACTCTCCAGCTTCTACTTCAGTTGGATCTTCTTCTGTAACATCACGCATGGCTAATAAATCAGCATGACGCATTAAAGCGTTGTCATCTAAATTCATTTTACAATCTACAGCGATGATTTTGTCATCAGAAGTTTTGAATAAAGGATTAATTTCCAACATCGCACAGTCTAAACCCACATAGGCGTTGTACAAATTGGTTACAAACTTTACGCAGTTCTTTAATGCTTCACCACTTAAACCAAGGTTGAAAGCAATTTTTCTTGCTTGGAACCCTTGTAAGCCACCACCTGGGTGTACCCACTCTTTAAATATTTTTTCTGGAGTATCATGTGCTACGTCTTCAATGTTCATACCTCCTTCGGTACTGTACATGATTACGTTCATTCCTTTTGTACGATCTAATAAAATAGATAGATAGAATTCTTTTGTTGGTTGAGGACCGTCATAATATACGTCTTGTGCAACTAAGATTTGGTTTACTACTTTACCAGCTGCGCCAGTTTGAATCGTAACCAAGGTTCCACCTAAAATGTTTTTTGCGAATTTTTCGATGTCTTCTGCTGATTTACCTACAGCTACACCACGTTGGTCAGTACCCACAATAGTACCTTTACCACGACCACCGGCATGAATTTGAGCTTTCACAACAGCAAACTTATTATTGGTTTCTGTTGCAATTTTTTGGTAAGCCGCAACTGCGTCTTCTACATTCTTAACAGCAACCCCTTCTTGAACAGGGACATTGTACTTTTTAAGCAATTCTTTTGCTTGGTATTCGTGCAGGTTCATATCAATGAAATTTTGGCGAAGATACTAGATAAAGAGCAGAAAATCAGCCATAAATTCACCTAAAATCAACTTAAAATATAATTTTGTTGTTTAAACATTGATTATTAACTTTGCAGTCTATCTTCTTTGTAAGATATTTAACCCAACATAGTATTAAACAACAAATAAAAACAATATGAAAAAAGTACTTTTCTCTTCATTGGTGCTTGCATCAATCGCTTTAGTTTCTTTTACGAACAAAACGGCAGTTAAAGAAGTTACTACTTTTACAGTAGATGCTTCAAAAAGTAAAGTTGATTTCACAGGCTCTAAAGCAAGTGATTTTCATACAGGTTACTTTCCTGTAAAATCAGGTTCGGTGAAAGTGGATGGTGGAAAATTAGTAGGAGGTAGTTTTGTAATTAATGTGGCTGGTTTAAAAATAACGGATGCTGCTGGTGACAGACTTCAAGGACATTTATCTTCTGCTGACTTTTTAGATGTAGCTAAATTCGGAGAAGCTACTTTTACAATTACTAATGTAACTTATGTGAAGGAAGGAAAAGCTAACGTTACTGGAGACCTTTCTTTACGTGGCGTGAAAGCACCTGTAAGCTTTACTGCCTATATCAGAAGTACAGATCCTGCAAAAGGTTTCTTTGCTGAAGCTTTCTTTGCATTTGATAGAACTGCTTTTGGTATTAATTATCAATTAGGAACAGATACAGATGTTCAATTAGCCGTTCACTTATACGCTAAATAGTAGTAACT
>JACCDL010541720.1_pt1 | contig 13452 bp, 17 predicted proteins | sample 7441931 | NCBI WGS metagenome assembly JACCDL01 (sample SAMN15323437, study PRJNA562643) | freshwater metagenome | isolation source: river surface water | place: USA:Blue River Watershed | collected 2017-08-16 | reverse complement strand
ATTAAAAGGAGAGTTCATGCTGGAGAAGGCAAAAAACCACCCGAAGGTGGTTTATAGAATCTTGGTGGCCCGGGGCAGATCGAACCAGGGCCGAGGATGTCTTATCCTATCCAATCAAGTTATATAAAGACCAGGCCAAATTTAGAACAACCAATGTTATTAACGTATAAAAAGTAAATTTCATTCCAAGAACACGCTTACTGAAATCTGGTGGTGGAGTATTAATGCCCTTGGCATGAATTAATCGACCAATGATTAAAGTGATGCCAGGAATGACGACTAACCACCAAGGCGCTCCATTTAACTCAAGACAGGCAATCAAGATAATTCCGAACGGAACATATTCGGCAAAGTTGCCTTGAGCACGAATAGCTCTTTCAAGATCTTCGTTACCCCCATTCCCCAAGCCAACTTTATTTTTTCTTCTAAGGCCAATAACCGCAAAAGAAAGCTTGATAAAGATAATTGTTAAGACGGCTGCAATGATTGAAGTAATCAACAACATTTATAGCTCCCGATAAGATTGTTAGATATTAATCGGAAATGAAAAAACCACCCGAAGGTGGTTTATAGAATCTTGGTGGCCCGGGGCGGAATCGAACCACCGACACAAGGATTTTCAATTGTCCGCCTTACTCGACTTCACTTTAGATTTCAACGGGTTACGCCATGGCGTGAAAATTTCGTGTACACGCTGTTCGGTGGCGCCCTTGGGACTCGAACCAAATATTTCGTCGTTTCAAACGACAGTGGCGCCGCTTTTAATTCGCAATCATTCAGTATGAAATGATAGTTTCAAATTCTTTTCTTTAGGGAATGAATCTTCTATAACTGCCTGCACCCAGTCCGCTTTTGCTTCCCACATATCTCTTGTCGTGTACTCCAACCGCTCCTCAAGCTCATCAGGGTTAAAAATTCTCTCCTCTGTTGGCTCGTCATCTTCATCTAGAACATAACCATCGAGATTCACTTTTACTCGAGTATCGTCAGCATCAAGAATCAAATAATCTGGTGAACTTGCTTCTATCTCATACGCCATAAATCCATAACAACAATAATCCATGTTATCAATGTCTAAATACTCTTCGGAATCTTCATCTTCTTCTTCGTCTGCCAATGACTGAAATTTAATCTCATCTTTTTCAATTACTACTTTGTAATTTGTGCCTGAGTTGAAGTCGATATTTTCTTCCTCTAAATACTCTAGCCATGTAGGCTCAACCTCATCATGCCCATTAGTGATACAACAATACAATTCAGCGCCCGTATTTTTTCCGCAATAAAAAGAAACACCCCAAGCTCCACCCTGCTCTTGATGAACAGCCTTAATATCTTTAAAAGACTTAGGATTTATATCTGACTTAAATTCCAACTGATTTACCCCAACATAATCACTGTAATAAACCTCAAAGGGTAATTTGAAGTAGTCGGGTGCTGCCGATTTCTTGTCTGCTACTTTTTTGCTAGGCGATTTAGCCATGTCAATTCCAGTTAAAAAGTTTTATTAATTAGTATTAATTTTCACTATGCCTGTCAGTTAGATTTTCTGTCAATAAATTTGTATATAAGAACGCAAATAAACCGCTCTTTTGAGTCGCTAGAGCGGTTTTGGCAATACCCCTTTCGGCAAATTTAGCATTGCATCTTTATCTAAATTTGAAAGAGGGCTATTACTCTGACTTGATAAGTAATTGGGTGTTTGCTTTGGGGCGCCATTGCTTCCTTGGGGTGGCTTATAAATCGCCTTACCAATGGTGCTTTTCATTACTGGCTGAGGTTTAATTTGGTTTAATGCCTTTGGCTTAGGTAATTGCTGTGGCTTGGGTACATGAGGGAGCTTAAGGGGCTTTTGAACTTTAGGCTTTGCCTTTGTGGGTGGCTCTAAGGCTTTTTGTTTAGCATGGGCATCAGCCTGCTGTTTAATAGCAGTCCATGTGTTATCAATAATTATCTTTAACAAGCCCAATTGCTCTTCTGGGTTTGTCACTTCTTTAATCTTCATAGGGCGTCTCCTTTTCTTATATTTAGCGAGAGCTCCTTCAACCTCTAAGTTTAAATTTCAACAGGCAAGTGAACTATGTTGTCAGCACCATATTGCCCCTGTAGCAGGAAATAAGCATCCTGACTATTCTCAGCAACTATTCTTGTTTTAACGACATAGCCATTAGCTCGAACATATGCTTCAAATGTTTTCATTTAGTCCTCCAGAAGTAATAGGACTAACACCACTAAAAGCATTAGTCCCATATTCATAATTTGTCGTTTAAAACGACATTTCAAGTTAACGGCCAAACCCAGCACGAACAGCTCCACTAGCCTGCTCAATCTGTGCGTCCAAGTCACCTGCCTCTACAGCCCCCTTAATAATCTCTAAGGTTTTAATTAAATCCTCTGCTGTAGCAACTTCAACGGCTGTTTTACCTTTGGCTAACTCAATTAACTTTGCCCCATATCTAACATTGAGACAAACCTTGCCATCCATCGATACAAACCACCATTGGCGTACACGCTTTTGGGTTTCTATCGATTTGCGAGAACCGTCGTAGTCTTTGACTGTTTTAAATTTCTTAACGGTAAAAGTGCCGCCTTCTTTATGCGCTTTTGCCAATTGAATTTGTTCCCATACTTTTGTTGCCAACTTATTTCGGCGCTGAAGAACTGGTGGAATTGCTGTTGGCTTCTTTGCGTTTACTAGTTTCAAACTATTCAATGTGCTCAATTAATTTCTCCTTTGTAGTTAATGGGCACACTTAATTTATTTTCAGAGTTTTTGATTGAGCAACCTCTTTTTGCCAATATCTGCTTAAACCTAATAATTACAGCCAGAATTATTCTTCTTTTATTAGGTTTTGCTAAATAACTTAGACAGCAGAGCAAAGAAAGGTTCTGTATTGCCATTAGTTACTACTGAAGTGAGTTGTGACACTCCATTGTTATGTCACCCTATACCTAGTCAATCGTGTTCATAGGGACGGAAATTCTGAACAGTAGCAGAGACTTGATATCACTATCCTTAACAGGACGCTATTGGAGTTGCTTACCAATTGATACGAGAATATTTCAGCACAAAGATTACGAGAATCACGAGTAAGCCCTGCCCGACACAGCAACTTACAAACAAGACAAAGGTGGCCACTTATTGCTTTTGTCATTGTTGCGTTTCATAGCCGCACATAAAAGGAGACAGCGAAACCGCCCTTGCCAATTTGGTTGTGTATTAAGTGGAGTAGTAAAGAACTCAGCGAAAGTCCTTTTCTATTACTGAGCCTGTTGCGCAAGGCTCAGTGTAGGTTGAATCTAGCGAAAATCAACTAAAAGAAAGAAATGTGTGAGCGAGAGCGAAACACGGGCGAATGTAATTCGCCTACTAGTTAGCAACTAAAGCATGGGGTATAGGTAAAAAATCACCACCTTGAACTGATAAGTAGTTCACCAAAATTTTTCGCAGCCCTAGAAAATTCACTACGCAAAACCCATTTTGGGTTCAAATCATTCGTTTAAGCGGCGAAACATTCGGAGTGAATGCTCTTTACTCAGAGTCCAAGAAAAAATGCTTGTAGCGTTTTTAATTAAGTCGTGGCTTAAAAGCCACGATAAATATAACTTTAGTAGAGAATTATTACTTTTTCGACAGAACTTCTTCGATTTCAAAGACTTAGCATTTCGCCTTTTTCGGTTGCCCAAACCAAACCAAAGAAAACAAACTATAGCTCTGTATTTATTACTTTTTGGAGAGAGCTATGTCACAAGCAAGAGTTTTAAACCCAACTGAATTACGCCGCGTTTTAGATTATGTTGCTACACGCAGGCACAGCGCACGAAACCGCGCCGCATTGCTACTAACCCACTACGCAGGTATGCGTGTAGGAGAAGTTGCCGCACTACGCATTAATAATGTATTGAATGGCGACGGTACTATTAAAGAAGAAATCCGTTTAATGCCAACCCAAACTAAAGGTAGTTACCCTAGAACTGTTTACCTTAATGAAAGAATGCGCAAGGAGTTGGCGCTATACATTAAATGCCTAAAGATTAGAGATTTAACTAAACCACTTTTCTATACTCAAAAGCAGGACGGCTTTAGTGCCAATACACTTACTCAATACTTCTTCTTTCTTTATCGCAGAGTTGGCTTAGAAGGGGCTAGTAGCCATAGTGGACGCCGTAGTTTTTTAACGGGCTTGGCTAATAAAGGCACAGCCATTCATATTCTTAAGTCATTAGCAGGGCATAGAAACATTAGTACAACTGCCGCTTATTTGTACTCTAGCCCTACCCAACTTAAAGCGGCTGTTGAATTGGTTTAGTCGTTTTAAACGACTTTTGTCGACACAGGGAATTTGCCCTGTGCCGCACCTTGAATAATTATTTCCGCATTTTTCAGGTATCGCTTTACTGTCGCACCCATTACATTTCTTCTCAAAAAATTCTCACTGGGCATCAACTTGGAAGAAGTCATTGCTGTTGGCACCAGCCGCAAGTTCTCACCAACCTTCCACAAAGGCACTTTCCGAGGCTCGCCTCTTGTTCTCATGTACTCGTCGTATACCTGAATTGTCTTTCTTAGGTTTTCAATTGTGTAATTTCTCTCAAGTGGGTAGCTCGAATTACTTGTCTCTAACTTCTTAGCAGTTCTCCCTCGCTTTGCTGTATGTCGTTCTTTTAGCAATCTAGCAAATCTACTTTGTAAATATCTTTTGCTAGATGTAAGGGGTGCGGCAATTATTAATACATTTTCTTTTGTCCATTCATCATCCCATTGGCTTTTATCTTCAAGCTCAGTAAGCGTCATTAATCCAACTTGCTCAGCAAATAGATTTGCTCCTCGTTGCCCCTCTGTCCACCATTTCTTGAAGTTGTCTTCTCGCACATCCCCGAAGTCTTTATATAACTTTGCGAACTTTCCTTTACCGCCTTTTTCGCAACAAGCCAAATAGTCTTTATTGCGACGCAGATAAGCCCACCACCAATAGTAAGGGCTCTGCTGTTGATATGACAAAGAGCGCGGATTCTTCTTTGTTCCAAATGTAGGGTGCTGTGCGAGAAATCTTCTTAACATTTTCTTAACATCCAAATTACATTAATTAGTTAGTGTGATGTTGAGTTTACCAAAAAACGCTTTAATAGAGTCATGGCAAAGCAGTTAAATTTCTTAACAAGCAGCCATGTTTATTAACTTAAATTGAAAGGCTTTAAAAATGGAAAACTTAATCACTAATGTAGTAAATACTGAAGCAACCAATGTCGTTTCAAACGACGCAGTAAAAACTGGTTTTGACGCTAACAAGCCATTATTTGGTTTAGAAGAAAAACGCATTAAATGGGAAGGCGGCACATATCGTACAAGTAATCTAGAGCTTTACGGAATACTTGCTGAATGTCTTGGTTACGCAGGTGAATTATCTTTTGATAATACAAAGAAAAGAAATGCGGCACTTGAAGCATTCTTCAAATTGCGTGGATATAAGTACAAGGCTGAAACACCATTGGTAACAAAAGTTGTTAGGGCTGTGTTTGGCGGAATTGATAGACGCCGCACCAGCACATACTCTTTAGTATTGCGCCAAGCAATCAAAGAAAAAATCAGCCCGCTTTCATTGGCAAAATGGATTGAAGATAAGGGTGGCATCCAAGAAATCAAACTTGGACACAGCGCAACTTATGTAAGTCCAAGCAATAAGGCAGATAAAGGTAAGAGCTACTTCAATGGGAAAGTAACCATTGGCAATGCTAAGTCCGAGTTGCTATCGCATGTTGCTGACGCAGAACATATGGGCAAAGCCTGTGTTCTTCTTGCCGAGCAAATGCCAGACGGCAGTTTTGACATTAAAGCGGTTGTAAGGGCATCAGGGGCAGTAAATGCGGCATATACAGCCCTCTATGCTCAACAAAATAAAGCCATGGAAGAGGCCAAAAAAGAAGTACAAGCCGCCAATGATGCTGATGGCGCTATTTCAAAGCAAGCCTAATAACCGCGGGGCTACTTAACTGTAGCCCCATTACGAAAGGAAATAAAAATGTTAATTAAAAAAGGGGATGAATATGAACCGCAAACGCTTAACGACATCATCTTTGGAAACTACGAAAGCAAATGTCGTATTTACGATATTGTCACGAATACCGAACCGCTACCTTCAAGCGGCAAATCAGGAATTCTTTTATATGGAGTCTACGGAACAGGAAAAACAACCTTGGCAAAGTTGTTACCTAACGCAATCGAGCAAGCAAAAGAAAAGTCTGACTTAACCATGGACTCAAAATTCATTGCTTGCCAACAAGGCTTTAACGGTGCGCAAGTGATGGATTTAATATCCAAAATTTTAGATAAAACTTCACTTAATGCGAGTGGGCTTCACTACATCATTATTGATGAAGTTGATATGTTGACAAAACTCGCACAAGAAAGTCTCAAGTCAGCAATGAATACTAAGCGTGGATTGTTTGTATTAACAACTAACAATATTAGCAAGCTCGACAAGGGCATGCTTGATAGATGCGTCTTGGTAGACATGAATGCGGCAACAGAATCGCAAATGCTTCCTTTTGCTCAAACCATTGTTAATGATATGGGGGGTAGCATCTCTGATGCTGAATTACTGCCAACAATTAAAGCGGCAAATGGTTCATTCAGAAATCTCAAGCACAATATTGAGAGATTTGTCCGCCGCAGAAATATGCCGTCTAATATCATTTTTTAACGGCTTTAAGCCAACCTATCAGCAACCATTGTTGGAGTTAATTTGGAATAGTGTCGCTCAATCATGGCGGCACTATTTCCCATTTGTTTTGCTAGGGTATGAATATCTATTTTATTTTCCATTAATTCGAATGTGGCATAAGTGTGTCGCAAGGAATACAGGGTGCGGGTTTCGCCCTCAGCACTTAGTATCAAACCACTATCCCTCATTAATTTCTTAAATGTTCCATCTATACGCTGTGGCTGATGTCCGTCAGGCAAGGTGAATATCTTTGATGTAGCTCGCACATCAAATAATCTATCAAACTCAATATCCTTAACAGCCTTTTGCCTGCTGTGTAACCTCCTTAGAACATCTATTGCTCTATGTTTGGCAATCAACCAACGCCCGCCCGTCTTTCCATTAACCCAAATACGCAAATATTTTTTACCCTCATATGTATGCCATTCAATATTGTTCCATCTAATATTCAAAGCCTCTGTTCCATGCCGCATGCCAGTTAATAAAAGCATTTCCACATAATCTCTAACTAATGGGCGAACCTCGCGCTCAACTTCTAATCGCCCCGATTTAGCCCACCTCTCCATGTATACAAGTAATTTATTAATTTCTTCCCTCGTAAAGGCTGGGCGTGTTTTACTTTTTATACCTCTAGTTGTTAATTTTGGAATCGATACCTTTTCACTTAGCCAGCCTTTATTAATTGCCACTTGCTGTAGTTTTGTCCACGCACTGGAAAAGTTCATTAGCGTAGATGCCTTTGGTATTAACTTCATTTGTCTATTTCGCCAAATTTCAAACTCCGCAATATCTGTGTAAGTTAAATCCTCAAGCCTTTTATCCTGAAAATATGGGACAAAATATTTTTCAATACAAGTGATGTAACTTGCGTAAACACTTTTCCCTATGCCAGCATCCAAATCGCGCCTCAATTCATAAAGCGTAGTTCGTGCTATTTCTGTAAAGTTTGGCGCTTTTCGTGCGAGCCCCAACTTGTAACGAAAGCGAGCTTCATCGTATGCCTCGCAGGCCACTTGAACAGCGCCCTCAATGCTTGCCTGCTTGGTTGAGAAACGCTCCCACTTATTTTGTCGTTTGAAACGACAATGCCAATAAGGGCTATCGGAACGACGAAAGATGATTACCTCACCATCGCGCAGTGGAATAACGCTCGGCGGCAGATAACTAAGATTTTGTAATTCGGTATGAAAATTTTGAGGGGGAGAATCTAAGTCAACGAGCTTGGGTTGCTTTATTAATCTAACCACAGTTTTGCTGTAAAAGTTTTAAGCTCATACAGCAAGTTTATTTTCAAAAAAACTTTTGGGCAATCTAGTAACGGCTAGTAATTAATTTATTCCAAAATGCGTTTGATGCCCGCCATTGAGAATATGGCCTAGCGTTACCTTCATACATTCCACTATCAAAAATAACATCGCCTGACTCAACCAATTTAATCCATGTTTCATAATTCATCGGCTCACCAAAGACTATTTCGGTATAAAAACCTTGAGAGTCTTGTAAGCACTTAAACCAACCTTTTTGATTAAACTTTCTTTCTAGTTTGGTTTGTATAGACTCTTTCTCCCATTTGGCTATTGTTAAGTTCTCCATCTGTACAGCCATAGGTATTAATAGATTTTTATTGCCCCGCTTATCAGCACTAAAAAAATATTTGGCATGAATATTTTTATCTTCATCCACAACCAATATTTGTCCGTAATCATTAACTTTACCTATCTTAGGTGCTGGGTCCCCAGACCATGAGTGGCGCATATTTTTTTCAGGATTTGGCCTACCAAATATTTGGAGAAATTTATTTCTACCATCAACGCCATATTGTGCGTCTCTGTATATGTAGTAATTAGCCGCCCAATCTCCAAATGTAGTTTTAGAGGTTGTATTGTTTTTCATTTCAAAGCCAAACAAATCTGGCTTATTACTAGCATTTGCCTGAATCCCCATTTGGTTTTCTAGCCAATGCCCGCCCCTGCCATCATGTGTTTGCGTATACCCACTTACATCCGGCTTTTTACCTTTTACATTTTTTTCAAATAATTCAATTATTTTTTCTTTGTCGGACATATTTGCCTAAAAACTATCAATAGGCAGAAAGTACCATTTATCTATAAAAATTTGAATCAAAAAGAAGTTCTTGACGGTAACTTAGTCTTCCAATACTCTATACACACAGGGCAAAATACAGGATAAGTTATGGGCAAAAAGGTTGTAGATAGTGAAGATAAGGCTATTTTCATCAGGGGAAAAAGGGAGCAACTTGGACTTAACCAAGCGGAATTTGCCGAGCTCCTAGGGCTCAAAAAAAATGGGGAGAGGACAGTTGGCGGCTGGGAAAGGGGGGAGCACCAACCATCACCAACAAAATGGCAACAAATTATTGATATCAAACACCATGTTCCATTTAGGCACTCGGACAACGCCCCTCAACTTTTCAAATTTATTGATTTATTTGCTGGCATTGGCGGGATAAGAATTCCCTTTCAAGAGTTAGGTGGTAAATGTGTATTCACATCTGAATGGGATAAATTTTCTCAGAAGGTGTATGCCACCAATTTTGGTGAAATGCCTTCAGGCGATATAACCCTCGTTCCCGCTGAATCAATACCAAACCACGATATCTTGCTTGGCGGTTTTCCTTGCCAAGCCTTTTCCCAAGCAGGCCTTAAACGCGGCTTTAGTGAAACTCGCGGAACAATGTTTTTTGAAATACAGCGAATACTGGCAGAAAAAAGGCCTAAAGCATTCATGCTTGAGAATGTTAAGCAACTTAAAGGACATGACAAAGGCAGAACCCTCCAGACAATTTTAGACATCCTCGAAGGGAATAACTCACAAGATATTCCTGAAGATATACCAATGTCGGACGAAGCAAGAAAAGCTCTTTCATCAAAACTTAACTATCAAGTTTTCTTTAAAGTTTTGAGGGCTGGTGATTTTGGGATACCGCAAAACAGAGAGAGAATTTTTATTGTTGGATTTGACAAAGATTACTTTGGAAATGAGATTGATTTCGAAAAAATATTCAATTGGCCAACCGCACCGATGACTCCAACTAGGCTTGGCGACATCTTAGAAGACTCTAGCAAGCTCGATGACAAATACACCTTATCTGACAAACTCTGGCAAGGGCATCAGCGCAGAAAAGAAGAGCATAAAGAAAAAGGAAACGGGTTTGGGTATTCACTATTCAATGCTGATAGTCCTTATGCGAATACCATCAGCGCAAGGTACTACAAAGATGGAAGCGAAATACTAATAGACCAAAGTCATCTTAATAAAAATCCAAGAAAACTAACGCCAAGAGAGTGCGCCAGACTTCAAGGCTTTCCTGAGAGCTTTATTGTTGACGCCGTATCTGATGCTCAAACCTATAAGCAATTTGGAAATTCGGTTTGTATGGCAGTGATTAGAGCAATTGCGGCACAAATGATTACAGCGATAAATGTTGCTAACGCCTTAAAAGGAGAAACAAAACCTTTATCTAAAAAGACTGTACAGAAAAAGAAGCAACTAGAACTTTTCGAAGGTTAACGCCTTAACTACTAACCAACCTCTATTAATGTCGTTTAAAACGACATTAATAGAAAGACGAAATTTCAAAATAAAAATCTCTTTGAAAATGTAGCGCCTCCGCCTCTCTTTGGGCATCTAATTCAGGTAGCAACTCCATCTTTCCTAATTTCTGTATCTCTTCAAAACGACTAACGAGTCTATCCCATACGGCGTCAGGAAATCCCACCACATCAAAACTTAAAACATCATATGGCTTGCCCTCGTGCGTCTGAACCTCTTGCTTAATAAGATTCCATCGTATGCCTGAAAATTTTTCATTCTGCTCTCGAAAAATTATCATTTCCTCATATATTCTTTTTTCAACAAACACATGCTCGACAGACACCCCATTGAAAGGCATTGCTGGACTCAAACTGGTGTCATTTTTATCAATTACGCAGGCAGTGTCGAAGTCATAACCCCAGCCGCCCTTAATAGGCAAATCAATCTTAAAGTCTTCAAAGATGATTTGCCTAGGAGGTTCACGAGTAATTAGATTTGAAGGTGCTCTCATAAAAATTTCTTTGTTGTAAAGGCTCTTTCTAACACGGGTTTGTTGTTTGTCAATGACTTTCTTAAACTTATATTGAAAAATAATAAAAATAGTTATAGACTAAACACACATCAAGAGATGGCTTTGTCGCCACAGCAACCTGCTAACGCAGTAAGGTGCTAAAAAGATGAGACTCTAAAAGAGTAATCAAAAGCGACAAACCCGCCGATTGGTGGGTTTTTTATTGGGCGGATTTATTCCTACTTGCCATGCCCAGACATGTGTCGAAATGGCTAAATTGGAGAATGCTATGTTTAGACCCCCACCAGACTATAAGTGGAAGCAAAAGGTTAAAGCCTACGAAATAAAATTTAGAAGAAAAGTGCCGCAATGGGTTTTTACATTGCCATTAGATGACGCTGCCAAACTTCTACATTCATGTCTTTATCTAAATTACAGACTGTCGCCTAAGCTCTTAATTGCTGGTGAAGTATTAAATGGCTACGGCGGACTTTGGAGTACACAAAAGACTTATTGGGATTTCACGCCTAAACAGCCTTCAGCGCCAAAATGGATAAAGGGTTAAAAATGAATCTTCAAATAATACAAATTACCCCTTTAGCAAAACACCTTGCCTCATCTGTAGAAAGGCCTCCGAATACAGAGGAGTTCAACTACCAAGCAATAGCGATTGAAGACAACGGAAAACACTATTACTGGGCTAAAGGAATTTCTTTGGAAATAACGCCTGAGGAATATCAATTTGTTCTAACTAATCCCAAGTTATTTCTGAACTCAACAACATATAGGCTACATGAGCAACTAGCAACCATTAAGAATTTAGATAAAGGAAGAATTTAATATGTCAGCAATCAAAAAAGGCACTCTTTGTATCATCGTTGGCGGCTGTCCCGAAAACATTGGCATGCTTGTAGAAGTCACGGCACATCTTGGAAAATATGGCGGACGAGAAGATGCTTATGAAATCAAAACTATAACGGGCAGAAACTTTAATCAACTATGGAGTGGGGACTCAATCATTAAGGGCTACGCCAAAGTAGCCATTACTGATAGACACAAACTCCGCCCACTTGAGGATGGCGAACCACCAAATAGTGAAAATCTAGTGGAAGATAAAGAGCTATTACTTAATACTTAAATCAAAAGCGTAATCAATCATTTCTGAAGCAACATCAGAAATGAATCTTGGGGAGGGAACAATGCCAACCCTTCCCAAATCCAATCTGTCTGAATCCCAACATGTTTGAATGGTTGCGTTAGTTGATATGTCGCCACCAGAATGATGTCGTATGGCAAAACATAAATCATCTAATTGATTGCTATTGAGATGAAACAAATCGCCATTCATTCCATAGGCAAACTCTGCTCCACGCTCACCATGCTTTAAATCTTTGCCTTCATCGAAACGGCAACTGTCGTGTAGAAATGCGAACAACTCCACAACTAATAAATCCGCTTCACGCCTTTGGGCTATGTACTTGCCATGATGAAATACTCTAGCCCAGTGATTGGCGCCATGTAAGCCATGCCAATCAATCTTAAATTGATTACGCACATGCTCAATAAGGTTGTTACGACTGTATTCAATCATTCGGGGAAATAATTACTAATAACTTGAGCAAGTCCGCCAACAATAATGAATACCAATCCTAATTTAGATAACCTTAAATGGCATTTAAATTTTTTAATATCCTTGGCGGTTGGTGACGGAACAACAAACGAACCTTCACCCCTCAAGAATGCTTCTTTATCTGCCCAATTTAATTCAGTCAAATATTTCCAAACCAAAAAAGAACCTATGGTTGCCAAAATAATCCCAAGAGTATTGATATGAACTTTCATTTTTAATTTATTAGCCTTAACTCTAGCCACCAAGAGAGTTATTATTATAAAAATTATCGGGGGTTTTTATGGATAAAGAACAAAATTTAAATCTAAAGATAGAAAATAAAGAAGTTGCCCAATTTACGGGAATGGCTCGCGTCCAAATGTTCTTCGAAACTGTTATGAGTTTCTTGCGCATGGTTCTTGCGATAGTAGTTGTCGGCGGAATAGTTGCTGTAATAGGATTTATGGCATGGACTTTCTATCAAGACAGCAACCAACCAAAATCTCCTCCTGCGAAAACATCCCAAAGCAAGCCTGCGGCAAATCAACCAAAACAATCTACAGACTTGGGTTCATGGCGACAACTAAAGAAGAATATGTCAGAAGAGCAAGTTAGGGCATTGCTTGGAGAACCAGCAAAAGTTGATGGCGGTACATTTGCTTTTTGGCACTACAGGAATGGTGGTGCTGTTACCTTCTACAACGATAGAGTAGATTCTTGGACAGAACCTAGGTGACAAAGTTGTCGTTTAAAACGACATAGCAAGAACGGTAGAACTGGATTCAGCATCCTAGAGCTAGATTAAGAATTGTTGGAACTCTAGAAACTTTTAATCACGGTATACGCAATTAATGGGGAGATAAAACGAAAACAGCCGCCGAAAGGCGACTGTTTGAGTTCTTGGTGGCCCGGGGCGGAATCGACCAGGGCCTAGGATGTCTAATCCAATCTCTAAATCTCTAATCTTCTAAAAGCCTTTTTTAAGCCTAACGTCAGCGGGAGAACCAATAGAACTGAGACGGCAATCAGAGCAATGGCATTAGGCACTCCGAGCCTGT
>JACCDL010529118.1_pt1 | contig 13459 bp, 17 predicted proteins | sample 7441931 | NCBI WGS metagenome assembly JACCDL01 (sample SAMN15323437, study PRJNA562643) | freshwater metagenome | isolation source: river surface water | place: USA:Blue River Watershed | collected 2017-08-16 | reverse complement strand
GCATCCCACCCCACTTGGTCGGCCATGGTCCAGGGCAAGCCCGTCTCCTGGGCGGCTTTCTCGCCCGTCTTGGACTCGTCGTTGTCGGCGAACACAAACCGCTTGCCAGGGATCTGGTCGGCCACTTGGATCAGGTTGGACGCTGAGAAGCACACCACCACGCTGGCCGACACCCCCACGCTCTTCAGGGCATGACGCACCGACAGACCCGTGGCATAGCCCTCCACCAGCCATGACTCGTCCTTGGACTCCCCCAGGCGGTAGACGGCATTCTTTGCCCGCATCCCGGTCAGCATCTTCTTCTCGTACTTCCTGGCCTCCATGTCCCACTGGATCGACTGATAGCCCTGGAGCTTGTTGGTGACTACGTTCCGCATGGGGATGAGGAGCTTGTCGTTCAGCACCAGCCCCTGCTCGTCCTTGAACCCCTTCAACTCCAAGTAGGGGTGGTGGCCGGGTTTGGCCGCGCGTAGGGTCATCTCAGCCTGGATGGCGGTGTTCTGGTACTTCTTCTCCTGCTCAGTGGCCGCAGAGGCCCTTTTTGAGGCCCAGGCGCGTTTTTCTTCCTCAGTCCAGGGCTTGGCACCAGGATCGTTGAACCAAACGACCCTGGCCTCTCCTGACCAGTCCATGACCCAGCCGCGCTGGCCATCCCAGAAGTAGGCCCCGTTGCCCGACTTGGGCTTCTCCACGGTGCCACAGCGCTTGATCCTGTCGGATGGGTACAGGCGGTTGGAATCGATCTCCACACCATGGGCACGTGCAAAATCAATGAAGGTCATTCCTCCCCCCTTTCTCTAATCTTGGCGGCAAAGTATTCACCTCGATGCCTGTCTGAGTCTTCACAAACTTTGGCACACGCCTCACGCTCTGCCCTGACCGCCGCATCTTTGGCTTCGTGCAACTCACGCATCACCTCAATGACTGCAAGCTCGTGCTTCAACATGATCGCCTTTATCATCTCAATCGGCTTCTCAATCATTGCCATTGCCGCCGCTTTGTTCTGATCGGTTTCGTTCTGGGCCTTGATGATTGCCTCTTGGTGTAGTTTGGATAGTGATTTCAGTTTGCTCATGTGTCGCTCGCTACATCTGCTTGGACTAAGTTTGCCGCAACGTGCCAGTAGTTGTGCGCTCCTTTTGCCGCCTCGTGCTGAATCATTAGCAGGTTGACGATGCGCTGGCGCTCGGCCATCACGCCTTTGACAAAATCGCCGCTATAAAGCGGTGGGTTTAGCGAAAACTCAACTCCATCAATAATTACTTTTGGTGCGCTCATATCTCAAGACTTTCAACAATGTGTACGAGTTCATCAATAACGGCGGTTGTCTGTTGACGGTACTGGTTGATGGACAAACCAAGCGGTGAAGCCACTGGTGGCAAGTCATGATCGGGTGTTCGCATTGGTGCATCTGCCATCACCGGCTTTAGGCGTTTGTGCAGGGTTTCGACTGTTGCCTTGAGCAAGTCAATCGTGGCTTGCATCTCAACACATTGGCGCTCAATCTGGCTTTTGTATTGCTCCACTTCTGGGTTTTGTTTGGCTTGGGCCATGTTATGTTCTCCGCAACTAATGGCTTTGCCGTATGTAAATTGATTCATGTTGTGATTTCCAATCATTTATTCCCCCTTGCTCGGATAGCGTTGGCACAAGTCACGAACGCACCTCCCATCATATTCAACCCGTCCGGGTGCTCCTCACACACCTTTGCACACGCCTCACGCTCGTCTGCACGGATGAGTTGGGCAAAGCGTTCAAGTGCTTCACCCGCCGCCTCAGTCCATGACGTTGCAAAGCCAGCCTCCCGCGCCATGCGGATGATGTCATCTTTCATTTCCCACTCCTTGATTCAATGCCCTTGCGATAGGCCATGTTCATCTGTTGAATTTTGTTGTGAACGCTGTTGAGAATTTCCACCTGAGGTGCCGTCGAGAATTTCCAGATTGGATCGTGGCCGGTCATCTTTTTGAATAGGTGGTACGCCCTACCCTGCTGGCTCTCAGGCTTGCTGTGCATCCTGGCGTAGGACACACACTGGTTCCACAGGTGTTCGGCGCTGTTGGCCATCTTCTTTTTGTTCTTGCCGTCGCCCATGTAGATTTCGCGCATGTCACCCGGCTTCACATCGGTGATGGTGGTGGTCTGCTTCTCGTACCCGCAGGCCATGCACCGCTTGTGATAGGGCTTGTAGCCACAACGCGGGCAACCTTTTTTGTCAAACTCCTCCTTCGTCCTGACCGCCTTGTCGAGCTTGTCGCCTTCATTCAAGGTATCCAGGCCGTTGAAGTAGATGTCGTTGAAGTCCTCAAAGAATCGGATGATGTTGCCGCTGAAGTCGAGCAGGTGGCAGTCCTTCTTGCCCGTCTCGGGTGAGGACCGCAGGCCGCGCCCCCACATCTGGATGGCGGTGGACAGGGACTTCCTCAGGGGGCGGGCATCGCAAATGCACCCCACATCGGGCACATCAAAGCCCTTGGCCAAGGCCTCAACGCTGATCAGGACCTTGAGCATGCTGTCAGGCTTGCGGTACTCGTCCAGGAGGGCTTCACGCTCCTTGGCGGTGGTCTCTGAGGTGAACACTGCGGCCATCACGCCACTGGCGATGAACTGACGGGCCAACTCCTCACAGTGGGCAATCGTGGCCCCAAAGACGATGGTTTTCCTGTTTTCGCCGTAGGTGTGCCAGTCGTCAACGACATCGCCCACAATGGCCATCTCGCGCTCTTCAGCGGCCTTGTCGGTCCACTCCCCGGTCTTGCCCTGGGTCTCAGCGCCAGCCATGTCGGGCTTTCGACAGGAGAAGATCCGCATGGGCACCAGCACCCCCAACTCAGTCAGGTCGTGCATGGTGGTGGCGTTGATGAGGTTCGTGAAGATCTTCCCCAGGCCTGTCGTGAAGGGCGTGGCCGACAACCCAACTACGACCGCCCCAGTCTCCTGGGCAAACTTGGTCCAGGCTTTGTAGGTGGTGTGGGCCTCATCGACCACCAGAACGTCCATTTGAGGCCAGAACTCGCGCTTGGCAATCGTCTGCACGGAGGCGATCTGGAGCAACTCATCAGGCCTGCGCCGCCAGTGCTGGGCCTGGATAACGCCGTGGTTCTTCAACCCGTAGCGGTCAGCCACAGCAGAGGTCTGGTCGATCAGGGTTGTGCGGTCACACAGGAACACGGCCCGCTTGCCGCGCTGGATGGCTTCGTTGCACACCCGAAGACCCAGGTAGGTCTTGCCCGCCCCGGTGGGGGCCATGATCAGTTGGTTCTTGTGCCCATCACGGATGCCCTGGCGCAGGGCTTCATGGGCATCAATTTGGAATTGGCGGGGTTTTGGGAATCCGTCATCACGCCCGCTTGGCGCTGGGATTTTGCTCATTTTTTGGCTTTCAGTTTGTCGTTTTCTTTTTGCAGTTGTTTGACCATCTTGATGGCCGCACTCTTCTCGTTCATCAGTTCTTTGATCCGCAGGTCCTTCATCACCACGAGGTGACTGAGCTTCTTGTTTTCCTCCTCGTAGTGCTTGAGCTTGTCATCGGCATCCAGGAAGGCCGCGAGGCGCTCCAGATCAGCCTCATGCTTCTTCTCGTTCGCCAGGAGTTCAGCCTCGTCTGGACCCTCCCCTCCGATGGGGGCTGTAAGTTTCTCGTCAGAAGTAATCGGATTACTTTCGGAGGCATTTGGTTCTAATTTCTCAGCTTGGATTTTCTCTGCCTTTTTGACAGCGTGGCGCTTGCGGGCCTCATCTTGTTTTTCCTTGGCCTCGGGGCGGCGCACAGATGCGACAAAGGGTTTTGACACCTCACACAAACGAGCGATCTCCACATCGTTCATGTCTTTGAGCAGAGGGTTTTCCAAAGCCATCTTGACCTTTTTGATCTTGTCCTCCCTGGTCAATGGCAGGCCGTGCTTGGCATTTGCCTTGAGCGCGTCAATTTGCGCGTCATACATAGTCCCAGGCAGATACGACACCTCAATGCTCTTGAGGCCCAACCGGGACTGTGCGTGATAGCGATGGAAGCCATCACTCAGCCAGTAGTGGGTGCCGTCAAACCGAGCCTCAACAGGGGGGTACTCGACATCGTTCTTCATGTTGTCAACCATCCCCTGAATCCACTCTGGATTGACAGACACCCTCACTTGTGTGCCGCCATCAATTCTGATGTCAGCAAGGTTCACAAATTTCAATGCACGTTTCATCATGGTCTCCTTTAAACACCCAACAGCGGGTCACTTGAACAAATCGGGTCGCAGTTCTTTTGCAGTCACGAGGCCTTGTGTGGCCTGCTCAATCTTCACAGCAAGCGCGGCAGAGGGCTTCCTTTTCTTATGCATGATCAAACCCAGCCAAGTCAATGTGATGCCCAGGTAATCTGCCATCTCTTGCTTCGCTCCTCGCGGTTCACCTCTGAAATACCTCTTCAGCTTCATTCTCTTCCTTTCGTGAATAGGCCTACTCGCTACGTCTGTGATCATGAAACGGGACGGAGTTGCACCGCGACCTGACACCCGCACAGCATCCGCTTTCGGCCATGAAAAAAGTCTAACACAGAATTAGAAGTCGTGTTATAGTTTCTCTACGACCATGTGGTCGGGTGATTGTCCAGGAGGACAGAATGACAAGTTTTATCGTTGAAGACTCGGGCGGCTCTTTCGAGCGTTGCCCACCCGGAATGCACCTTGCCCGGTGCTACCGAATCATTGACTTGGGCACCCAGAAAACCGAGTACATGGGGCAGACGAAATATCTGCACAAGATCATGCTCGGATGGGAACTGCACGGCACAAGCGATGACGGCACCCCAATGGTGATGAAGGATGGTCGTCCGTTCTCCATCTTCAAGAACTACACGCTGTCCTGGTCCGAGAAGGCCAACCTGCGGCTCGACCTCCAGTCGTGGCGCGGCAAGCCCTTCAGCGAAGAAGAGATGCGTCGATTCGACCTCAAGAACGTGCTGGGTGCATGGTGCATGCTCAACATCATCGAGCGCCCCGCCAAGACTGGCAACAAGATCTACAGCAACGTCGATGGTGTCACCCCTGTGCCCGCCATCTACAAGCAAAGCGGCTTGCCCAAGGCTGTGAACCAGAACGAGATGTTCAGCCTCGGCGACCCCGACTGGGAGCTTTTTGAGACGTTCAGCGACAACCTGAAGGCCAAGATCATTGCCTCGCCTGAGTTCGACAAGGCCAGGGGCGGCAAGCCCATGGAGCCCGTCCCAGCGTCTGACAAAGATGTGGACGACATCCCCTTCTGAGGTGCCCATGTCTGAACTTTTTGACATCTTGGAAGACTCCATGCCGCTTATGCTTTTGGCCATGCTGTGGATGTGTCTGCTCCCCATCAGGCTGATTGCCTTGCTCCTCATCCCGCCTGGGACACGGTACAAGACACACCCTTTACATGGGCTTTACCAACTCTTTGCTTTTGACAGGAATCGACTATGACCACCATCATCGCAAGATCGGCCGAGTCTGTTCACTGGTACCGCAAGGATGGTGGGCCGCAGTACACCGTGAAGGCCAAGGACGGCTCAGACCGTCCCACGACCCTCAGGGACGCACGGAAGATGGACTTGGTACCCTCGGTCACCACCGTCCTCAAAATCGCCGCCAAGCCCGGTCTGGAGGCCTGGAAGCAGGAGCAAATGCTCCTTGCCGCCTTGACCCTGCCGCGCCTGGACGGCGAGAGTGAGAAGGATCTGGTGGCCAGGATCGTGGCCGACTCCAAAGAGACCGCCAAGCAGGCGGCAGAACGGGGCACACGCATCCACGAGGAGGTGGAGACCCACTTCGCAGGCAAGAAGTCGCCGCGCGGCTGGGCGGTGGAGGAGGCGCTTTTTGAGCATTTCAAACTGCACCCCGACAACCCCTGGCTGGTCGAGCGGTCCTTCGCCAGTGACCTGGGCTTTGGTGGGAAGGTGGACCTGCACTGCACCGCCAACGAGTTCGCCAAGTACGGTCTGGTGGCCGACATCAAGTCCAAGGACTTTGGCCCCAGCGACGATGTCGTCGCCTACGACGAACATCTGATGCAACTTGCCGCCTACCGCCACGGCCTGGGTCTACCCAACGCCCGGTGCGCCAACGTCTTCGTTGCCGTCAGGAACCCCCACCTCGTCAAGATCGTGGAGTGGTCAGAAGAAGACCTCAAGAAGGGCTGGGCCATGTTCCAGTGCCTGCTTGAGTTCTGGAAGCTCAAAAACAATTTTGGAGATCAATCATGAACAGTAGCACTGTGGCAGGCGCATTGATTTTGTGGGCCTTTTTGTCGTGGCTCACTCACATCGTCGTCTGCATCAAAACGGCATCTTGGATGTTCCTGCTTGCAGGGGCGATCTTTTTCCCGGTGGCTTGTGTTCACGGCACGGGCTACTGGCTTGGGATCTTTTGAGATTCAAGGAGATCAATCATGACAATTGATATCAAAAGCACGGTTTTGCAACAGGTGGTTGAAAGCCTGAACGTATTGGGCGTTCAGTATTTCATCAAAGACGGAGAGAACAAAATCTCCAATATGGCTGAAGATCTCGTCGTCAAAAAAAAGAAGAAATCACCGCGCAAATACAAACCCAAAGAAATTGAAAATTTCATCACTGATCAACTGAAAAACAAAGCCTTCACTCCAACGATTGGCTTGTCCTTTGTTACCTGCGGTGACTATGAAATTGAATCAGTGCGAGGCTCATTGAAGTATTACTTGAAAAAAACCTATGGAGAAAATCAATTCACAACAAGAGTTGACCACAAAAGAAATCTCGTTTGGTTTTGGCAAGTGCAACACGAACCTGAAGCTGAATTTTTAATCTAAGGAGAAAACCATGGCAGAACAACGCATCTATAAAGTCACCTCTGGTGGCCATTCGCACCTCGTGCAGGCAGTCAGCCAAGCGCAGGCCCTTCGTCATGTTGCAGGCAAGACCTTCACCGTCGAGGTGGCCAAGGCCATTGATGTGGCTCAGATCATGAGCAAAGGCGTTCAGGTGGAGGTCGCCTCCACCATCGCCGAGCAAGCAACGATTGAGGGGTGAGCATGACCGTCCTCACACCACAGGAGATCAACGAGGTCTTCGTCAACACCTACTTGGAGGAGAACTACAACTTCCTCCAGGATGACCTAGTCAAGCTGGCCAATGCGTTCATCGCAAAGGCCGCGCCTAAGCTGGTCAAACAGGAGCGAGAGGCCTGCATCGAGTTCGTCGCAAGCCTCAACACCCATGTGGCTGACAAGCTCAGAGAGAAGCGAGTTCCATGATCTGGGCAATGATCGTGATTGCGTTCAAGATCGCAATCTTCATCGCAATTTTTTCCCGCTAAAAAGACCCCCAGCCGCGAGGCCGGGGGCTGAACGAGGGCAACTGCGATGCCCTTCATGCAGGGGAGACAACCCACATGACCTTTATGGCACATTCCCCATGGGGAATCCCATGGGGTCCACATTCATGAGCGCCCGACGAGACGACTCTTCAGTGGCCTCCCTGCGGGCCTTGTTAAACCAATCAGCGCCGCTCAAAATTGCTTCTGGTGCCTGCAAACCAAGACCAGCCGCCTGAGTGATGCCACTGGGAAACATGCTTAAGCCGCCGCCAGCAGTGGCCAAATACTTGGATGCCAGCCGCGCGTAGTCAGTCCAGCTTGGATTTTCCATTTTTGCGAGTTCTCGTCGCATTTCATCGGCCTCATAACCAGTCACTGCGGCATTCAAACCACCCAGGCCACCAACAGCAACACGGCCAAAAGAGGGGGCCAACGATTTCAAAAATTCAGAGCCAGCTTGCAATTCACGCCCAGCCATTTTCCCCAACGGCCCGGTCGGCTTGACCTCATAAGGAGTCAAATCAACAGCAGGCCTTCCCGGCGTGGTGCTGAAAATTTGTTTGGGCTGTCCAGTTCTTGGGTCGGTCGAAACAGTCTTTCCAACACGCTCACTCTTCACCTCTTTGATTGCATCGAGGGCTTGCTGAACCTCGCTCATGGTGCGAATTTTGTTCCCACCAGTCAATCTCTCAAGTTCAGTCAACGGCAGTCGCAAGTTGGGTGCAATTTGGCTGTTGAGATACTTTTGCAAGCCATAACGGGTGGATGCACTGGTAGGGCTGGGCTGATTGCCAGTCACACCTCTGACAATGTTGGGGATCAAAGGAAGGATTTTTTTGCTTGCTTCAAGCGTTGCCGTAGCCGATGCACCACCAACGCCACCAATCACTCGCAAAGCGTCTTTATCGGCCTCAGGAACGCCTGGAATTTCTTGCCTGCGGGTAGGCTCAAGGCGCTCACCTTCATCGCCGCCAGCAGGCTCTGCGGCAGGCGCTTGTGCGGCCTGAGGGGCTTCTGCTGGCTCTTCCTTTCCCCCTTTGTCCATCCATGTGCCGCCCTCAAAGGCGGTCACGGCATCGGCCAGCTTCTCAATGTGTTCCTTGCTGAACGGCTCATCAGTGGACTTCAATCCCAGCTTGTGGGCAAGATAGATTTTGTAGTTGTCGCGGCCAATTTCTTCGTTTTCAGCGCCAGCAGGCGAGTAGATGTCGATGAACTGCTCAGGCGTGTTGACCCCGCGCTTGATCTTGGCTTCCAAGTCCTGAACCAGCGCTTTGCGACCAAAGTCCTTGGTTTCAAAAATGGCGAACCCTTTGTTATCGACACCAATTTGGCCATTGTAAAAATTGGCCTTGCCACCGGGCGGTCTCAGGTTCCCAGGGTTGTTGTTGTAGTCGGCCAAAGATGTCATGGCTTCACCTTTTCCCCAGTGTCAACCCACTTATTCCCTTGCCTTTCCCAAAAATTGCCATTTGAACCTTCGATGCGATTTGATCTTTTGGTTGCCTGGGGGGCAGATGCTGGAGCCTGAGGTGCAGAAGGCTGGGAGGCGGCTTGTGATGCAGACTTCGCGCCGCCAGCCGGGTTGTACCAGGACGGCGTATTGACCAGAGGATTGGATGTGGCAATCCGACGATGCTCCTCGGCATACTGACGTTGCTTTTCAAGGTACCCAGCGTCAACCCCAAGCTGACGGAAGGGCACTTTGTTGTCCAGGATGTAGCGATACTTGTCAATCGCGTTCTTTTCTCCGTGACCCATCAAATCAACCAAAGACACCAGCGCGGTTTGAGAGTTACCAATGTTGGGTGAACCTGCCTGCTGGAGAGCAGAGAACTGATCGGTTGGGTTGATAGCGCCGTTACGCAAGTTGACCTGATTCTCGGCAAGCAACTTGGACAATTTTTGGAAGTTGTCTTTTGCCTCAGGCGACATGTTGGACTGTCGGGCATACCTGTCAATGTCAGCCAATCTCTCACTCAGTTTGCCATCAGCCGCCGCACGGGCAAGCACTTCAAACGGATTGTTGCCGCCAAAGTAGTTGAGCAACGCCGCCATCTGTTGCTGGCCAGTGATTTCCTTGCCGTCAGGACCTTTGACAGTCCCTAAGCCAACACCCATTGCCAAGTCACGAATTGAACCCAGCAAAGACAGGCGCGTAGGTGCCTGAGTGGCCTGCTGTTGAACGGCGGTTTCAGCGCCCATGCCAGATTCACGCTGTGCCCTGGCGTAACTTGCAGACTCTTCCATCTTCTCGTAGCGAGACATGGCGTTCCACTGAGCCTGATCGATCTGCGGCGGTTTGGCGGCATTCAGGGCAGACTCAAATTCATTTTGTTTTTTCTGAATGGAAGTCTGATCAGCATCGGGCCTCAACTGGAATTTGGTCCAATCTTCCAGAGGCATGAGAGGATCTTTGCCCATCGCGCCAACAGCTTCTTTGGTAATTTCCAGGCCCTTTTGCGCGGCATCGTAGTAGGACTTTGCCGTTTTGGCGACATCGGTGTCAGCGCCATACTGGGTGATGTCTGCAAAGGTGGTGGCATCCATCGGCTTGCCAGTCTTTTGCCACTGGTTGAACAGTTCCTGCTGTTTCATGCGAACTTCAAACCCAGCCTGCTTGGCGGCGATCTCAGACCTCATCCTGGCGATGGTGGGCATGATGGCTCGTTGAGCCTCTTGTTGTTCACCCATGGCCTCGGAGGCGCTTCCCAGGGAGGCCAGAAAGCCACCCAGTTGGGGCTTGGCAAAGCCTGCGGCCACCTTGAACCAGTTGGGCTGGGCAAACCGCTGTTCCAGCGCATCCGTTTGCTGTTTGTAGGCCTCAAGGGCGGCATCAACTTGCTTCTTGATGGCGGGGTCAGTGGTGTAACCAGCAGTGGGTAGGGTGTTGATGTCCAGCCCAGACTTGACCTCTGGGAACTCAACCGGGTATTTGCTTGTGGTCATTGGTCACTCCTTAGCTGGGCAAGCCGCCACGTTTGCGAGTTGATGCACATCCAATGGCACCGCCTGATTTTGCTTTCACAATGCCGCCTTCGGCAAATGACCCGCACGAATAAAAATCACTGATGTCGCCAACAGGCAAATCAAATTGAGCGCCGTAGTCTGATTGAGTTGCATCGGGGTTGAGGCCTGGGCTTGGAGTCGTTCCAGGGCTGACGCTTGGCTGATTGCCAAACAGATTCTGGAAGGCACCTTTGGCGATATCAAACGGCGAGGAGCCTGCAATTGGCCTGCCCTGAGCATCGTACCTGGGAGTCATCATGCCCAAAGCACCAGAAGCAATCGTGCCCAAGCCAGACAGGGGCGACATGCACAAGGTCGTCTGGGTCGTCGTCGGGATGCTGTAGCCCTGGAGGATCGACGCAAGGTTCGACAGGGTGGTGAGGGGGAACATCTGCTGGTTCTGGCCGATGGTCTGCTGTTGGCCACCAAGGGTCGCCAGAGCGTTGATGTCGGCCAAGTTGATGTTCTGGCCTGCCTGACCCAGGGTTCCCATGCCAAGGCCTGCCTCGCGGAGCGCCTGAGCCTCCTGGGCGGCGGCGCTGGCCGCTGTCTGGCCCGCCTGCAACTGGGCCTGATTCTGAGCTTGCTGGGCTGATGCGGTGGTGCCAGCCAACTGACCCAGGGCAGATTGTTTCTGGCCAGCGGCAGTCAATGCCTGACCGTACCCGCTGGTGAGCATGTTGGCGATCTGGCTGTTGAGGTCACGCATGGCGTTGGACTGGACCTGACCCAGCACCTGGGCACCACGCTGGGAGCCGAACTGACCAGACCCCACTGCGGCGGCGGTGGCCAGGGGCGACAGGTTGGTGCGGATGTTCCTCATCCCAATGTCGGCCAAGCAGGACACTGCATTCCGCACGAAGGGGTTCATGTATTGGCCCGCCAGACAGCCCAGGTTCAGGCATGTGGCGGTGTTGATCAGGGGTCGCGCGGCGCATAGGGGGCTTGCCCTGGTGCCTGCCTCAAGGAAGGGCTGGGCGGCACCCGTGATGTCGGTCCCAGCAGATTGGCCAAGGTACTGCTGGCCAGCCTGCACGAAGGGCTGGTAGGTGCCTGCGGTGGTGCATGCGGCCTCGAAAGCCTTCTGCTGGAGGGGTTGGGCACCAACGAACTGAGGAGCGTTTGCACCACCCGGCAGGAAGCCCTGCGCCTTGGAAGCAATGTTGCTCAGGTAGTCGGTGTAAAAACTCGGCGCTTGTGTCGCCTGAGTTTGCGCGGATTGAAGCATGTTTGCCATGTTTAACCTTTCACACCCCTGAGATATTCCATGGGAGTTTTAGCCTTCGGGGGGATTCTACTGTTGGGAGCCGATCTTTTGTGTTCTCGCAGGTGCTGACGCATCTGGTCGAGCATGCGGGCACCACGCTTGTTGTCACCGCCTCCCAGGGCGGTCACGAACGATGCAGGCAGGACCACCTCGCCGTCAGCGATCTTGGCCGGGACGGGCTTGCCGCCCACCGCCATGCTGTGGGGCACCTGCTTCATGAAGTCCATCAGGACCTCGTTTCCAGCCTTGCTGGAGCCGTCACCAAAGGCCGAAACGGCCTCGGCATCGATCACGTAGTCGCCGTCATGGAGCATGGCCGGGATGTCATCTGACTGGCCTGTGCCACGGCCACCAGCGTAGTACCCCGTCAACCCGGTGATGAACTCGGGGTTGTGGCCGTCAGGCGCGGCTTCACGGTACTTGGCGGGGAGACCACCACGCGCCATGCCGCCGATGTTGCCAGCGGTGGCGATGCGGGGTTGCAAATGCTTGAGGCCAGCCAAAGTCAGGGGACTGCGCTTGACCGCAGGCATGGTCAGCATGTTGCACTTGACGGGGTAGAACTTGGGCGCGGCGGTGAGGCTCTTGAGGGCATCACTGAAACAGGTGTTGACCAAGTCACCCGCCGCATAGCCGTGGATCGAGCCACCGTGGGCCGCGCCGATCCCGCGCTCCTGGAGGGCCGCGAGAAGCTCAGGAATGATGTCAGGGCTTCGCGTAGGAGCCTGTCCAGCCAGCATTTGGGGCGCTGTGTTGAGCCAGGGGATGCCAAGGTCCCCAGTGGCCTGCTGAGTGCCTTGTAGGCCCCCTGTGGTGCCCCTTAAGCCGCCCAAGGCACCCAGGGCACTGGCGGCGGCTCCCAGGTTGAACCTGATCCCTGGGGGCTTGGTGACGGTTGTGTCCTGGGCCGTAGTTTCGGTGGGCTCAGTGGTGCTTGGGCCAGCCCCGGCGGTTGCATAGGGCTCGTCAATGGGTTCAGTCCCGGCTAAGGTGGTGGTGTCAGTGCCAGTACCCGCAGTCAGGTAGGGCTCTTGGGGAAGGGTTTCTACGGGTAGGCCACCACCAATGTCGGCGATGTTGGTCACCTCAGGTGCGGGCTCGGTGGGCACCGCAGGCAAAGCACCAGCCACATCCGTCTGCTCAGTGGGGGCCTCGCCGAACATTTCTGTCGCGTCAGGAGCGGGCAAGGCACCGGGCACCTCAGTTTGCGCCTGGGTGGAGGTCGAATCAACCAACTGGTCCTGTGGAAGATCTGGCTCTACAGGAAGGGGTGAAGACACCTCTTGGGCCACAGGAAAGGCCGAAGGCGCATCCAGGTTTTCGGGGAAGGCGGTGGCCGTATCAACTGACTCAGGAAGGCCACCAGCGGGCACATCCGCGATCTCAGTGGGGCTGGTGGTCTCTGCCACTTGGGGCACATCAGGAAGGCCCGTGGTGGGCACCTCAGGCGCTGTGCTACCCATGGCCGACAGGACATCCTCGCTGGTCGGGGGAGTGAACTGGGCGTTCTCAGCGGCCAACTGGTCAGCGGTGGCGGTGTTGAAGTCGTTCACCGTGGCTTGATCGGCCAGGGCACCCATGACCTGATTGGCACCGCTGGTCAGGCCCGAAGACAAGGCACCCAGCAATGGGTCTCCACCAGTCAGGCCAGCCTTGATCGCGCCAGAGGTTGCTGATCCGGCCACGGATGCCATGGCTGAGTCCACCCCGGCATCGACCAACGACTGAGACACGCCAGAGGCGATTTCAGAGCCGATCCCAGCAGTCACGCCGCCAATCACTGCGCTTTGCAAGATGTCGCTGGCATCGCCACCCTGGGCCGCTGTAATGCCGCCAGAAACGACACCGACACCGACTGCTGTTGCGATCCCAG
>JACCDL011390286.1_pt1 | contig 13464 bp, 10 predicted proteins | sample 7441931 | NCBI WGS metagenome assembly JACCDL01 (sample SAMN15323437, study PRJNA562643) | freshwater metagenome | isolation source: river surface water | place: USA:Blue River Watershed | collected 2017-08-16 | reverse complement strand
CCAATCCGTTGCTGTAGTTTCCTATGTTGCCGTATTCCAGCGGAAGAATACAATTTCCCTTTTTGTCAAAACATCCGTATTTCTGATCGATTCCAACCACCAACAAATCAGAGAAGCGCATGCTGCGATAAAACCAATCATCAACATCGGTGTAAATGACGGGAAGCACCTCGTTTCCTTGTTCATCAATGAATCCATAGTGGGTTGGATAGTCCCCAAAAATTTCCACACGCGCTACACCATCCATAAATTGCTCTATTTCGTCGTATTTCATGGGCACAATCACTTTCCCTGTGGTATCCATGATTCCGCGTTTGTCGTTGGTTCGAAAAGTAGCGTAAGCTCCACGGAAATCACCGATGTTATAGATATCGTTTACCGGATCAAACTTCTTTGTTTTGGAATTGTAAACTCCCTCAATTTTTGTTTGAGCTGAGACCGTTAAATCCACTCCGATAATCAGAAACAACGCAAATACTAAATTGATTGGTGAATGGGTTTTCATCATTTCACATAATAATTTATTCAAAGGTAACCTTTACCCGCGTATTCAAAACGAGAGTAAAAAAAGAGAAAATTCACCCTCGTTCTCCTTCACTACCCCCTCCTCCTCATCTTCCAATGCGGGATGTCATCCTCTAAATATTCCTCTCCCTCTGCCACAAAACCCAATTCACCATAAAATTTCAGTAAATACGATTGTGCTGAAATACAAATTTCATCCACGCCAAATTGCTTCTTGGTTTGCGCAATGGCCACCTCCATCAATTCCTTTCCCCATCCTCTGCCTCGAACCAATGATGAAGTCACCACCCTACCGATAGAGGCCTCTGGATAACTCACTCCTGGCGGGACCAATCGCGCATAAGCCACCAAAGCCTCGCCACTCTCCATTAACAAATGATAACTCAGCAAGTCTTTACCATCCGGATCTTGATAGGGACAATTTTGCTCCACCACAAAAACCTCTGCCCGCAAGGCCAAAACCCGATGCCACTCCAAAGCGGTCATCTCCGACATTTTCTGCAATCGCCAATTTTTCATTGAAGCTAAGGTAAGCACCATCGTACTTTTACCGCATGAACTACTTATCGGTCGAAAACCTTTCCAAACGCTACGGCATCCGTCAACTTTTTGAAAACCTCAATTTTGGTATCGAAAAAGGTCAAAAAGTTGCCCTCCTTGCCCGCAATGGTTCAGGAAAAACCACCTTGATGAACATCTTGTTCGGCAAGGAATCTCCCGATGAAGGAAAGGTCATTTACAACAAAGAAGTTCGTGTAGCCTATCTCGAGCAGAATCCCCATTTGCACTTAAACAAGTCCATCCTTGAGAATGTATTGGCCGCCTCCAATTCCATGTCAAAGGCCATTGCCGATTATGAAATTGCCCTAAAAAACAACGGCGATTTGGAAAAGGCCATGAACGACATGGACGCCACAGGGGCTTGGGAATATGAAGCCAAAATGAAACAAATCTTGGGCGCCTTGGAATTGCAGGATTGGGACAAACTGGCCGGACAACTCAGCGGTGGTCAACAACGCAGAGTGGCCTTGGCCAAGGTATTGGTCGAAGAGCCTGATTTTCTTTTGCTCGATGAGCCCACCAACCACCTGGATTTGGACATGATCGAATGGTTAGAGAACTTTTTAACCCGATCCCAGATGACGCTTTTCATGATTACCCATGACCGTTACTTCTTGGAAAACATCACCGATGAAATTTTGGAATTGGAGAATGGCCAATTGTACAAGTACAAAGGAAATTTCTCCTACTACCTCGAAAAGAAAGCGGAAAGAGAAGCCCTAGAGCAGGCCTCCCATGACAAACAAATGAACCTCTTCCGCCGCGAATTGGTTTGGGCGAGAACGATGCCCCGAGCGAGAACCGTGAAGAGCAAGAGCCGCATGGATCGGTTCAAAGAGCTCAAAGAAAATGTCCGTAAAAATCCAGACGCGCAAGAGCTCGCCCCAGAAATCAACATGAGCCGATTGGGCAGTAAGATTGTTGAGTTCCACCGCGTCAAAAAGCACTGGGGAGAGAAGAAAATCCTCAACGGCTGGGACTATGTTTTCAAAACAGGCGAAAAGGTAGGATTGGTCGGTCCCAATGGGGCGGGCAAAACCACCTTGCTCAAAATGATGACCCTCAATGAGGAGCCCGATGGCGGAAAAGTAATTGTCGGTGACACCGTTGTCATGGGATACTACCGCCAAAACATGGAGGACTTAAAAGAAGGCCAACGATTGATTGAAGTGGTGAGAGACATTGCGGAGTTTATCCCGTTGACCAAAGGCCGCACCATCACCGCTGCCCAGATGTTGGAACGCTTTCTCTTCCCCAAACCGATGCACTTTCAATACGTAGATTCACTCAGCGGAGGAGAAAAAAAGCGATTGCAGCTGTTGCTCATCTTGATGAAGAACCCCAATTTCTTGATCTTGGATGAGCCAACGAATGACCTGGATGTCTTTACCCTGGCGGCATTGGAAGAATATTTACAATCTTATCCAGGATGTTTGGTCATCGTATCCCACGACCGCTACTTCCTGGACAAATTGGTTGATCACCTTTTTGTACTCGACGGCCAAGGCAATGTCAAAGACATCCTGGGCTCTTACCAGCAATTTCGGGATGACCAAGAGAACAGCGCCAACGAAAGCAAGAAAACCGAAACCAAAACAGACACCAAGGCTGAAGTTCCTGCGACCAGCGGCCAAAAAAAGCTCAGCTTCAAGGAAAAATATGAATGGGATCAAATCGAGAAAAGAATGCCCGAGTTGGAGACCATGAAGCAACAGCTGGAGGAAAAATTGAATACGGTTCTCGACAAACACGACCAATTGATGCAGGTTTCCGATGAATTGGCCAAGGTCATCGCAGAATTGAATGCGATGGAGTTGCGGTGGTTGGAACTTTCTGAAAAAATATAGGGAACGACGGCCTGCATTTCCAATTATCTTTACCCGCGAATTTCTAGCATTTGAAAAATGAGTTCAGAGCAATATTTGGGCAATGCCGATATCCAAACGATAGATGCCCTTTACAATCAATACAAGCAAGACCCTGAAAGTCTTGACATTTCATGGAGAAGATTTTTTGAAGGATTTGAGTTTCAGAACGAATCCTATCCAATTCTTCCCGATGGCAGCCGCTTAAACGCGGTTACTTCAAAGGAGTTTAAGGTCATCAACTTGATCAATGCCTACCGTAACCGTGGGCATTTGTTCACCAAAACCAACCCTGTTCGTGAGCGAAGAAAATACTCGCCCACTTTGGCCATTGAAAACTTTGGCTTGACATCAGCCGATTTGGAAGAAACCTTCCATGCCGGAACAGACATCGGTTTAGGAGATGCCAAGTTGAAAGACATCATTGCCCACTTGGAAAATTCCTATTGTCAAAGCATCGGTTCAGAGTTCATGTACATCCGCGACCCAGAGCGTGTCGAATGGTTGAGAGCCAAGATTGAAGCAGTCAATAAACCCAAATACAGCAAAGAAGAGAAGAAGAAGATTTTTGAAATGACTTCCAAAGCTTCTTTGTTCGAGCAATACATCCACAAGAAGTTTGTCGGACAAAAACGCTTCAGTGTAGAAGGATGCGAAGCGGTAGTACCCGCGATGGACTACATCGTGAAAAAGGGCGCCGAGATGGGCGTTGAAGAGTTTGTGATTGGAATGGCACACCGTGGACGTTTGAATGTATTGACCAACATCTTGGAAAAACCACAAGAAGAAGTTTTCCGTGAGTTTGAAGGTGTTGAATTTGAAGGCAACATGGATGGTGACGTGAAGTACCACTTGGGTTATTCACGTGACATTACGGTCAATGGACACAACGTTCACGTTACCCTTTGTCCCAATCCATCTCACTTGGAGGCGGTGAACCCTGTCGTAGAAGGATTAACCCGCGCCAAAATCGATAATTATCTAAAAGACGAGAAGAAAATTGTTCCCATCTTGGTGCATGGAGATGCCGCCATTGCCGGACAAGGCATTGTCTACGAAGTAATTCAAATGGCCTTGTTGGATGGATACCGCACAGGAGGAACCATTCACATTGTCACCAACAACCAAGTAGGTTTCACCACCAATTACTTGGATGCGCGTTCTTCCATCTATTGCACCGATGTGGCCAAGACTACTTTGTGTCCCATCTTCCACGTCAATGCAGACGATGTAGAAGCTGTCATTACAACGATGCAGTGGGCATTGGAATACCGTGAGAAATACAACATGGACGTCTTCATTGATTTATTGGGCTACAGAAAATATGGCCACAATGAAGGAGACGAACCCAAGTTCACCCAACCCACCTTGTACAAGCACATCGCGGCTCACCCCGATTTAAGAGCGTTGTATTATAAGCAGCTTTCAGCCGAAGGTTCTATTACTGAAGCCGAGGCGGAAGAAGTGAAAACGAATTTCGAAAAACACTTGGATGAAAGTTTAGAAAAGGCCAAAACCAAGAACAAGGCTTTTGTCAAACATTTCCTAGAAGAAACTTGGAAGGATGTGCGTTTTGCTACTCCTGAAGATTTTGACAGCACCCCAGATACCAGCGTCAATCAAAAGAAATTGGTTGACTTAGGAAACAAATTGTCCACCTTACCCGCAGGCGAGAAATTCTTTAGAAAAACCGAAAAAGTTTTTGAAGACCGATTGAACATGATCAAAAATGATCAGTTGGATTGGGCAATGGGAGAGCTATTGGCCTATGCGACATTGTTGGATGAAGGCCATCCAGTAAGAATTTCAGGACAAGACGTTGAACGCGGAACTTTCTCTCATCGCCATGCTGTTGTAAAAACAGATGAAGATGCTGAAAAAGAAATCATCACGTTAAATGCCCTTTCCGAAAAACAAGCACAACTCAGCATCTACAACTCTTTGTTGAGCGAATACGGCGTATTGGGATTTGATTATGGATATGCATTTGGAACACCCAATGGCTTAACCATTTGGGAGGCACAGTTTGGTGACTTCAACAATGGTGCACAAATCATGATCGACCAATTCATCAGCGCTGCTGAAGACAAATGGGGCAGCATGAATGGTTTGGTGATGTTCTTGCCACATGGATACGAAGGACAAGGTTCCGAGCATAGCTCAGCAAGAATGGAACGTTTCTTACAATTGTGTGCTGAGGACAATATGCAAGTTTGCGATGTCACTACACCAGCCAACTTCTTCCACTTGTTGCGCAAGCAAGTAAAACAACCCTTCCGCAAGCCTTTGATTGTATTCACACCCAAGAAATTGTTGCGCCACCCCAAAGCGGTCAGCAGCATCAAAGACATGGCCAAGGGATCTTTCCAAATGGTCATAGAAGACAACAGCGTAGACAAGAAGAAAGTCAACAAAGTGGTGCTTTGTACTGGAAAAATGTACTACGAAATGATGGAGGAGCGTGAAAAGAGAGGGGTCACCGATATGGCCTTGATCCGTTTGGAGCAACTGTATCCTTTCCCACAAAAAGCATTGGATCAAGCATTAAAAGGCTTTGGTAAAAATGTTCAATTACTTTGGGCGCAAGAAGAACCAGAAAACATGGGCGCTTGGAGTTACATCATGCGCATGATGCGCAAATCCAATATTGATGTCGTGGCTTATCCCGCGCAAGCCTCACCCGCAGCTGGTTCCAGCAAAATGCATGAGGCCCGCATGAGACAAGTAATGGATCAATTGTTCGCTTAAAAAATACCTACATTATATAGAAAGGCTGATTTCCAAAAAAGATCATGCTATTTTCTTTCACCTTGTCCAAGGACGCATTGATTATCTTTGTATTCAGATTCAAAGATTGTGTCGAACGCTCCATTTTTAAACCGATACATCCAATCGGTCCATACCCAAAACATCTCGGAGATTTTATCTTCTGAGGGCAGCAAATTACGTCTCAAAGGAATTGTAGGTTCAGCCAAAGCACTCATTGCCAATGCCACTGCTTTGTCAATGAACACCACACACGTTTTTGTATTAGAAGACAAAGAAAAAGCAGCCTATTTCCTCAATGATTTAGAGAACATTGAGAACTACCAAAAGGAAACATTGGCCCAACGCACCATCCTCTTTTTCCCGCGCAGCGCGCGTGTTCCTTATCAAATAGAAACTGTCGACAATGCCAATGTAGCCATGCGCACAGAGGTACTGAACTTGCTGAGAAAAAAGCCAAAAGGGCAATGGATCGTTACCTACCCTGAAGCCCTCGCAGAGAAAGTAATTGGCCTCGCTTCTTTGGAACAAAAAACATTTGAAATTGAACTGGGCAATACGCTCAATCACGAAATCGTAGACGAGGTATTCCAAGAATATGGATTCACCAAAGTTGATTTCGTCTATGAGCCCGGTCAATATGCTGTTCGCGGTGGAATCATCGATGTGTTCTCTTTTTCCTATGACCATCCCTACCGGATTGAACTGTTTGGAGACACCATCGACAGCATCAGAAAATTCGATCCCGTTGACCAGCTGAGCTTGTCTTCTATGACAAAAGCAACCATTGTCCCCAACATCCAAGATGAAAGTCAAATTGACTCTACCATCAACTTCATGGAGTTTGTCGATGCGGACGCTGTGGTGTGGTCCATTGAATGAACCAACGCGCCACAGATTTGGGAAAAAGAGCTGGATCGCGCGCAACTAAAGTTTCAAAAAGTAAGCGGCATGATCAAGCACAAAGCTCCAGAAGAGCTCTATGCACATGCCACTGATTGGATGCGCTTGCTCAAAAGCAAACGCCTAGTAGAAATGGGGCCCACCGCCCTATTCATGGAGGCACCGGAGATTCAATACACCATGACGCCTCAGCCTTCATTCAGCAAGAACTTTGATATGCTGAGCAACCATTTGGTGAGCAAAGCCAAAGAAGGTTTTGATCAAGTGGTGACGGCAGGACAAGCCAAACAATTGGAGCGACTCCACCAAATTTTCGAAGACAAACAAATCATCGTTCAATACACCCCCCACCTCATTGAATTGAGCGAAGGTTTTGTAGACAACGACCAACAAATAGCCCTTTATACGGATCACCAAATCTTTGAACGTTACCACCGTTTCAAACTCAAAGAAGGTTTCAAGAAAAGCAAAGAGGCACTGACCCTAAAAGAAATTTTATCGCTTCAGCCTGGCGACTATGTCGTGCACATTGACCATGGTGTTGGTCAATTTGCAGGTCTTCAAAAAATAGACGTCAACGGCAAAGAACAAGAAGCCATTCGTTTGGTGTACAAAGGTGGTGACACACTCTATGTGAGCATCCACAGTTTGCACCGCATCAGCAAATACAGCGGAAAAGAAGGCACCGCGCCCAGCATGGATCGCCTAGGAAGTCCTGCTTGGCAAAACCTCAAACAAAAGACCAAGGCCAAAGTCAAAACCATTGCTTTTGATTTGATAAAACTATACGCCAAAAGAAAATCCACCATCGGCCATGCCTATCCGCCGGATAGTTATTTGCAAATGGAGTTGGAAGCTTCTTTCATGTACGAAGACACGCCAGATCAAGCCAAGGCCATCACAGCGGTCAAACAGGACATGGAATCTCCTTCACCCATGGACCGACTGGTCTGTGGCGATGTGGGTTTTGGAAAAACAGAAGTGGCCATGCGCGCCGCTTTCAAAGCAGCGACGGACGGAAAGCAAGTCGCTGTGCTGGTGCCCACCACCATTCTCGCGTTGCAACACTACAAAAGCTTTACTGCACGATTCCGAGATTTTCCAGTAACAGTAGACCACATCAGTCGTTTCAAATCTTCCAAAGACAAAAAAATCACGCTGGAAAAATTGGCCAAGGGCCAAGTAGACATTCTCATCGGAACACATTCCATTGTGGGCAAAGATGTCAAATTCAAAGACCTTGGATTGATGATCATCGATGAGGAACAAAAATTTGGTGTTGCTGCAAAAGACAAATTAAAAACAATGAAAGCCAATGTGGATGCGTTGACTTTAACAGCAACTCCCATTCCACGAACGCTCCAGTTTTCGCTTATGGGCGCCCGCGACCTGAGCATCATTCAGACCGCTCCTCCCAATCGCCATCCCATCCATACCCAACTCATCACGATGGACGAAGAAGCCATTCGCGATGCCATCAGCTATGAGGTGCAAAGAGGCGGCCAGGTATTTTTCATCAACAACCGTATTCAAAACCTGCAAGAAGTTGCGGGAATGATTCAAAGACTTTGTCCCGATGTACGCATCGGCATTGGCCATGGTCAAATGAAAGGCGAACAGTTGGAAGAGGTGATGACCCAATTCATCGAAGGCGCCTTTGATGTGTTGGTTTCTACTTCCATCGTCGAAAGTGGGATTGACATTTCCAATGCCAATACCATCATCATCAACAATGCGCATCAATTTGGGATGAGCGACCTCCACCAGCTACGCGGTCGTGTGGGCCGCAACAACAAAAGAGCGTTTTGCTATCTCATCTCACCGCCCATCCACCTCATGCCCGATGACACCCGAAAAAGATTGACCGCCATTGAGCAATTCAGTGATCTGGGAAGCGGCTTGCACATTGCCATGCGCGACTTGGACATCCGCGGTGCGGGAGATTTACTCGGAGGAGACCAAAGCGGTTTCATCAATGAAATGGGATTAGAAACCTACCAGAAAATATTGGGAGAAGCGCTGGAAGAATTGAAACAAGAACACTTCCAAGATCTCTATCAAGAAGAACTCAACCGCGAATCCAAATTTGTCAAAGAAACCAATTTGGAAACAGACATGGAACTCTTCATTCCCGATGATTACGTCAGTGACATTCGGGAGCGAATTGCCCTGTACAAAGCATTGGATGATTTGGACAACGAAGCCCAAATGGAGAAATTCATCAAGGATTTGGTAGACCGATTTGGCGCGATTCCCGAACCCACCTTGGCCTTGATTGACACCATGCGCATCCGTTGGACAGCCAATGCACTGGGCATGGAGAAATTGGTCATGAAGTCTGGGAAAATGATTGCCTACTTCATCTCCAAACAAGACTCGCCATTTTACCAAAGCGAGGTATTTACGCGCATTTTAGAATTCCTAAAGAAATACAGCCATGAGGTGAAAATGTACGAGAAGGACAATACCCTCCGAATGAGTTTTCAAAACATCAACAACGTGCACATTGCCTTGCAATGGTTGCAGCGCATTTGATGCCCCAATTTGATGTAAATTAGCAAAAAAAAGATGATCGTCATTACAGGTGCAGCAGGTTTTATCGCATCCGCTTTGGTGGGAAGACTCAACGAGTTGAGGTATTTTGATTTGGTCTTGGTCGATGACTTCTCGCGCGAAGATCGCAAAGTCAATTACAGCCAAAAAAAATACCGCTGTTTGGTCGAGCGCAGTGAATTCCCCGCTTGGTTGGATGCCAATGAAAATCAAGTCGATTTCATTTTTCACTTGGGTGCTCGCACCGACACCTCTGAATTCAACAAAGCCATCTTTGACGAGCTCAACGAGCAATATTCACAAACCATTTGGAACAAGTGCGTGGAATATGCGATTCCATTGGTTTACGCATCCTCAGCAGCTACTTATGGTGATGGAAGTTTGGGTTACAACGATGACCACAACATCATCCCGCAGCTCAAACCTTTGAATCCCTATGGCGATTCCAAGAACAACTTTGACATTTGGGCGTTGCAACAAAAGACAACTCCATTTTTTTGGGCGGGTTTAAAATTCTTCAATGTATACGGCCCCAATGAATACCACAAAGGCCGCATGGCTTCCGTGGTGTGGCACAGCTACAATCAAATCCTGAACAATGGAGAGATGAAGTTGTTTCGTTCCCACAACCCCAACTACACCGATGGTGGCCAAATGAGAGACTTTGTTTATGTGAAAGATGTGGCCAACGTATGTGTTTGGTTGATGGAGACCCGAAAGAAATCAGGAATCTACAACCTCGGCAGTGGAAAGGCCCGAACGTTTTTGGACTTAACCAAAAACACCTTCAAAGCCATGGGCAAAGAAGAAAACATTTCTTTCATCGACACCCCCATTGACATTAGAGACAAATACCAATATTTCACCGAAGCCAATATGAACAAACTCATAGAGGCCGGATATCCGCATCCCTTTCACACGTTGGAGGAAGGGGTGTCTGATTACGTCTCCAACTACCTTATGCAAAACTTGAAAATATACTGATATGTCAAAAATAGTTTACGTCACCCGCAGAGAGCGATTCAACGCAGCACACAAGCTGTGGCATGAGGAATGGAGTGCAGAAAAAAACCTGGAAGTGTTTGGAAAATGTTCCAACCCCAACTGGCATGGACACAATTATGAATTGTTTGTGACCATCAAAGGAGCATTAAAAGAAGAAACTGGATTTTGCATGGACCTCAAGGTACTCAGTACCATCATTAAATCCAAGGTAACCGATGTTATCGATCACAGAAATTTGAACTTGGATATCCCATGGATGGCGGGAATTAAAACGTCTACAGAAAATCTAGCTGTCGTTATTTGGGAAAGAATTGAGCAAGAGATCAAAGAAGCAGGATGTCAATTGCACTCCGTTAAATTGTATGAGACGGAAAACAATTTCGTAGAGTACTTTGGTGGAGAATAATATGGAAGAAGCAGTCAGAAAAATATTGACCACCATCGGTGAAGACCCCAACCGGGAAGGACTATTGAAAACACCTGAGCGCGTAGCCAAGGCCTATGAGTTTTTGACCCAAGGCTATCAGCAAGACGCCAAGGATGTTTTGGAATCCGCCATGTTTTCCGAATCCTATTCTGAAATGGTGTTGGTCAAAGACATTGAAGTATACTCCTTGTGCGAGCACCACTTGCTTCCCTTCTTTGGAAAAGCACACATCGCCTACATTCCCAATGGCAAAATTGTCGGACTGAGCAAAATCCCACGTGTAGTGGATGTGTTTGCGCGCAGACTTCAAGTGCAGGAACGATTGACCATTGAAATTAGAGACTGCATCCAAGAGACCCTCAATCCGATTGGTGTAGCTGTGGTGATGGAATGCCAACACTTGTGCATGCAAATGAGGGGCGTGAATAAACAAAATTCGTTAACAACCACCTCTGCATTCAGCGGAGCGTTCCTAGATGACGACAAATCTCGAAAAGAATTTATACATTTGATAGCAAATAAATTGAAGTAATATGAATACACCCGATTTCCAAAGAGATTTCTCTATCGATGAAGTAAGTTCATCCAGTGTAAAAGCGTTCATGAACCGCGTATTTGGTCTGATGTCTTTGGCATTGATCATCTCCGGTATCACCGCTTTTCAATTTTCAGAAACCATGTTGTCCATGCTCAGCAGCGGCGGCACCATGATGATCTACGCGCTCATGTTTGCCCCATTCATTTTCATCTTGGTGATGAACTTTGGGTTCAACAAACTTAGCCCGATGGCACTTACCGTAACCTTCGCAGCCTTTGCTGTGTTAATGGGAATGAGCCTTTCTACCATCTTCTTGGTTTACTCTTTGGGAACCATTGCCAAAGTGTTCTTCATCACTGCAGGACTTTTTGGTACCATGGCCATCTTGGGTTACACCACACAAACGGATTTGACCAAAATGGGCACCTTCTTGATGATGGCCTTGTTTGGAATGATCATCGCCTCCTTGGTGAATTGGTTCATGCACAGTGAGCAATTGGACTACATCATCAGTTGCGTTGGCGTTTTGGTTTTCACCGGTCTTACTGCTTATGACGTTCAACGTTTGAAAAGAATCGGAATGGGTGTAGAGTATGGAACAGCAGCAGCTTCTAAGCTAGCCGTTATGGGTGCTTTGAGCTTGTACTTGGATTTCATTAACCTATTCATCTACCTATTGCGCATTTTTGGCAATAGCCGCGATTAATGCATCAACACACTTTGTCCAAAGCCCGCCACTAGGCGGGTTTTTGTTATCATGGAGAAATTCTTTGTTCACCTTCCTTATTCCAAAGAACGCCTATACGGCTGCAAGGCTTGGGGCGTGGAGGACCAATTTGTGGTTCCCTTCCCTGTGCAATCGGAGGATTGGAAAAAAGCACAAGAATGGCTTCATCAACAAAAGGGAAAATCCATTTTCACCATCATCAGTTACGAAGCAGGTTTTTGTAATTTGGGTATTGAATTAAAAAACACCCCACAACAACCCGCACTGATGTTAATCGTTCCCGAAAAATGGGAGTGGACCAAGGAAACAGAATCCATGGAGCTCGAGGCATCCATGGCCCATCTCTCCTTTGAACCCAAAGAAAGCGAAATAACCTACCAGCAAAAACTGTCTTCGATACAACAAGACCTACAGCAAGGGAATTACTACGAAACCAACTATTGCACCCAATTGGAAGCCGAGGTGGAAACGATAGATGCGTATGCCCATTGGCAAGCTCTATATCAAGCCAACCCCGCTCCTTTTGCTGCTTATTTGGAATGGAATGAACACCACCTGCTCTGTCTTTCTCCTGAGCGATTCCTTGTAAAAAAAGACAACCACTTGATGTCCCAACCCATCAAGGGAACCATCAAAAGAGGAAAAACAGGGGAAGAAGATATCGCATTACAACATCAATTGCTCACTTCAAAAAAAGACCAAACAGAAAACACGATGATTGTGGATTTGGTGCGCAATGATCTGAGCAAAATAGCCACCAAAGGAAGTGTTCGTGTCACTGAAAAATGCCAACTATACACCTTCCCAAAATTGCACCACCTCATCTCCAGCGTCACGTGCGGTATCACATCCGAAACCCATTTCACCACCATCTTGCAGGCCTTGTTCCCCATGGGATCCATGACAGGAGTTCCAAAGAAAAAAGCGGTTGAAACCATGCACCAATTGGAGCCTGCGCCCCGAGGTTGGTACAGCGGAACGTTGGGCATTATTCAACCCAACGGAGATTTTGACCTCAATGTCATTATCCGCAGCATCTATTGGAACCAACAAACCCAAGTCGCCAACATTGGAATTGGCGGAGCCATCACCTTGCAATCACAATTCAAAGATGAGTACCAAGAATGTTGGCTCAAAGCACAAAGTCTAATCAATCCCTAAAAACGTGAACCTGGTCAACCTCATTCAATCCCAATTCCATCACCATTTCAGGGCGCATGCTCGGTTTATTTTGGGCGTCAGTGGAGGCAAAGACAGCATGCTTTTGGCCCAACTCATGCTCGAAGCAGGAATCACTTTCCACATTGCCCATGTCAATTATCAACTCAGGGGCGAGGACAGTGACAAAGACCAAGCACTTGTTGAGGAATGGGGGGCGCAAAATGGCATCATTGTGCATTGTATCAAAGTACAATACAGCGCCAATGAAAAAAACATCCAATCGTGGGCCAGAGAAAAAAGAAGGGATTATTTCGAAATATTGATGCAGCAGGAAAAAGCCTCTGCCATTGTGTTGGCCCATCACCTCAGCGATCTTTGGGAAACCCATTGGTTAAAACTCCTACGTTTTCAAGTGGAAGGCAATGCCGGGATG
>JACCDL010066009.1_pt1 | contig 13475 bp, 7 predicted proteins | sample 7441931 | NCBI WGS metagenome assembly JACCDL01 (sample SAMN15323437, study PRJNA562643) | freshwater metagenome | isolation source: river surface water | place: USA:Blue River Watershed | collected 2017-08-16 | reverse complement strand
GCGGGGGTGATGCCCCAATACATTTCGATTTATTTGCTTCCATTGGGAAATCCTGTGTCCGCGCTTCAGCTTTTTCAAGACTGGGTGGAAAGTACAGGGGTAGATGGATCAAGCCTTCATGGCGGGATGTTGTGGAGTCCTGCAGACCAAGTTTTTGATCAGCAGCAGGATATTGGCTTAGGGGTCGAACTATTGGAAGAGCTTTTAGAATTGACGGAAGGCTACCCCAACTTTAAGGCATTTTGCATCAAAACATCCCGCTACACGGAGTCTGGGGCACATCCTTTGGATGCCCTCACCTTCGGTTTGGGGGAGTTGGTAGAAATTTTGGATCGGGTGTCTTGTGCACCAGGAATCGTATTTGAAAAGTTGTTTTTGGAAACTGCCGTAGGGGAGCAGCATTTCGGTGAAGTGGGGAGACAGCTGGCCTTTAGGCAGCTGGTTCAGAATTTAGCCTTGCTCTACAATGTAGAGCTGGAGGAGCAGGAGCTACTCCTTTTTTGCCAAACGGCCCACTGGTCTCAGTCCGTATTGGATGCCCATACCAATACCATACGCCAAACCTACCAAGCGCTATCAGCAGTTTTGGGTGGAGCGAATGTGCTTTGGGTGAGGCCATTGGAGGAAGAGCAGGCGAGTCCTCAAGAGCGCCGTATCGCTCGAAATGTCTCTGCAATATTGAAAGAAGAAGCCTATTTGGATAAGGTTCAAGATCCTGCTGCGGGTTCCTACTTTTTGGAAAATTTGGTGTCCGACCTTGTACAAGAAACCCAAACGGCCTTGACCCTGCTCGAACAGGAAGGAGGCTGGTGGAAAGCATGTAAAGCAGGAACACTTCACAATCGTGTCAAAACGCAACGCGCCAAAATTCAAGGAGAGTTCTTGGATAAAACCAAGGTGAAAGTGGGGGCAAATGCCTATGCAGCGCCTGCTTCCTTGAGTTACAACAAATCGCTACCTCCCTTTGAAGAAGCGGCACATGAACTCAAGCCTACTCGTGCGGCCTATTTGGTTGAAAGTTTAACCCTTGACGCCCAATGAGACCAGATTTTAAGCAGTGGATTTCAAAAAGTGCTACCAAGGCAGCGAAAGTTCCTGCCAGTATCTGGGAGTCACCAGAGCAGGTAGCTGTTCCTGATCAGTTTGATCCTGCAGCCATCGCTCAACTACGCGGTTTGCATTTTACGGCAGGAATTGCCCCTTTTCTCCGTGGACCTTATGCGACCATGTATTTGCAGCGGCCTTGGACGATTCGTCAATATGCTGGATTTTCCACCGCTGAGGAGTCCAATGCCTTTTATCGTCGGAATTTGGCAGGAGGCCAGAAAGGTCTTTCCGTAGCTTTTGATTTGGCTACGCACCGGGGCTACGATTCGGATCACCCACGTGTGCAAGGAGATGTGGGCAAGGCTGGGGTTGCTATCGATTCCGTGGAAGACATGAAGGTCTTGTTTGACCAGATCCCCTTGGATCAAATTTCGGTATCCATGACCATGAATGGTGCGGTCATTCCCATTTTGGCTTTTTTTATAGTAGCTGCGGAAGAGCAGGGAGTCCACAGATCGGCACTTTCGGGCACCATCCAAAATGACATTCTCAAGGAATTCATGGTGCGAAATACCTACATCTATCCCCCTCAGGCCAGCATGCGGCTGATTGGGGATATTTTTGAATTTACCTCCAAGGAGATGCCCAAGTTCAATTCCATTTCCATCTCCGGTTACCACATGCAAGAGGCTGGGGCTACCGCGGATTTGGAATTGGCATATACCCTTGCAGATGGTTTGGAGTACCTTCGCACGGGTCTGAAATCAGGGTTGGCGATTGATGATTTTGCGCCGCGACTTTCCTTTTTCTGGGGGGTAGGGATGAACTATTTTATGGAGGTGGCCAAGTTGCGGGCGGGGCGTTTGCTCTGGTCCAAGTTGGTGGCTCAGTTTGGCCCCAAGGATCCCAAGTCCTTGGCTTTGCGCGCCCATTGCCAAACTTCCGGTTGGTCACTCACCGAGCAGGATCCCTTCAACAACGTGACGCGAACAGCCATGGAGGCCTTGGCAGCGGTCATGGGACATACGCAATCCCTACACACCAATTCCTTGGACGAGGCTATCGCGCTTCCTACAGATTTTTCAGCGCGCATAGCGCGAAACACGCAATTGGTGTTGCAACAAGAAACAGGAGTTACATCGGTCGTAGACCCTTGGGGAGGGTCCTATTACGTGGAGTACCTCACGGATCAGTTGGCCAAAAGGGCCTGGAGCCTGATTGAAGAAGTGGAAAAACTGGGTGGGATGGCCAAAGCCATTGAAACTGGACTACCCAAACTCCGGATCGAAGAAGCTGCGGCCAAAAAGCAGGCTCGAATCGATGGAGGAAAGGATGTAATTGTTGGGGTCAATCGCTACCGAGTGGATGAAAAAACCGACTTGGAACTCTTGGAAGTAGACAATCACACGGTTCGGGATTCTCAAATTTTGCGTTTGCAGCAGGTAAAGAGCCAGCGAAATCAAGAGGAGGTAAGAGCCATTTTGGACCAAATTCATGCTGCTGCAGCTTCTGGGGAAGGAAATTTACTGGCCTTGGCTATCATTGCAGCAAGAAAAAGAGCTACTTTAGGAGAAATCTCCTTTGCCATGGAGCAGGCCTTTGGGCGTCACAAAGCCCAAACCCAATCCATCTCTGGAGTCTATGCAGCAGAAGTGAAACAGCAGAAATCATTTGTAGAGGCCCAGCGACTTTCGGATAGCTTTGCGCTACTCGAAGGACGGAGACCGCGTATCCTAGTGGCTAAAATGGGACAAGATGGTCACGATAGAGGAGCCAAAGTGATTGCTTCGGGTTTCTCTGATCTGGGCTTTGATGTGGATATTGGTCCGCTCTTTCAAACACCCCAAGAGGTAGCAGAGCAAGCCGTAGAAAATGATGTGCACCTGGTGGGCGTTTCTTCCTTGGCGGCTGGCCACAAGACCCTGATTCCGGAACTGATTTCCTGCTTACGTCAAATGGGGAGATCCGATATTCGGGTAGTTGCGGGTGGTGTAATCCCTGCCAAGGATTATGACTTTTTGAAAAAAGAGGGGGTTGTTGCGGTTTTCGGACCTGGAACTATCCTTTCAGAGGCTGCTTGTGAGATTTTAACTGTTCTGCTCCAAGAAGGATAGGTCCTTGGACCACCTGTGTGGGTACCACTGCGGATGAAACAATCGTCCACTGATGACAGACCAAGTCTGCAGCCTACCCACAGCTCATTTACGGAAACTCCAACCTGTATTTTCTAGTACCGAAGTGGATGTTAAAAAATCAGTAAACTAATACCGCTTTGTTTCCTTCGCACTGTATGCTTTTTGGTGGACCTACCAGCATGCAATCCGAGACCACATTGTTCTTCTCATTGTATGCTTTTTGTATTGCAGTAAAGCTCTGCACTAAATCTAGAAACCTTTTTTCTATACTTTGGTGGTAGGCAATGTAGCGAGTTGGACCTCCGCAGGCTTTGCTCCCCATGGGAGTAAATTTCCATTCTGAAGCATTGGTACAAGGGATTGATTCGGAAAGTTCGATAATCTCTGTTTGGTAGTTTAATATTTGTTCCAAAGTAATTGGTAGGGGTTCGTTCGAAGAGAGATCACAAGAGGCAACCACTAGTGAGATCAAAAAAACAGCAATTCGTTTCATGGTTTATATTGTTTTTTTCTTGTAACGAAGGGAATTAGGATTTGGGTACAAAAATTTAAAAAAATAGCCCGATGTTTTCATCGAGCTAAATTAGGTTCGTTTTTAACTAGTAACAGCTGGTAAATTGGCTTAGACAACGTCCTCGCCTCGAAGTTTGATCACAGCACCTTCCAATTGATCTCCAATCCGAATTTGGCAAGCCAATCGGGAAGTAGGAAAGTACTCAGGCAGGTTTTCTAGTTGGTCTAGCTCCACATCCGTCGCATCCCCTAGCCCGTCTTGGCCTTCCAGGATTTCTACATGGCAAGTTGCACAAAGTGCCATACCTCCACAGGTAGCAAGAATTGGGTATTCAGAAGCTTTAAGAATTTCCATCAAGCTCAGTCCCATATCTGTGGGTGCTTCTACTTCTTGGCGTGCACCTTGCTGGTCTTCTACGGTAAATTTGATTAGTTCCATACGATTTAGAATGCATTTACCCCATTGACGGTGGTGTATTTGAAACTTAGTTTTTGGTCTGGATAGACATACTTAAAGGCAGAGTGCATCATGATGGCTGCCTCGTGAAATCCACAGAGGATGAGTTTAAGTTTGCCAGGATAGGTATTGATATCCCCGATGGCATAGATGCGTTCTACCCCGGTGGAGTAATCTCGCGTATCTACCTCAATGGCATTTTTGTCAATGCTCAAACCCCAATCTGCGATTGGACCAAGCTTTGGCGATAGGCCAAACAATGGAATTAAATAGTCGGCATCGAGGATGATTTCTTGATTGTCTTTGTCTTCTAAAATTACTTTTTCTAGGCGATCGTTTCCACTCGCTTCCTTCAGATTGGCTGAAAGGATCAAGTCGATTTTCCCTTCTTGGGCTAGATCAACTACTTTCGATGCAGAATCAGGTGCGCCACGGAAAGTCTCGTTTCGGTGAACTAAGGTCACGCGCTCAGCCACATTGGCTAAGAAAATGGTCCAATCGAGTGCTGAATCTCCACCACCTGCAATTACTACTTTTTTGTCACGGAAGGTTTCTGGATTTTTTACCATGTAATGGATACCCTTTCCTTCGAATGTCTCCAAGTTGTTCAATACTGGTTTTCTTGGCTCGAAACATCCCAAACCACCTGCAATGATGATGACCTTGGCGTGTACCGTGGTCTTGTCGCTGGTAGTTACAATAAAACTCCCATCCTCCTGTCGATCAAGTAGGTCCACTCGCTCACCCAAGGTGAAGGTGGGATTGAATGGTTTGGCCTGCTCCATTAGGTTGTCAACCAAATCCTGTGCTTTGATTTCAGGGTATCCAGGGATGTCGTAAATCGGCTTCTGAGGATAAATTTCTGAAAGTTGGCCTCCAATCTGTGGCAATGCATCAATCAAGTGGCATCTCATTTTGAGTAAACCTGCCTCAAAAACTGCAAAAAGTCCTACCGGGCCTGCGCCGATGATGCAAAGATCTGTGTGGATGGTGGGGGTGTTCATGGAGTAGTTAAATGCGTTTGGTTAGGGCCTGAAATTCATCACTGAATTCCAAACTAGCTGTTGGTATCTTTGTTTGACTCGTCCAAATTTTGGTAGATGGTGTTCAAGATGCGCTTGAATTCCAAGAAGTCCTTTTCAGTCAGATTCTCCCAAGCCTTTTCTCGAAATTGAAGCACTTTCGGTCTCAATTCAGCCACTTTGGTTACGCCTGCTTCGGTCAAGTGCAATTGAAAACTTCTGCGATCTTGTGGGTGCTGTACGCGAATGATGTACCCTTTTTTATGCAGTAAATCCAAAATTCGGGTAAGTGTTGGGTGATCCTTGAATACTAAATTTGCCAATTCGGTTTGGCTGAGTTCAGGATTTTCTGCTAGGTTTTTCAAGACTAGCCATTGATCTACGGTAAGGTCAAAACCCCCTTCCTTAAATTGCTGTTGCGCATATTGCTTCACCTTTCGGGCCGTGCGGTCCAGCAAAAAGGAATAGCTAGCAAAGAGTTCTTGTGTCATAGCAATTGTTAGTGTGACAAATATATGTATAAGTTTTTTAAATATTTAATTCTTGGGCACCTAGAATTTTTAAATGGTCCTTCTCCACATCCTATTTTTTTCTTGGCCTACGCTCTCGTATTTTTGAAAATATCGACTTAGTGTAGGAGTAAGGATTTTTTACCTTACCACTGCTGATTTTGCTCCAAGCCTATTTCATTTCTAATTCTTTAGCCATGCGTTTTTTTCTTACCCTCCCTCTTATTTTACTCGCCTTTAGTGTTCAGGCGCAGCAGCAGCAGCAGACCTACTGCAATCCCATCAACTTGGACTATGGCTACACGCCCATCCCTAATTTCTCGGAATGGGGAAGGCATCGGGCCACCGCTGATCCTGTAGTGGTCAACTATCAGGGTTCCTACATCCTTTTTTCCACCAACCAGTGGGGGTATTGGACCAGTGACAACATGCTGAACTGGGAGTTTCATTCCAGACGATTCCTTCAGCCTTGGAACAAAGTCTACGATGAATTGTGTGCTCCAGCAGTAGGCATCGTCGGGGATACCGTACTTGTGATGGGCTCTACCTATGAGAAAGACTTCACCATCTGGATGAGCACCAATCCCAAGGCCAATGAATGGAAGCCGCTTGTAGAAAAATTTGAAATTGGAGGCTGGGATCCCGACTTCTTCACCGATGACGATGGCCGACTTTACATGTACAATGGTAGCTCTAATCGCTATCCGCTTTATGGAGTCGAGTTGAACCGAAAGACGATGGCTCCTATCGGAACGCGAAAGGAGATGTACCTCCTAGAACCAGACAAATATGGCTGGCAGCGATTTGGGGAGCACATGGACAATACCTTTTTGGATCCCTTCATGGAAGGCGCTCATGTCACCAAACACAACGGAAAGTACTACCTCCAATACGGGGCTCCTGGTACGGAATTCTCTGGCTATGCCGATGGTGTAATAGTAGGAACAACACCTTTGGGACCATTTACTCCCCAGTCTGATCCCTTGAGTATTAAACTTGGAGGCTTTGCCCGAGGAGCGGGACATGGCAGTACTTTCCGGGACAACCAAGGCAAGTACTGGCATATCAGCACCATCATGATTTCGGTCAAAAACACCTTCGAGCGGCGCTTGGGTATCTGGCCTGCCGGCTTTGACAAAGACGATGTCATGTGGTCCAGCACTGCTTTTGGAGATTATCCGCATTACCTTCCGAATACCGAAAAGGCAGGGAAATTTACGGGCTGGATGCTGCTTAACTACGACAAACCCATGCAGGTGTCCTCCACTTTGGGGGGATTTTCGGCCAACAAGGCCAACGATGAAGACCTGAAAACTTACTGGAGCGCCAGCTCAGGTGAAAAGGGAGAATGGATCCAAACCGACCTAGGTCAATTGAGTACGGTACATGCGGTGCAGATCAACTATGCCGATCAGGATGTGGATACCGACCGACTAGGCAAGCGCATGGACCAATACCACCAGTACCTTCTTTACCATTCGCTAGACGGGAAAAAGTGGGAGATCTTGGTGGACAAAAGCAAAAACACCACCGACATACCACACGAGTATGTGGAATTGAAGCAACCAGTAAAGACACGATTCCTCAAGCTCGTCAACGTGTGGATGCCTACCGGCAAATTTGCACTCTCTGGATTCCGAGTTTTCGGGAACGGGGGAGGTGCAGCGCCCAATAAGGTGTCTCAATTTATGGTCTTCCGCACGGAAAAGGACAAGCGCAGTGCCTTTATCAAATGGTCGCCTTCTTCTGATGCCTACGCTTACAACCTGTACTATGGTACTGCTCCTGACAAGCTTTACACTTCCATCATGGTATTGGGCAACAACGAATACTGGCTCAAAACCTTGGATCGCACCAAGGCCTACTACTTTACCATCGAAGCAATCAACGAAAATGGAGTAAGTACTTGGTATCCTATCCAAAAGGTGGAGTAGAAAACCAGGCTATTTGCCTAGTTTTTCTCCAAAGGATGCATTTTCAATAATTCTTGAGGGCTCCAAAAACCTTTCTTGTCCTTGACCTCTTCCCTAACTTTCTTGACTTGAGCAGCAGAGATCGGTGAAGCTTTATTGCCAAAGGAGTTGCGGACGTAGGTAAGTACCGCAGCAACCTCTGTGTCATCCAGCATGCCTTCATGCGGCGTCATCGGAACCTGTCCCGAATAACTTCTTCCAGCTACTTCCATCGGGCCCATCAAACCCTTCAGTACCAATTTGATGAGTCGATCGGGGCTTCCGGTGACCCATGGGGTACCGCGTAGTGGAGGGAATTCAGAGGCAGTTAAGCCTCCTCCATCAGGTTGGTGGCAGGTGCTACACAATCCTTCACGAGCATAAATTTCCTTTCCGAGTACAAAGAGTTCTCGATCCGAACCAGTCAGGGAGGACTTGATATCTTCCTCCTTCTTTTGGGCTACAGAAAGCCCATTGAGGTGGGCAATGGCAGTTTCTAAGGTGCCGGGAATCCAAATTGCATCTTTGGCTTGTTTTTCAGCTTGAGCCAGAATTGGAATTCCTTGTGCCGCGGGCAGCCAAGAGGCCGCAGCTATTCCTTCCATCCGTACGCGTCCATGGGAGTCTTGTACGGAGGCTGTGAGCAGTTTGGCTTGGTCAGGTACCTGGTGTCCGGAATAGCGTAGTACTCGAGTGGCAGCAGCACGCACTTTATAATCTTTGGAGGCAAGGAGCTCCTTGAGAAGCGACGTATTTACCTTATTGGCACCCCAAGTGACCCAAAGCGCTTCGAGTCGGTGATGCTCGTAGTTTGGATCCTTTTTATCTAATCCTTTGACCCATTTTTCCAAGGCAGCCGTGACAGCAGTGGCATCTCTTCCTCTCAATTCACGACGGGTACGGTACCGGCTTCGGTATTCTGGAAGTTTCAAATTTTCCAAAAGTGCAGGTATGGATTCCCCATCGATTTTGGCAGGAGTGACTAATGGTCGGGAAGGGTAGGTTACCCGATAAATGCGTCCATGGACATGATCTCTCAAGGGATCTCGCGCGTTGTGCTGCATGTGGCCGATTAGGATATTATGCCAATCCACAATGTATAGAGATCCATCAGGGGCTATTTCCATGTCTACAGGCCGGAAGTTACGGTCCGAGGAAACAACCAAATCTTGCCGCCATTTGGTGGTAAATCCTACGGTGTCTTCTAGCATTTGGTGTTGCTTGGTACCCAAAAATCCAATGGTATTGTTAATGATCAAATCACCCTGAACATCATCTGGAAAATGTCGACTGGAGATAAACTCTAGCCCTGAGGTAGGACGGACCATGTGGTCTTTTTCAATGAGGTTGGGACCCTTGAAGTTTCCATTTCCATAGCGTGGCAAGGTTGATCCAGGTAGCATCCAGTTGACATTGGGACCGGAGGTTTCTGCGTAGAAGTTCTGTCCCCATCGGTCAAAGGCAATGCCCCAAGGATTGGGAATGCTGACCTGGTTTACTCGCTCCAACTTATGCCGTTTGGGTTCGTAGCGGTAAAAACCTCCATTAGTTCCCCTCACAGGACCATAGGAGGTTTCTACATTGGTATGCAAAAATACCCCCTCAGCCATGTAGATCGCGCCACTTTCGTCCGCAGCAAAGGCCGAGATGGCGTGGTGGGTGTCGTGGTCATCAAATCCTGAAAGAAGAATAGTTTTCTTGTCTGCTTTATCGTCGCCATTGGTATCTTCTAGCAAAATCAAATTTGGACCTTGGGACACATAGACTCCTTCTGCGGCAAGTTCAAATCCTACTGGAATGTGGAGGTTGTCCGCATAGACCGATTGCTTATCAGCCTTCCCATCGCCATTGGTATCTTCCAAGATGAGCAATTTGTCTGAAGGGCGCGGATCACCCGGCTTGTAGTGCGGATAGCTCGGCATGGTCGCCACCCAGAGTCTACCCTTGTTGTCAAAGGAAAGTTGTACGGGATTGGCGAGGTCTGGAAACTCTTTTTCGGAGGCAAAAAGCTCAATTTTGTATCCCTCGGGAACCTTCATCGTCTTTAGGGCATCCTCACCGTACAGATAGGTAAGGCTGCCATTGGCTTCTGGGTTGTAGTTGGTGGTCACATCGGGCAGGGACTTGGTTTTTGCATCTGCAGCCTGGAGATCTTTGATTTTTCCCTGTCCCGCATCCCAGATTGCCGTGTCTCGAATGGCAGTCATCTGTCTAATTTTCTCCAACTCAAAAGGATAGTTGTCCGGTCCAAAAGGATCGTAGCGTCTTCCGAAGACATGGACACCATTGGGGATTTTGTAGTCATTGTGCCAAAACCAGTTTTTCTCCATTACTGCCTCTTGGATCAAGTCACGGTGAGTAATCGCTTTTTGCTCCGCCTTGCCAAAAATCTTGTCAGCGAGCAGCACGGCTAATTTTTCATAGCCCACTTCATTGAGTTGACTTCCATCGAGAGTAAGGGGTTCGGCACTAGCTGCATACCAACTTTTACTTGGGGAAAAAGCATCCACAAAGACAATTTGATGCTTTTTGGCTACTTCCTCCATGGCATCGGTGTAGCGTTGCAAGTTTTCATTTTCAAGTTTTCCATTGGGGACATCCTTGATTTCGGATAAGTCTTCAAAGGCAATGGGAGATACGAGAGCAAGTTGTGGTGCTGCCTTTCCATTGTAGCGCTGGGCTTTGGAATGCAGAATCCAGGCTTCCAGCTCATTCTTGAAATTTTCAAGTTTGGCCTCCCCTTGGAAGGATTCATTGAATCCAAAAAAACCAATGACCACATCTGCCTTCAATCGAGTCAACCACTGATCGGGTTTTTCAAAAAAACCTTCCGAACCAGAATTGGTGGCATACTCATCCTGAAATTGTTCAGCTCCCGGAAAAGCCCAAGGATCGTTGGTACCTGACCTAGGTCGAAATCCAGGGGTGTCTCCAGGATCACAAAGGTTGCGAATTAGGAGAGTGCTATCGGGGTAGCGAAGGTGTAGTTCTGTTTCCAAACCACCAAATTCCATCATCCGAGATCCTAAATTATTCCCCACAAGAGCAATACTAGTTCCCTTGGTAAGGTGCAAGGTAGGCTCAGGGCGACAGCCAAGGAGTAGGATTCCGATTAGGGCGAAAAAGAAATTCCAGGGAAGGCAGGTGGATTTTTTCATGGGAGAAAAGGAAAGTTTTGCTAATACTAAGCAGAAAGGAGAGCATTGTCAATCCCTTTTTGATATACCTGTTTGCTTGCTTGTGGGTTTAGGTTTCCGTTTGTAAAAAAAACTTATCCAAACTTGCTTTTATCGACTTAAATTTTTTCTCATCTTGAATTTGTAAAATAGTATTTTTCAAAAAGCAATACACCCAGCCTATATGTTTCGTAGATCCCACCTCCAGCCGATTTTAGTTCTTGGTCTGTTTTTAACGCTTGCCTTTGGTTGTGCCAAAAAAGAGGAAGTCCGGCAGCTCACTGGCAATCCCAAACTAGATAAGCTCAAGCTACCTGATGGCTTTGTGGCCGAATTGCTTTACAGCCCGGGGGAAAATGAGCAGGGATCTTGGGTAGCCATGACCTTTGATGACAAAGGACGCATGATTACTTCGGATCAATATGGCTTTCTCTATCGCCTGGAATTGCCTCCAATTGGTTCGGACTCCACCCAAAAAGCCAAGGTTGAAAAGTTGGTGGTAGGTAATGTGGCCGACTCTCTGGTGGGTATGGGTTATGCGCAAGGATTGCTATATGCTTTTAATTCGCTCTATGTGATGGTCAACCACAACCCCAACGAGCGTTTCTCGCAGCCTACCGGTCTCTACCGAATTCAGGATTTAGATGGAGACGATCAATTTGAATCCATAACTCAGATTCGAGAGCTCAAGGGAGAGCAGGGCGAACATGGCCCACATTCCATGAAGCTTACTCCAGACGGAAAAGGGATTTACCTCATTGCAGGAAACCATGTGGATGTACCAGAAATGAATCATTACCGATTGCCTAAGGTATGGCAGGAAGACAACCTTTTTCCCTTAATCAAAGATCCTCGTGGCCATGCCAATGACCGCAAAGCGCCAGGAGGCTGGTTGGCACGAATAGATCCTGAAGGAAAAGATTGGGAGTTAATTTCTGCGGGTTACCGAAATACCTTTGACTTTGACTACAATGAAGTGGGGGATATTTTTGGTTATGATTCGGATATGGAATGGGATTTTGGCATGCCGTGGTACCGTCCTACCCGCGTTGCTCATCTCACCAGTGGATCTGAGTACGGTTGGCGTACAGGCAATTCTAAATGGTCGCCCAACTACCCCGACAACCTCCCTGCTACGCTCAATATTGGCCAAGGGTCACCAACCAATGTGATGTTTGGTACAAAAGCGAATTTTCCGAGTAAATACAAAAAGGCCTTGTATGCGTTTGATTGGAGTTTTGGAATCATCTATGCCATTCATTTGACTCCAAAAGGAGCAACCTATGAAGCCACTGCAGAAGAATTTATTTCAGGAGCGCCACTACCGCTTACCGATGGAACGATTGGACCGGATGGGGCCATGTATTTTGCTACGGGAGGAAGAAGATTGGAATCGGATCTCTACCGCGTATACTATAAAGGAGAATTGGATACCCATACTACCCTCAAGGAAGCAGATCTACCTCAAGAGGCTAAGTTAAGAAGGGAGCTGGAGCAGTTCCATTCCAAAGGAGCTTCCGCAGCAGGATTGGAAAAAGGATGGAGCAACCTGAATCATCCGGATCGATTTGTACAGTATGCTGCCCGTGTGGCCGTAGAACATCAGCCGGTAGCCACTTGGAAGGCGAGAGCACTGTCTGAAAAAAATCCTACATCTAAAATTCAAGCCATCTTGGCCTTGGCTCATCAGGGAACCAATGCGGATGCGGCCAGCATGTTGAACAGCCTCATGCAGGTGGATTATGCTGCACTTTCATCCACGGACAAGCAAAATATTCTTCGAACCATTGAAGTGATCTTGGCGCGATACGATCAAGGGGCTACAGCTAGCAAGGCCCAATTGGTAGCCTATTTAGATCGTCACTATCCTGCAGATGACAACTTGCTCAACCGATCCCTTTCCATCTTGCTCGTGCACCTCGATGCACCTTCGGCCGTAGGAAAGACCCTTGCGTTACTTAAGGATGCCAAAGACGATCCCAATTACCAAAAGACTTTTACGGCATCTTCCGATTTGATTTTCCGAAACCCACAATACGGCTTGGATATCGCCAACATGCTGGCCAACGTTCCACCTGCGCAAGCTACCTTCTATGCTACCGTCTTAGGTGGCGCGGATAAAGGCTGGACTGCTGCCCAGCGAGCCGAGTATTTTGGATGGATCAAGAATGCCCTGACCGCCTACAAAGGAGGTAGAAGTTATGTGGGATTCCTGGATCGTACTCGAAAAATGGCCCTGGCTTCTGTAGATAAGGCTGATTTTGAAAAATACGACGAGCTGTCGGGTGGAAAATTGCTTACCGAAAGTGGCAATGACTTGATGGAACAAGTGGTGCAGCCCGAAGGCCCTGGAAGACGCTGGACGGTGGAGGAAGCCGAGCCTTTGCTTACCAACCTAGTCGGTCGAGACTTGGTGAAAGGTAAAGCCATGTATGCCGCCAGCCTCTGTCAGTCCTGCCATACCATGCAAGGTGCAGGTGGGGCTATTGGTCCGGATTTGAGTCAGTTGGGAACACGATTTTCTGCCAAAGACATCCTAGTGGCTACGCTAGAGCCGAATGCCACCATCTCCGATCAATACCATGCTACTGTCCTTGAACTCAAGGCTGGAGGATCCTTGCTTGGAAAAATTACTGACGAGGATGCGCAGAATTACTACCTCTC
>JACCDL011485596.1_pt1 | contig 13477 bp, 9 predicted proteins | sample 7441931 | NCBI WGS metagenome assembly JACCDL01 (sample SAMN15323437, study PRJNA562643) | freshwater metagenome | isolation source: river surface water | place: USA:Blue River Watershed | collected 2017-08-16 | reverse complement strand
TACAACACTCTGGTTCCTGAAGGCACTCCAGATATCACCGTCAACGGCGCACTTACTGTTGGTGAAAATATTGGTGATCTCGGAGGGCTCTCTATTGCGCTCAAGGCTTATGAGATAGCACTCGATGGAAAAGATGCACCAATCATTGATGGAATGAACGGATACCAACGACTATTCCTTTCCTGGGCACAGGCCTGGCGTGGAAAAGTTCGCCCAGAGGAGATGCGTCGTCGCGTAGCAACCGATCCACACTCCCCTGCCGAATTTCGTTGCAACCAAATCGTTCGCAATATTCCAGCCTTCTATTCAACCTTTGGTGTTACCAAAGATGATGCCCTCTGGTTAGATGAGGATCAACGCGTTGCCATCTGGTAACGGCTTTAACTTCGAGATTTCACATGCGCCAGAAAAATCTCTGGCACGTGTCGGTAAAATCTCGACGCCTCATGGTGATATCGCAACACCTGCCTTCATTCCAGTTGGAACAAAGGCGACGGTAAAGGCGGTCTTGCCGGAGACGATGAAGGAGCTCGGCGCACAAGCGTTGCTCTCCAATGCGTATCACTTGTACCTGCAGCCCGGTCCGGATGTTCTCGATGAAGCTGGTGGGCTGGCCCGCTTTATGAATTGGCCAGGCCCGACCTTTACCGATAGTGGTGGCTTTCAGGTTCTCTCCCTGGGTGTGGGTTTTAAGAAAGTCTTGGCGATGGATGCCCAGACCTTTAGATCCGATGATGTGATCGCTGGAAATAAAGAACGCCTTGCCCATGTCGATGACGAGGGCGTGACCTTTAAATCACATATCGATGGCAGCATGCATCGCTTTACCCCCGAAGTTTCGATGCAGGTCCAACACAAAATCGGTGCCGATATCATCTTCGCTTTCGATGAATGCACAACCCTTCATAACACCCGTAAGTATCAGGAGAAGGCTTTAGAGCGCACCCGGCTCTGGGGTATTCGTTGCCTTGATGAGCACCAGAAATTGACGCTAGAACGCTCTGAGAAGCCATATCAGGCCCTTTATGGGGTAATTCAAGGCGCACAGTACGAAGATCTGCGTAAGAAGGCTGCAACAGATATGGCGGCGCTACGTTCTACCGATCCTGATGCACCAATTGGCTTCGATGGATTTGGTTTAGGGGGCGCACTCGATAAGAAAACTTTGGGAACAATCCTCACCTGGATGAATGAGATCTTGCCGGCGCAAAAGCCACGCCATTTACTTGGAATCGGCGCCCCGGAAGACCTCTTCATCGGGGTCGAAAATGGCATCGATACCTTTGACTGTGTCTTGGCATCTCGCATCGCTCGCACCTCTGCCGTCTACACGATGGTCGGTCGCAATAATTTATCCAATGCCATAAACCGCCGTGCCTTTGAACCGATCGATGATGAATGTGATTGCTATACCTGCACCCATTACACCAAGGCCTATCTGCATCACGTCTTCCGCGGCAAAGAAATCATCGCAGCAACACTTGCCACCATCCATAACGAGCGATTTATCGTCCGTCTTGTCGATCAGATGCGAGCTGCGCTGATTTCAGGAGATTACTTTGAATTCAAAGAGCAATTTATGGGTCGCTACAAGCATTTATCCGGTCAAGCCAGAGATTAGTGCTGCTTACTTAGCGGCAAGGCGTGCTTCACGACGTGCGCGCTGCTCTGCAGGATCTGGAACAGGAACTGCAGCTATGAGGCGACGTGTGTAATCACTCTTTGGATGCTGCAAGATCTGATCGCGATCGCCCACTTCAACAAGTTCACCGTTCTGCATTACTGCAATTCGGTGCGCCAAGATATCTACGACAGCCAGATCGTGAGAAATGAAGAGACATGCAAAGTTAAGCTTGCCTTGAAGTTCCTGAAGAAGGTCAAGGAATCGTGCCTGCACAGATACATCCAGTGCTGATGTTGGTTCATCTGCAATCAAAAGATCTGGAGTCAGTGCCAGTGCGCGCGCAATACCTACTCGCTGGCGCTGTCCACCAGAGAGTTCGTGTGGGTAGCGGTTGCGGTAACTACGTGGCAGTTCAACTTGATCAAGCAAATCTTCAACGCGATGTGCAAGGTCTGCACCCTTTGCCTCGCCCGCCAAGAACAATGGCTCACCAATTGATTCACCGATTGGAAGACGTGGGTTCAGTGATGATGCTGGATCCTGGAAAACGATGCCGGTGTGGCGGCGAATTGCGCGGAGCTCTTTAGCCTTTGCATTGCTGATGTCATTACCAACAATCTCAAGCTTTCCTTCCTTAATGGGAATCAAACCGATTGAAGCGCGACCGATTGTGGTCTTACCTGAACCAGATTCTCCAACGAGACCAAGGATTTCACCTGGGTAAATTTCAAGTGAGACGTTCTTGGCGGCGACAAACTCAGGGATACGACCGCGCTTTGGATATGCAACCGTGACATTTTCAAGTTTAAGAACTGGAGCTGGCTTTGCACTCTCGTTATATGGCAAGGCGCGACGTGCAGAAGAGCCCAACTTTGGAACTGCCGCAAGAAGTTGCTGGGTATATGGATGTTGAGGGCGATTAAAGATCTGATCTGCGCTTCCGTGTTCTACAGTAAGGCCATCTTTCATTACAAGAATCTCATCAGCCATATCTGCAACAACGCCCATATCGTGGGTGATAAGCAAGATCGCTGAATTGAGCTTATCTTTAAGGTTGCGCATTAAATCGAGAACTTCAGCTTGGACAGTTACATCGAGCGCTGTTGTTGGCTCATCTGCAACTAAAAGCCCTGGATCACATGCGAGAGCTTGGGCGATCATTGCGCGCTGGCGCTGACCACCAGAGAGTTGGTGAGGGTACTTATCAATTGATGTAGCAGGATCAGGAATTTCCACCATTGTGATTAATTCGAGAGCACGTGCGCGCGCCTCTTTTGGACCCATATCAAAGTGAGTACGAAGAGTTTCGATAATCTGGAAACCAATTGTGTAAACAGGGTTGAGCGCAGTCATTGGCTCCTGGAAAATATATGCGACTTCTTTTCCACGGAACTTACGAAGAATTGAACCCCTTGCACCGAGCATTTCTTGACCCTTAACTTTTACGCTACCGCTCTGGCGAGCATTGCTTGCAAGAAGTGTCATCAAACCCATCGCTGTTGTGGACTTACCCGAACCGGACTCACCCACGATTGCAAGAACTTGGCCAGGGTTGACTTCAAAATTCATATTGACTGCAGCTGGATACCAGATGCCATCAACCCAAAATTCGACGGTAAAGTCGTGGACCTTTAGTACTGGCTCGCTCATCGGAGAACCTTTCGTGAGAGACTACTTGTATGAGTAATTCTGAGATGTACCGACCTAGAAGTAGTTACTTCTTTGCCGGTGGCATCTACATTCTCTGCGCCGGACTCGTTGGCCAAAGTTTTTTCACTGAAACTTCTGAGGGGGTCGCAACCACGATCGCGTGGTGCTTGCTCGTCGCCTACGCTTTTCACTTGAGTTTCATTCGCCCCAAGGTCACCTTCTTTGATGAAGGAATCACAATTACCAATCCCTTGAAAGAGATTACTGTCGGTTGGGGTGAAATCGAAGATATTAGCGCTCGCTACTCGATGTATATCCAAGTACGTGGAGAGAAGATCTACGCTTGGGCGGCTCAAGCCCCAGGCAGATATCACAGCAGAACTGTCCATGCCAGTGAAGTTCGTGGATTGAAAATCCCCGATCTCTACAACATGAGACCCGGAGAATCCCCTCGTACTCACTCTGGACAAGCTCTCGCTCTTGCTCGAATTCGCTTCGACGCTTTTCACGCCGCTAGCGGTAGCGCTGACAGAGGTGCGTGTGATTACCGAACGCAATTTAATCGAAACGGTCTTACCGTCCTGATTACTCTCTTTGTAACCGCTTTTGCGCTGAGTCTCTTCTAAAATTTCGTTACTCATTAGCTGCTGCAATTCGTGCCTGAACCTTCGCGCGCTCTTTATCTTTCTTAGTCAGACGGCGACGTTGACGTGGATCGAAGGCATCACGTAATCCATCGCCGATGAAGTTAATGCAGAGTGCGATAGTAATAATGAGAAGACCTGGCCACCAGAAAAGCCATGGGCGGATTGTAAATGAATCCTGGTATTGGCTAATGAGAGATCCCAGAGAAACATCTGGTGCAACAACACCAAAGCCCAAGAATGAGAGCGCTGTCTCAAGCAGGATCGCACCTGACATCAAGAGAGTAATCGAAACGATGATCACACCCACTGCGTTAGGAAGAATATGCTTAAAAATAATACGACGATCACTTGCACCAGCAACGCGCGCTGCGTCAACGAATTCGAGTTCTCGAAGTTTCAGGAACTCTCCTCGAACAAGTCGCGAGAGTCCAACCCACGCAAAAAGTCCCAAATAAAAAGCAAGGAATCCGACACCGAGATTACCGAAGTGGTAACCAACAACTGAACCAATAATGATTGTTGGGATTGTGATGATGAAATCGGTAAAACGCATCAACACCGCATCAATCCAGCCACGGAAGTATCCAGAGATTGCACCAATGATGATTCCGATAGTTCCACCGAGAAGACCAATAACTGATGCAACATAGAGAGAGCGCTGTGCACCTCTCATGACCATTGCAAAGTAATCTTTACCAATATCATCTTGTCCGAATGGATGCCGTCCAAGTCCTATGCCAGTTCCATCAATAAATGATGGAGCTAGATCTAACGTTGGACATCCGACAACGCCCTCAGGGCATCCTTCGGTGCGCAGTTCGAGAAGTTCGTCATATCTAAACTTCCACCAACCTGGGATGCGAATCGGACCAATCTTAGTTTCGAGTGCTGTAAAGACTGCGATAACAAGGAAACTGAGAACGAATACAGATGTCATTGCACCTTTGTGGCGCACGAATCGGCTACGAACAATCTGACCTTGGCTTAAGCCTTCAGTCTCCTTATTCATAATGGCTTGTTCGCCTGTTGTGATCGACTCTTCTTTATCCCGCTTACGCTTTAACATTATTTACCTCCTGCGCCAGCACGAATACGTGGATCCAGCGCTGAGTAGAGAAGATCGGCAATGAGGTTGGCAGATACAGCTAGGAATCCCGTAAGCAAGAAGACGCCCATCAGAAGATTGAGGTCAAAGGAGTTGATTGCTGCGTAGAAAAGCGTACCCATTCCTAGCCAGCCAAAGATACGCTCAGTAATAATCGCACCACCGACGATGGATGCGAAGTCAACAACCATAATCGTTGAAATTGGAATCATGGTATTTCTAAATGCATGGCGCATGATAACTGTGCGCTCAGTAAGTCCCTTGGCACGCGCTGTGCGAATGTAATCCTGATTGAGTACTTCAAGGAGTGTTCCACGCGAGAAACGAACATAGCCAGCGAATGAAATAAGAAGTAATGCAAGTGTTGGCAAGAACATATGGACAAGGGCATCGAGAAGGCTCATCCAGAAATTACCTGGCTCTAAAAGTGCATTGACTTGACCAATTGTTGGGATCGGACGGAAGTAGACGGCATCAGATTCCATATATGGCTTCCAGGTCTGCATCAACTTATCGATGACAACAAGAAATCCCATAATGAATATTGAAAGGACTGATGTGCGAATAATTGGTCCGCGATCGATCTTTGAGAACTTGAGTGAGACAAGAACAGCAAAAGCGATCGAGACGATAACAATAAGTGGGTAGATAAGGATCTTTGCATCTCGTTCAAAGAGCCACTGAACTGGGTAATAGGTAGCGACTGTATAGGCTGCCATCGTAAGTGAAGATCTCAAGGCAGCTTTGTTGGAGATTCCAGTCGAGAGTTGGGTGACTCCATATGCCACACCCACTGAAAGAATTCCGAGAGCGATCGGACCAAGAGACGGATTAGCAAACCAACCAGTAAGGCTCATATATGAGAGAAGTGCCAAGTTGGCCAAAAATGCAATACCGAAAATCATTAAGACTCGTTTTCGTGTACCGCTGATGATGGCCGACCAGAAGACACCACTGGCCACACTCAACCCAATCAGCCACTGAGGTGAGATCGTGGGTTCACCGAGGAAAGTATTGAATTGGATTGCAAGGTACTCCTTAAGGAGAACTGCAACCCAGAAAATTGGAAGTGAGAAGAGGAGGAAAGAGATAAAGGTCATCGCGTAGTCAAAGCGAGAGTACTGACGAAGGGCAGTAATGATTCCAATTGAGATACCCACGATAATTGCAATTAGTGTTGCTGCTGTAACAAGGCGAAGAGTGATTGGAAGAGCCACAAGGATTTCATCAATTACCGGCTTTGAGGTGCGAGTCAATCCAAAGTCAGGGTTACCGATAAAGACACCGAGAACGCCACGAAGCCATAGGAAGTAGCGCAGCGGTGGTGGTACATCTAATTGAAGGTCACGAGTAAGTGCGATTATCTGCTGCTTGGCATTGATTTCCCTACTTAGGCGTAGCTCGCCAAGTGGATCGCCTGAGATTGCAGCCAAGTTATACAGAATAAAACTTGAGCCAAAGAGAATGACGAAGAGAACACCCAGGCGACGTGCGATATAAGCGATCACTTTTTCAAGTTCACCTTTCGATTTTCTTCAAGCATAGTTCTCTGCACACTAGATCCGAAGTGTATCCGAATGAGCAAGAATGAGTGGCATTCAGATCACTCTGAATGCCACTCATTCTTTACTTATTTATTCACAAATAAAATTCTCCGTTAGGGAATTAGTTTGTGAAGTACCAGTCCCATAGGTTCCAAACTAGGTTTGGAGAGAATGGTGATGGGGCAACGCCCTGCAACTTAGCGTTAACGCCGTTAGCTGATGGGTGCTGGAACACTGGAAGTGTTACTGCATCCTTAATCAACTCTGCATCAACCTGAGTGAAGAGATCTGCAATCTGTGCTGGTGTCTTTGGTGAAGCACCGAGCTCCTTGTAGATCTTATCGATCTTTGCATTTGAGTAACCCTGGAGGTTTGCCTGAGTTTCGTATGTTCCAACGTTACCTGACTGGAATGCTGCGCTCTTTACCCAAGCAAAGAATGCAGCGTCATACTTTGGATCCTCAAGGAAGGATGACCAACCTGATGTAGGTGTTACATCTACATCAAAGCCTGCCTTTGCCCATTCAGCCTTTGCAAGCGCTGCCTGAGATACACGACGTGCATTTGATGGCTGTCCGAAGAGCAACTTGATCTTTACAGATCCGCTACCTGCTGCTGCATCTGGGTAGTGCTTCTTCACCAAAGCAAGTGCTTGTGCTGTACGTGATGCTTGTGTACCAGCAGTGAACTTCGCGACACCTGACTTAGCAATGATCTGCTTGTAGCTTGGCTCTGAGTTAAAGACCATCAATGAATTCATCAACTCTGATTTAGCGTTGATTGGCTTGATGATCTTGTCCATGATCTCATCACGTGGGTATGCAAGAAGGAATGCTGTACGAAGATCCTTTGCCTTCTGTGACATTCCCTCAAATGGACCGTTGTAAGGAGCCTGTGTTCCGTATGCAGGACCAACGCGTAGATCTAGGTGCTCGTAAACAGCCTGATCTCCACCGATGACCTTAACTGCTGGAGCCATTGCCTTAAGAAGTGCAACTGCGTCCGCTGTTGGCTGACCGGCGTAGATATCAACTTCACCGTTCTTAAGTGCCTGTGCAGCAGCCGTTCCGTCGCCGATAACCTTAAATACAACGCGCTCAAGGGCCTTAACCTTTGGACCTGAGTTGTACTTAGGGTTGCGAACCATAGTTACAGAGCCGTTAGGGACAGCTGTCTTAACCATGAATGGACCATTTCCAACAAGAAGAAGTGGATTTGTATCTGCATTTACAGAGTTAATCTTGTAATCGATAGACCAGACCTTTCCGATCTTCTTCAAGAGCGCAGTGTTGTAAGTGTCGAATGCCTTAAGGAAGCGCTCCTTAGCGGCTACGTTCTCCTTAACAGTTCCGAGCTCTGTCTTTCCTTCTGCCATCAACACCATTGCATGTACAGGTGATGGGCCAGGTGAAAGGAGACGCCAGTCTGGTACCTGTGCATCGTATTCGATTGTCACAGACATCTTGTCTGGTGAAAGGATTGGAAGACCAACGACGTTCTCTTCGTAAAGTCCACCGTAACCGAGTGAGTCAAATGCTGGTGTCACGTTTGCATCGCTTGGATCTCCAAGACCTGCAATCTGTGAGTATGTTCCAGCTCCAGTGACGTGTGAGAGAAGTAGATCGATACCGTTGATAGGTGTTCCATCTGACCAGACACGACCCTTGTTAACTGTGTACTGAATCTTGAAAGGCTTCTTGCTGACAATCTTGTAGGTACCGAATACGGTGTTATCTACAAGTGTTGCCTTGTTGTTGTAATAGGTGAAGCCGATACCTGAAAGGTATGCAACGTCAGTGTTGAATGTGAGGTTCATGTTTGACACGCTTGGATTCAAGCCAGTCAAAGCATTACTTTGTACGATTTGTACTGTGGTCTTTGCTGCTGCATTAGCCGGGCTAAGCAGACCGAAAGCAAGACCTGCCGTTGCGGCTGTAGCAATTGCTACGCGCGCGAGACGGTTTAGCTTCATATTTCCTCCTAGAGGGGTTAATAGATAGATGTGAAGAGTCGACCTGCCTCACAGCAATCTTTGGGTGGGCAAAGTCTGCCGTAGCCGTAGGTAATAGGCAATTGGCCCAGATAACGATTAGGCCACGATTAGGCCACGATTAGGCCCTGTTTAGGCCCTGTTTAGGCCCTGTTTAAGCAAGAAGGGGTGTTCCGAGGACGCTGGCTGAGGGTGATTTATTGAACAGAACCGGCTGATCCGGCAGCTGTGGCTGCACCAGCGGCGCGAGCCTCATCAATTGCTTCAGTGGTCAAAACCCTGATCGCATAGAGAAAGAGGAGAAATCCCAGGGTCGCCCCGACGAAGTAGACCGATCGAAATGCCATCTCACGGCCAAAGGGTCCTTCAAGGAGCGTCACTATTGCCCCACCAAGCAGAGTGCCTATTGGAATAGTTCCCCAGGCAAAGAAGCGATAGACGCTATTTACTCGCCCCAACAGATTTGTTGGAATCAGACTCTGTCTTAGTGAAACAGTAACAACGTTCCAAAGGACTGCGGTGAATGTCTCAATCACCACGAGCACCCAGACGATGTACCACTGCGATGTAAAGCCGATTAACAAAGTCGAAAGTGGCATTACAAAGAGAGCTAGCGCCAGTGAACGTCCGCTTCCAATCTTCTCGGAAACTTTGGGACCGAGCAGACCGCCCGCGATTCCTCCGATAGCTCCAGCGGTTCCAAGGATTGCAAATATAAAGACAGTCGTATCAAGAACTTCTTGTGCGAAGAGAATAAAGACTGCGCCCGTAAGTGAGGCAATCCCATTAAGTAATCCCAAGATGATTGCCATCGGACGCAGCAACGTATGGCTCCATAGCCAAGAGAAACCCTCTTTTATCTCGGCCCGAAAATTCAATGGCTCTGTTTTTTTCTCCGGAGAAAAACTCTTCACCGTCGGTTTCATACTCGCAATCAACGCTGCTGCAATAAAGAAGGTTGCAGCATCGACGAAGAATGGTAGAAATATTGCAATCGCGATAATAAAACTTCCAAGGGGTGGGCCTATAAATGAGTTGGTCAGAGATTCAGCCGACCACATGCGGCCGTTGGCTTTCTCCAGATCTTTATCCTCAACAACTGCTGGCATCAAGGTTTGAGCACTGTTATCCCGCAGAACTTCGGCAAGACCGAAGAGAAATGCCGTTACCAGGATGACTGTATAGAGAGTGTAATTTGTATCTAGATTTGTCAGGGAAGTTAATTCGTCAAGTGATGGAAGAGAGTCCCTTTCGAGATAGACAAAGACTCCTACGGCGATAGTGAGTAATCCGCGCGCACTATCCATCGCCACAATAATTCGCTTGCGATTGAAGCGATCGGTAATTACGCCTGCATGCAGCGTGAAAATCAGCCAAGGCAAACGAGAAACTACGGCTGATAGCGCAATCAATAAAGGAGATCTCGTTACAGCAGAAGCCAGCCAAGGGTATGCGATAGAGACAATTCCATCACCGAGATTGGATATTCCGGTGGCACTCCAGAGCTTCCAGTACGAAGCCCCGAGCTTACTTTTTACTTTCGATGACTTCACTGTGATCTCCCTGGCTCGTTTGATTACCTAAACGATAGACAAAAGTAAAAGCAGACACTGAGATCAAGGTAGTTGCGATACCACCGATGATCAAAGGTAAACGCAGGCCGCTATGGGCGATTACTCCACCGAGGAATGCGCCGATTGGCATGACCCCCCAGACGAAGGTGCGTCTTGCCCCGTGGATACGTCCATATAACTCGGAAGGGATAAGAACTTGATAGCAGGACATTAACAAGATGTTCCAGTTGGTGATTGTGAAAGATGAAATAAATCCGATAGTTCCGAAGACCCAATAATTGGGAGCAAGCCCTTGAAAGAGAACGGTTATTGATGAGATTAAGATCGCTGCGGCAAGAACAGCGCCACGTCCAAACTTCTTTGACAACCTAGCGGTAAAAATTCCACCAAGGACAGCACCAGAACCAGCTCCAGCCATGAGGACGCCAAAGTACTGAGTGGGAAGATCCAGCGTCTCCGTAATAAAGAGAATAAGTGTCGATGTAGAGAGCGAATAGAAGAAACCTAAAGATGTCGTCGTTGCAACTAGGCGTCTTAAGGGTCTGTCGTTCCAGAGATAGTTGAGACCAAATTTGATATCACCTATAAATGATTTCTGCTCTGTCTCGTTGACCGTTGCCGAGGAACCATGTGAGATCAGATGGGCCGGAATCAAGAATACGAAGATGGCTGCGATCAGAAACCCAATGCTATTAAGAATGAATGGCAGCACTATGGCGGTGGCGTAGAGGAATCCACTCAGTGGCGCACCAATGAAGTTCTGGATCACTGTCTCTGCAATATTTAGGCGCGAATTGGCCTTCTCGAAATTCTTCTTCTCTAGAATTATCGGGATAAGTGATTGCGCCGCTGTATCAGCTGCAACCTCACACGTTCCGATAATAAATGTCGCCAGAAGCAACCAGTAGATCGTGATCGAATCTGTTGAGATTGACAATGCCACAAGTCCTGCAACAATAAAGCGAATTGAGTTGGTGAAGGTAACTAAGAGTCGCTTATCTGTGCGATCTACGATCAAGCCAATCGGAATCGCAAAGAGCAGCCAAGGCAACATCACAAATGCGCTGAGGAGTGAAATTAGAACGGGATCTTTTGTAAGTGATATTGCGAGCAGCGGTGCGGCGACAGCTAAAAGTCCATCAGAGAGGTTACTAATAACGCTTGCGCTAAAAAGTCGATTAAATGCTGGACCTAACTTTTCAGACATCTACCTGAGTACCTACAGGATTCCAGCCGCCAGGAATCATTTCCTGGGCCTCATCTGGTCCCCATGTTCCTTCAAAATATGGGTGTACACGATCAGGTGACTTTAAGACTTCATCAAGAATCTTCCAAGAGTGCAAGACCGCATCAATGCGAGTAAATCTAAAGTGATCACCCAACATTGCAGCTCGCAGAAGGCGTTCATATGGACCTTGGCGATCACCAAACTCTGTAACAAACTCAACGGTGAGATCGATTTCCTCTGTAGTTAACTTTGTTCCAGGCTTTTTAGCCAATAAAGAAATATCTACGCCATCTTTAGCACCAAGTCGGAAACGAACCGCATTCGGATTGCCGCGACCAAATAACTCACGAGGTGGCTTTTTGAATTCAACAAGAACTTCTAAAACTGTCTCTGGCATCTTCTTGCCGGTACGCATATAGATAGGTACACCTGCCCAACGCCAGTTATCAATAAAGACCTTCATTGCAACAAAGGTCTCAGTATCTGAATTTTCAGCAACGCCTTCTTCATCAAGATACCCGACGTACTGGCCGCGAATTACATCATCAGCCCTTATGTCACGTATTGCAGAGAGAACTTTGATCTTTTCGTTCTGCATATCTTCTGAACTAATACTGATTGGTGGCTCCATTGTGAGCATCGTTAACACCTGTAAAATGTGGTTCTGTAGTACATCTCGCGTTGCACCCACACCGTCATAGAACTTTCCGCGGCCTTCGATGCCAAAATTTTCCGCCATAGTAATCTGGATATTTGAAACATAATTTCGGTTCCAGACCGGCTCAAAGAGTGTGTTTGCAAAGCGGAATACTAAAAGATCTTCGACTGCTTCTTTCCCAAGATAGTGATCGATGCGATAGATCTGATCTTCGGGCAATACCTGTTTGAGTTCGCTATCGAGCTGGATGGCAGATGCGAGATCGCGACCAAAAGGTTTTTCAACAACTACGCGAGCTCTTTTGGTAATTCCAACCTTTGCCAAACCCTGTGTGATTTTTGCAAAATGCTCTGGTGCGATTGCTAGATAAATAACTGGTAATTTGAAGTTCTTAATCAGTTCAGCCAATTTTACAAAGGTCTCTGGGTCTTCGTAGTCGCCGACTAGTAGCTGCATTTCATTGAGTAGCTTGCCAAGAACTTTCTCATCAGCTTCTGGCTTACGAGCACGAATAGCAGCCTCAACATTCGAGCGAAACACATCTTGCGTCCACTTTGAAGAAGCCACACCAAAGATCTTTACATCAAGTTCATCGAGCTCTTCGAGATCGTAAAGGGCAGGAAATAACTTCTTCTTCGCCAAATCTCCGGTCGCGCCAAAGAGAACTAAAGCATCAGCTTTCATTTAATTAAGCTTTCGGTTTTTCGTTGTGTCCACCGAACTTGTAGCGCATCGCACTTAATACTCGGTTAGCAAATTCATCATTATTTCGTGATGCAAAACGGGCATAGAGGGAAGCGCTTAATACATGTGCAGGTATTCCTGCCTCAATTGCAGCCTGCACAGTCCATCGTCCTTCACCACTATCGCTGACTTGTGTTGAGTACTCAGTAAGTTCTTCGGACTCAACAAGTGCTTGTGCGGTCAGATCAAGGAGCCAAGATGAAACAACTGATCCGCGACGCCAAACCTCCGTAATCGCTGGAATGTCTAGATCGTAGGCAGGTGTCATCTCATCGGCTGCCTCAAAGATTGCAAGGCCTTCTGCGAAAGCCGCCATCATGCCGTACTCAATTCCATTATGAATCATCTTTACAAAGTGGCCAGAACCAACTGGGCCACAGTGCAGATAACCGTATTCGGCTTGTGTCGGTTCGCCAGTGCGACCTGGTGTGCGATCTGCTGATTCAACTCCTGGGCAGAGCGCTTTAAAAACTGGATCTAGGGATGCAACAACTTTCTCATCGCCACCGATCATCAATGAATATCCGCGCTCAAGGCCGTAGACGCCTCCTGATGTTCCGACATCTACGAAATTAATGCCTTTTTTCGCCAAGAGCGCTGCATTCTTAAGATCATTTTTATAATAACTATTTCCACCATCGATAATGGTGTCGCCCTTTTCAAGATGCTCAGCCATTGCTGCGATTGTTGAATCTGTAACGCTGGCTGGAACC
>JACCDL010358908.1_pt1 | contig 13480 bp, 10 predicted proteins | sample 7441931 | NCBI WGS metagenome assembly JACCDL01 (sample SAMN15323437, study PRJNA562643) | freshwater metagenome | isolation source: river surface water | place: USA:Blue River Watershed | collected 2017-08-16 | reverse complement strand
GCCCTGCGTGCCGAGCACCGCGAACTGGCCTGGTCCGATATGCGCATTCTGGTGCGCACCCGTACCCACATGCAGTCGTATGAAACGACGCTCACTCAGGCGGGTATCCCCTTTGTCAGCGACCGCACGGGCGGATTGTTGTCGGCACCGGAAGTGCTGGATCTGATGGCCTTGCTGCGTTTTTTAGCCTATCCCTGGTCCGATCACGATCTTGCCCACACTCTGAAAAGCCCCATCATTGGTCTCACCGATCTGCAGTTGGGCCAGGTGGCCGTGCAGGGCTGGCCTGATCGGGCGTTGGAGGCACCCGAGATGCCGTCACGATCCCGGCGCCCCCGATCCGCATCCTTATTCGATCGGCTCAGGCATTTGTCGCAACAGGAGGCCTGTGATCCCGAGATCCGCGCGGCGTCGACGTGTCTGGATCAATGGACGCGCTGGGCCACACAGCTTCCTGTCCATGATGTCCTGGATCGGATCATTCACGTTCAGGATGTAATGGATCGCATGGCGGCGCGTTTTGGTGGGGCGTGCGGGTTGCAATGCCTGGCCAATGTGGAGGCATTCGTAGCGCTTGCCTTGGAACTCGACACGGGCCGTCTTCCGAGCCTGCCGCGTTTTCTGCATGAATTAAATCGTTGGGCGCAGGCCAAGGAGTCCGACACGCCTTCGCCGGGGGTGATGCCCTCGGCCGATGCCGTGGTCGTGTCGACCCTGCATGCCGCCAAAGGGCTGGAGGCGAAGGTGGTGGTCCTGGCGGGACTCATGGATCGCGAGCCGGGGGATAGAGGCCTGCGTTGGTTAATCCACTGGAATGCCGAGCGTGATGGCATTGTGGATGTGGCCGCCTGGCAAAACGGAGATCCGTTCACCCCCACCGTGGAGGCGGCATTGCGTGATGATCGTCGCCAGGAGGAGGAAGAGGATTTCAATCTTTTATATGTGGGCATTACGCGCGCCAAACAGGTGCTGCTCTTTAGCGCGACTGGCGAAGACCGCAGCGATCGGGATGACCTGAAACCACGCGATCAGAAGTGGTTTGAAAAAATCAGCACCGCGTGTGACGAGTGGGTGCCACCCGCCCGGCACACCGCGGTTGCCGACTCGATCGCCGCGGGCCACGATCCCATGGTGGCGCCCGTGTGGCGCGGTCTGCGCTGGGATAAGCGGCCGATGGCGCCAGAGATGCGGGTGCCCACGGAGACCTTGGCCATGCGTCAAGGCAAGGCGCTGCATCGGCTGATGGAATTTGGTCCTCGGGCTGCATTGGCCATGGGTCAATCCGCACTGGCCCAGCGACTGCTGGCCGAATTTGCCTTACCCGCTTCTGCGCGCACCCAGGTCTGGCAGGCCGTGGCCACCATTGCCGCTTCACCCATGGCCGCCATCGTCTTTGATCCGAATCGCTTGGCGTATGCCGAGGCGGAGTGGCCGGTGGCGTTGACGCCGGGGGACACCATCATGCGCCCCGATCGCGTGGTGCGTATCGAGGAGCATCCCGAAACCTGGTGGATCATCGATTTCAAGTGGAACGTGTTGGATTCGGAATTGGCCGACTACGCGCAGCAGTTGGAGAGTTATCGACGCGAATTCCAGGCCATTCGCCCGCAGGCTGCCGTTGAGGCGAGAATCATCACCGCGCAGGCGCAGGTTTGGGCCTTATCGGAAGGGCGCTTGGTACACTTCGCCTAGGCGGGCCGCCCCGCATTGGGAGTCGGCATACCTGGTCAGGTCGGGAACGAAGCAGCCAAAGCTGAATTTCTCAAGTGCCGGGGGTCCGGCTCGCCGCTTATTTTGAATCCCATGACCGACGCCCTTTTTTCCGCCGACGAACTTCCCGCTGCCAACCCCATGGGGCAATCGTCGCCCGTGGTGTTGGCCCGCAAGTGGCGTCCGAAAAAGTTTGCCCAGGTGGTGGGGCAGTCGCATGTGGTCAACGCACTGTCGCACGCACTGGATGCCCAGCGCTTGCATCACGCCTACCTGCTGACCGGAACCCGAGGCACGGGCAAGACCACACTGGCCCGCATCATTGCAAAAGCATTGAACTGTGAGCAGGGAATCCGCAGTGAGCCGTGTGGCGTGTGCAGCGCCTGCACCCAGATCGATGGCGGCCGATTTGTCGATTACATCGAGATTGATGCGGCCTCGAATCGTGGGGTGGGAGAAATTCAGCAGCTCTTAGAGCAGGCCCAGTTCGCACCCACCGCAGGTCGCTTCAAGGTGTATGTGATTGACGAAGTCCACATGCTCTCCAAGCACGCGTTTAACGCGATGTTGAAAACCCTGGAAGAGCCGCCAGCCGATGTGAAATTCCTGTTGGCCACCACCGATCCGCAACAGATTCCGGTGACCGTGCTGTCGCGTTGCCTGCAGTTCAATTTAAAAAATGTGCCGCCCGACACCTTGCAGTCGCATCTCGCCTGGGTGTTGGAGCAAGAAGGCATCGGGGCCGATGCAGAGGCGCTGCATTGGATTGCGCTTGCCGCCTCGGGCAGTGTGCGTGATGGACTCTCCCTGACCGATCAGGCCATTGCCTACGGGGCCGGAAGCGTCACCGCCGAGGCCGTGCAGGCGATGTTGGGTTTGGTGCAACGGGAGCTGTTGGCGAAACTCCTCCACACCATTGCCGATCACGATCCGCAGGCGGCATTTGCGGCGCTCGAAGAACTGCTCACCGCGGGGGCATCGGCAGATGCCATGCTCGCCGATATGGCCAAGTGGTTTCATCAGGCGGCCACTCTAGCCACGTTGAAGATCGATGCGCACAACGATCCCACGGGCACCGTGGCCGTATTGGCGCAAAAGCTCTCGCCCGAGCTGTTGCAGTTGAACTATCAGATCACCGTGTTGGGCCGGCGCGATCTGCCGCTCGCCCCCGATGAGCGCACGGGGTTGGAGATGACCCTATTGCGGCTCTTGGCTTTTCAGCCCGAATCGGCGTCATTGCGTGCCCAGGCCCCGCGCACAGAGGCGCGTGCCCCGCGCGCAACTCCACCGGCGCCCGCGGCCGCGAGCGCCGCACCGGTCATGTCCGCACCGAAGTCGGTCTCGCTCACGCCCGCGCAATGGCCCACGGTGTCCCGAAGTCTGGCGGTGTCGGGTCTGGCCAAACAGTTTGTGCAGCAGGCGCAATTGATTGCCTGTGAAGACGCCGGGCGCACGGTGAACTGTAGGTTCCGTGTGACCATTCCTGCGCTCACCGAGACGGCGATCATTGCCAAGGCCCAGGATGCCCTGGCCACGTATTTCGGAAAACCGTGTCGCATTGAGACCGAGGTGGGCGAAGCGGCCACCATGACGGCCGCGGCCGAAGATGCCGATGCGGCCACGAAGGCCCAAGAGGAAGCGGAGCGGGTGATTCATTCCGATCCCATCGTGCAGTCGGTTCTGAAAGAGTTCAGTGGTGCAACGATTGTTCCGGGCAGTATCCGTCCGGTGAAGAAAGGAAGCAGCTCATGATGAAGGGTCAGATCGCCGGCTTGATGCGTCAGGCGCAGCAGATGCAGGAAAAAATGAAACAGGTGCAAGACAGCCTGGGCAATGAAATGGTGGAAGGTCAGGCCGGTGCCGGCTTGGTCAAGGTCACCATGACCTGTAAGAATCAGGTCAAGAGCATCACGATTGATTCTAGCCTGATGACCACCGATGCCGACGATCGCGAAACACTCCAGGATCTGTTGGTCTCCGCCTTAAACGATGCCGCGGCCAAGGCCGAGGCGGTGAGCCAACAGCGTTTATCCGCCGTGACGGCAGGCCTGCCCTTGCCGCCGGGAATGAAACTCTTTTAATTGACGTGCGGCCGTTAGCGTTTTTTGGCGTGATGCGGTGAAGACACACCCCTCGACTCCGCACGCGCTCGATGCACTCACCGAGGCCTTGCGCCGTCTGCCGGGGGTGGGCCCCAAAACCGCCCAGCGCATGGCCATGCATCTGCTCCAGCACGATCGTCCCGGTGCAGAGCAGCTCGGGCAGTCGCTTTTGCATGCGGTGGCGGCGATTCGGCACTGTGCCCAGTGCAACACCTTTACTGAAGAAGAGCTGTGCAGTGTCTGTGCCAGCGCCGGGCGGGATCGCTCACAACTCTGTGTGGTGGAGTCGCCCGCCGATCTCCTGGCCGTGGAGCAAAGCCATGCCTGGCGTGGCCTGTATTTTGTGTTGATGGGGCGACTCTCTCCTTTAGATGGCGTGGGGCCCAAGGACATCCATATGGATCGCCTGGTCGCGCGCGTGGCCCACCCCGATGTCAAAGAGGTGGTGATTGCCACCAACTTCACACCGGAAGGCGAGGCCACGGCGCACGCCATTGAAACCGTGTTGAAATCCAAAGGATTGGATGCGGAGAAAAAGATTGCCCGACTTGCCCGTGGAGTGCCGGTCGGCGGCGAACTCGAGTACATCGATCTGGGCACCATCGCCCAAGCCGTGCGGGATCGGCGGCGCATTTAAAAAGGATGTGAGATGACCACTGCACTCTGGTGTTTATTGATCGCGGGTCTGTTGCCGATCGTATGCGCGGGGATTTCCAAATGGGGGGCATCGGACTTTGACAATGCCAACCCGCGCGATTGGCTTGCGCGCCAAGAAGGCCATCGCAAGCGCGCACATGCGGCGCAATCGAACAGTTGGGAGGCCTTTGCATTATTCAGCACCGCCGTACTCGTGGCCTTGCATCAGAAGGCTGATCCCGAACAACTGGATCGACTGGCGGTCTTCTTTATCGTGAGTCGTGTGCTGTATATCGTGTTTTATCTTGTGGATCGCTCCACGTTACGCAGTCTGGCCTGGTTGGCCGGGCTGATCACGACGTTCACGATTTTCGCTTCCGGCGCTTAACCCGTATAATTGCCAAAATTCCGGGAGTAAATTTCTTGTTTCGCCAGTCTTCATCCGTGGCGAAGGCGTTGCTCGCGCTCGCCGACGGCACGGTGTTCCAAGGGCAGTCCATCGGTGCCAACGGTTTGTCGGTAGGGGAGGTTGTTTTCAACACCGCCATGACCGGTTACCAGGAAATCCTGACCGATCCCAGCTACAGCCGACAGATCGTGACGCTGACCTATCCCCATATCGGCAATGTCGGTATTAACCGGGAAGATGCGGAATCGTCCAACACCCATGCGGCCGGTCTCGTGATCCGCGATCTCTCGCAGGTCGTGTCCAACTTCCGATCCGAACAATCGCTGACGGATTCCTTGCGTGCCGCCAATGTGGTGGGCATTGCCGGCATTGACACCCGCAAGCTCACGCGACTGCTGCGGGAAAAGGGCGCACAAAACGGCGCGCTCTTGGCGCTGGCACCGGGTGAGGCCATCACCTCGGCGCACATGGACCGGGCCGTGGCCGAAGCGAAAAAATTTCCTGGCCTGGTGGGCATGGACCTGGCCAAGGTGGTCTCCACCGCCAAACCCTACACCTGGACCGAGGGCAGTTGGGTACTCGGCCAAGGCCACGCGCCGGTGACCAAGACACGCTTTCATGTGGTCGCGCTCGACTTTGGCGTGAAGTTAAATATTCTGCGCATGCTCGCGGATCGTGGCTGTAAGGTCACCGTCATGCCGGCCCAGACATCCTTTGCCGAGATCGCGGCACTCCAGCCGGATGGAGTGTTTCTGTCCAACGGCCCTGGGGATCCGGAACCCTGTGATTACGCGATTGCCGCCGCCAAAGCGGCCATGGAGCAACGGCTGCCGGTCTTCGGGATCTGCTTAGGCCATCAGATCATGGCCTTGGCCTCGGGTGCCAAAACACTAAAAATGAAATTTGGCCATCACGGCGCCAACCATCCGGTGCAGGATCTGGATTCCAAACGGGTGTTCATCACCTCGCAGAACCACGGGTTTGCCGTGGATGCCAAGACCCTGCCATCGCATTTGCGGGTGACCCATGTCTCGTTGTTTGACCAGTCGATCCAGGGATTGGCGCGCACCGATGTGCCCGCATTTTGTTTTCAAGGCCACCCCGAGGCCAGTCCCGGACCGCACGACATTGGCCCGCTCTTTGACCACTTCATCACGCTGATGAACCGTCACCGCGGAGGTGCAAATGCCTAAGCGCACGGACCTCCACACCATTTTGATCATTGGCGCGGGCCCGATCGTGATCGGTCAGGCCTGTGAGTTCGATTACTCCGGTGCCCAGGCCTGTAAGGCCCTAAAGGAAGAAGGCTACAAGGTCATTCTGGTCAACAGCAATCCGGCCACCATCATGACCGACCCGGAAACGGCCGATGTCACCTACATCGAGCCCATCACCTGGCAGACGGTGGCCAAGATCATTGAAAAAGAGAAACCGGATGCCGTGCTGCCTACCATGGGCGGACAAACGGCACTGAACTGCGCGCTGGATCTTCACCGCGAAGGCGTGTTGGATAAGTTCAAGGTGGAACTGATTGGCGCCAAGGAAGAGGCGATTGAAAAAGCCGAAGATCGGCTGAAGTTCAAAGATGCCATGACCAAGATCGGCCTGGATTCCGCCAAGTCGGGCATTGCCCATTCGCTGGACGAAGCCTGGGCCGTTCAAAAACAAATCGGTGCCGTTACCGGTGGCAGCGGATTTCCCATGGTGATTCGTCCGAGCTTTACGCTCGGGGGTACCGGCGGTGGCATTGCGTATAACGCCGAAGAGTTTGAAACCATTTGCAAGCGGGGCATTGAAGCCTCGCCCACCAGTGAGCTTCTGATCGAGGAGTCCCTGATCGGATGGAAGGAGTACGAGATGGAAGTGGTCCGTGATCGCGCGGATAACTGCATCATCGTCTGTTCCATCGAAAACCTGGATCCCATGGGAATCCACACGGGGGATTCCATCACCGTGGCCCCGGCCCAGACCCTCACGGACAAGGAATATCAGATCATGCGGGATGCATCGATTGCCATCCTGCGTGAGATCGGTGTGGATACCGGCGGCTCGAACGTTCAGTTTGCGGTGAATCCGAAAAACGGCCGTCTGATTGTGATCGAGATGAATCCGCGCGTGTCGCGTTCATCCGCACTGGCATCCAAGGCCACCGGTTTTCCGATTGCCAAGGTGGCCGCGAAACTGGCCGTGGGTTACACCCTGGATGAACTCAAAAATGACATCACCGGCGGCGCCACTCCAGCGTCCTTTGAGCCCACCATCGATTACGTGGTCACCAAGGTGCCGCGTTTTGCGTTCGAGAAATTCCCGCTTGCGGACTCCCACCTCACGACCCAAATGAAATCCGTGGGCGAGGTGATGGCCATGGGCCGTACCTTCCAAGAGTCTTTCCAAAAGGCCCTGCGCGGTCTCGAGGTCGGCGTCGATGGCATGAACCAGAAGACCGTGGACCGCGAACGCATCGAAGAAGAGCTCGGCGAACCCGGCCCGGAACGGATCTGGTACGTGGGCGATGCGTTTGCCCAAGGCTTTACCGTTGACGAAGTCCATCAGCTCACCAAAATCGATCCGTGGTTCCTGGTGCAGATCAAAGACATTGTGGACATTGAGCTTGAGCTGGATAAGCGCACCCTGGCCGATCTGGATGCCGACACCCTGCGGGGTCTAAAGCGCAAAGGGTTCTCGGATCGCCGTCTGGCCTATCTGTTGGACACCACGGAAGGCGAGGTGCGCAAACTGCGCCATGCCCTGCAGGTGCGCCCCGTGTACAAACGGGTGGATACCTGTGCCGCGGAATTCTCCACGGCCACGTCGTACTTCTATTCCACCTATGAAGACGAGTGCGAGTCCAATCCCACCAATAAGAAAAAAGTGATGGTCTTAGGCGGGGGCCCCAATCGAATTGGCCAGGGCATTGAGTTTGATTACTGCTGCGTCCATGCGGCCATGGCCCTGCGGGACGATGGGTTCGAAACCATCATGGTCAACTGCAATCCCGAGACCGTTTCGACCGACTACGACACCTCGGATCGTTTGTATTTCGAGCCCCTGACATTGGAAGACGTGCTCGAGATCGTTGACAAAGAAAAACCCATCGGGGTGATCGTGCAGTACGGTGGTCAAACGCCATTGAAACTGGCCAAGGCCTTAGAGGCCGCCGGCGTGCCGATTGTGGGCACCTCTCCGGAATCGATCGATATCGCTGAAGACCGTGAGCGCTTCCAGAAACTCTTGATGAAACTGGAGCTGCGTCAGCCGCCCAATCGCACCGCCCGCACAGAAGAGGAAGCCATTCGTCTTGCGACCGAAATTGGTTACCCCTTGGTCGTGCGCCCGAGTTATGTCCTCGGCGGCCGGGCCATGGAAATCGTGCACGAGCAGCGGGATCTGGAGCGCTACATGCGCGAGGCGGTCAAGGTCTCCAATGACTCTCCGGTGCTCCTCGACCGATTTTTAAACGATGCGATCGAAGTCGATGTGGATTGTTTATCCGATGGTAAACGGGTGTTCATCGGTGGCGTGATGGAACACATCGAGCAGGCCGGCGTGCATTCCGGCGATTCAGCCTGCAGCCTGCCGCCGTTTTCGCTCTCCCAGGACATGATCGAGGAATTAAAGCGCCAGACGGCCCAGATGTCCCGGGCACTTAACGTGGTGGGGTTGATGAACGTACAGTTTGCCATCCAAAACGGCAATGTCTTTGTTCTGGAGGTCAATCCGCGCGCCTCCCGCACGGTTCCCTATGTATCCAAGGCCACGGGTATTCCGCTGGCCAAGGTGGCGGCACGGGCCATGCTCGGGCGTTCGCTGGACGATCAAGGCATCGGCGCCGAAATCAATCCGCCGTACTACTCGGTCAAAGAGGCGGTCTTCCCGTTTGTGAAGTTTCCGGGCGTGGACACCATCCTTGGCCCCGAGATGAAATCCACCGGCGAAGTCATGGGCGTGGGCGACACGTTTGCCGAGGCGTTTGTGAAGTCCCAGCTCGGCGCCGGCGTGAAGCTGCCCACCTCGGGATGCGCCTTCATCAGTGTGAAAAATAGCGATAAACCCGCCATGGTGGGCATTGCACGCCTGTTGGTCGATCTTGGGTTTAAAGTGCTCGCCACCCGCGGCACGGCCGCGGCCATTCAGCAGGCCGGCATTGCCTGCGCTACGGTGAACAAGGTCACCGAGGGCCGCCCGCATGTGGTGGACATGATCAAAAACGGTGATGTACAGTTGGTCATTAACACGGTGGAAGAAAAGCGCACGGCCATCACGGATTCGCGCTCCATTCGCACGACGGCCTTGGCCTCGCGGGTCACCACGTACACCACGATTGCCGGCGCCCGTGCCGCCGTCGAGGGCATTCGGCATCTGGCGGATGCCACGCTGACCGTGATTGATGTGCAGACCATGCATAAGAAAGTGAACGCCACTGTATGAGCACTACCCCGTTGACCGTTCGCGGTGCAGAGCTTTTAAAAGAAGAGCTCACCCGTTTAAAACATGTGGAACGACCTGCCGTGATCCAGGCGATTGCCGAGGCCCGTGCGCAGGGGGATCTGTCCGAGAATGCCGAGTACGATGCGGCCAAAGAGCGCCAGGGATTTATCGAGGGCCGCATTTCCGAGCTCGAGGCCAAACTGGCCCATGCCCAGGTGATCGACCCCAAGGAAATCGAACAGGATGGCCGGGTGGTCTTTGGCACCACGGTGGAAATCGTCGACATCGAGTCCGATGCCAAGCACCTTTATCAGATCGTGGGCGACGATGAAGCGGATCTAAAAGAAAACAAGATTTCCATCTCCAGTCCAATTGCCCGTGCCCTGATCGGCAAGTCGGTGGGCGATGTCGCCACGGTGCATGCCCCGGGGGGTGCCCGACAGGTGGAAATCCTGGACGTGCGCTACGCCTGATTGGCCAAAAACAAATTCAATCCCCAGTGGATGCACATGCATCTCACGGACCCCTATGTGCGTCAGGCGCAGGCCAAGGGTTACCGGTCACGGGCGGCCTTCAAGCTGCTCGGCATTGATGAAAAAGACAAACTGATCAAACCGGGCATGACCGTGGTGGATCTGGGCAGCACCCCGGGCAGCTGGTCACAGGTCGTGCGCGAGATCCTTTCGGTCAAACGCGCCGGGGAGTCGTCCAAGCGGGTGCACGGGCGGATTCTGGCGCTGGACATCCTGCCGATGGAACCGATCGCCGACGTGGATTTCATCGAAGGCGATTTTCGCGAGGACTCCGTGGCCAAGATCCTGTCGGATCGCCTGGGCGGTGAAAAGGTGGACCTGGTGCTTTCGGACATGGCGCCGAATCTCTCGGGGGTGGAGTCGGCCGACAGCGCCCGCATGACCCACGTCTGTGAACTGGCCCTGGAATTTGCGCTGGCGCACTTAAAGCCGGAAGGGGCCTTGTTGGTCAAAGCCTTCCAAGGCAGTGGCTACAGCCAGTTGGTGGAGTTGTTCAAGCGGCATTTTGTGACCGTGGCCAGCCGTAAACCACCCGCGTCTCGGGCCCAATCGGCCGAGACATTTTTGCTCGGCCGTCGTTTAAAACCGGTTTAGCGCCTGCCTAAAGCCTGTTATCCGATAAGGGATTCTGGCCACGGATCGGCGAGTGGGGCGATGACCGGAGCGGGAATCCCAGGGTTTTACACACCCCGGCCTTGAAAAACGGCTTGCCGACGCCACTTTCCGATGGCCCGGTTTGAAAATCCAATTGAGGAAACCAATCGCGGGGCATAGAATCCAAGTCAATATCCGGGATATTCCCGCCGTTGTGTTGATGTGCTTTTTTTAAGGAGTTGCGCCTTGAACAACATGATCCCCAAAGCAGCCATCTGGATGGTGATTGCCTTGGTTCTGTTCACGGTATTTCGACAGTTTGATAACCGTCAGGCCCGCGGTCCGGAAGTGCCGTATTCCCAGTTTATGGAAGACGCCCGTCAGGGTCGGATTAAGTCCGCTCAGGTGGAAGGCCGCACGGTGCGCGCCATCACCTCGGATGAGCGCCAGATCTCGGTCAATACGCCACAGGATCTGTGGATGGTCTCCGACCTGATGAAATACGGCGTTCGTGTATCGGCCAAGGCCGAAGAAGAGCCGTCCCTGCTGATGAGCATCTTCGTGTCCTGGTTTCCCATGTTGCTGCTGATTGCGGTCTGGGTGTTTTTCATGCGCCAGATGCAAGGCGGTGGCAAGGGCGGCGCCTTCTCTTTCGGCAAGTCCCGTGCCCGCATGTTGGATGAGAACACCAATGCGGTGACCTTTGCCGATGTGGCCGGTTGCGATGAGGCCAAAGAAGACGTGGTGGAGCTGGTGGAATTCCTGCGCGACCCGTCGAAGTTTCAAAAGCTGGGTGGCCGCATCCCGCGCGGCGTGCTGATGGTCGGTCAGCCGGGAACCGGTAAGACCCTGTTGGCCAAGGCGATTGCTGGCGAGGCCAAAGTGCCGTTTTTCTCCATCTCCGGCTCGGACTTCGTGGAGATGTTCGTCGGTGTGGGCGCGGCGCGCGTGCGCGATATGTTTGAGCAGGCGAAAAAGCATGCGCCTTGCATCATCTTCATCGATGAGATTGATGCGGTCGGCCGTCAGCGCGGTGCCGGTCTGGGCGGTGGCAATGATGAGCGCGAGCAGACGTTGAACCAGATGCTGGTGGAGATGGATGGTTTTGAAACCGGCCAGGGCATCATCGTGATTGCCGCGACGAACCGTCCCGACGTGCTCGATCCCGCCTTGTTGCGACCGGGCCGATTTGACCGTCAGGTCGTGGTCTCATTGCCCGACGTGCGTGGCCGTGAGCAGATCCTGAACGTCCACATGCGCAAGGTGCCGATTGCCACCGATGTGCGCGCCGATATTCTCGCCCGCGGCACGCCGGGATTCTCCGGTGCGGACCTGGCCAATCTGGTCAACGAGGCGGCACTCTTTGCGGCACGCCGAAACGGGCGCGTGGTCGAAATGATGGACTTCGAAAAAGCCAAAGACAAAATCATGATGGGGGCGGAGCGCAAGTCCATTGTGATGCCCGAAGAGGAGCGTAAGAACACGGCTTATCACGAGTCCGGTCACGCCCTGGTGGCGCGCATGCTGCCCAAGACCGACCCGGTTCACAAGGTCACGATCATTCCCCGTGGGCGTGCCTTAGGCGTGACCATGCAGCTGCCCGAAGGCGATCGCTACAGCATGGACAAAGACCGCATGCTCAATACCATCTCGGTGCTCTTTGGGGGCCGTATCGCTGAAGAAGTGTTCATGGATCAAATGACCACCGGGGCGTCCAATGACTTTGAGCGTGCCACGGCCTTGGCCCGCGACATGGTCACGCGCTACGGCATGAGTGATGAACTCGGCCCGATGGTTTACGCGGAAAACGAAGGGGAGGTGTTCCTGGGCCGTTCCATCACCAAGACCACCCACGTATCGGAATCCACCATGCAAAAGGTGGATAAAGAAATTCGTCGCATCATCGATGAGCAGTATGCGGTGGCCCGTAGGATCATCGAAGACAACAAAGACAAAATGCACGCCATGGCCACCGCGCTCTTGGAGTGGGAAACCATTGATGCCGATCAGATCAACGACATCGTGGAGGGCCGTCCGCCGCGCCCACCCAAGCAGACGGGCTCCGGCACACCAAGTTCGGGCGGCCCCGGTCCCACCGGGGTGGCACCTGCGGCGCCCGCCGCAGCGTGATCGGTCCATGACCCGTGCACCCTTGAAACCGGCGGACCCCCCGCCGGTTTTTATTTGCGGGCGCTACACCGTGGTGCTGAATCGCCCGCGGGTGATGGGAGTCATCAACGTTACCCCGGACTCTTTTTCTGATGGAGGCCAGTTGGCGGGCCCCGACGGGCGTCTGGATTCGCAGAAGGCGATTGCCCATGCCCGGGCGCTCGTGGAGGCCGGCGCAGACATTCTGGATGTGGGCGGCGAGTCCACGCGACCCGGGGCCGTCGCGCTCAGTGTCCAAGAGGAGCTCGACCGAGTGATGCCGGTCTTAGAAGGCGTGTGCAACATTGGTGTGCCGGTCTCAATCGATACCCGTCGCCCCGAGGTCATGCGCGCGGCCATCGGCGTTGGCGTTGACATCATTAACGATGTCAACGGGTTTCGTGACCCGGAGTCATTCGAGGTGGCGGTGGCCTCGTCCTGTGGCCTGTGCGTGATGCATATGTTGGGCGAACCTCAGACCATGCAACGTGATCCGCAGTATCAGGATGTTATTGCCCAGGTCTACGGATTTTTATTGATGCAGGAAGAGGCCTTGGTGGCGCGAGGAATGAATCCGGCGCGCATCGCCTTAGATCCGGGTATTGGATTTGGTAAGACCTTTGATCACAACCTATTGCTGCTCTCTGAGATTCAATCCCTCGCTCCCAAGAAGATTCTGTTGGTGGGTGTTTCCCGAAAAAGCATGATCGGTACGATCACGGGCCATGCCGACCCCAGGGATCGTGTGGCGGGCAGCGTGGCGGCGGCGTTGTGGGCCGCCGCACAGGGCGCTCAGATTCTGCGGGTGCACGATGTTCGCCAGACCGTGGACGCCTTGCGGGTCTGGGAAGCATTGTCGATTCGGTCCCACTAAAATAGCGCCATGACGCGCAAATACTTTGGGACCGATGGTGTGCGGG
>JACCDL010364907.1_pt1 | contig 13483 bp, 12 predicted proteins | sample 7441931 | NCBI WGS metagenome assembly JACCDL01 (sample SAMN15323437, study PRJNA562643) | freshwater metagenome | isolation source: river surface water | place: USA:Blue River Watershed | collected 2017-08-16 | reverse complement strand
CTGGCGCGTGGCGTGCACCGGCGCGCCGACGGCGTCTGTTACCCCGACACCCTGGTGGGTACCGACAGCCACACCACCATGATCAACGGCGTGGGCGTGGTGGGCTGGGGGGTGGGCTCGGGTGTCGGTGTCATCGAAGGCGAGGCCGCGATGCTGGGGCAGCCGGTGTACTTCCTCACCCCCGACGTGGTGGGCGTGGCGCTCACCGGCCAGCTGCGCGAGGGCTGCACCGCCACCGACCTGGTGCTGACGGTGACGCAGCTGCTTCGAAGCCACAAGGTGGTGGGCAAGTTTGTCGAGTTCTTCGGTGAGGGCGCGCGCACGCTGTCAGTGCCCGATCGCGCGACGCTGGCCAATATGGCGCCCGAGTACGGCGCGACGATGGGCTTTTTCCCGGTGGACGACAAGACCCTGGCGTATTTCGAGGGCACCGGCCGCAGCCGCGCCGAAGTGGCGGCGCTGGAGGCGTACTTCCGGGCGCAGGATCTGTTTGGCGTGCCGCTGCCGGGGCAGGTGGACTACTCGCAGGTCGTGACCTTGGACCTGGGCAGTGTGGTCCCCAGCCTCGCGGGCCCCAAGCGGCCGCAGGACCGCATCGACATCGGCCGGGTGGCCGACCAGTTCGAGACGCTTTTGAGCCGGCCCGCTGCCGACAACGGCTTTCACCAGCCGGCCGCGACGCTGCACACGCGCCATCGTGTGGGGGAGGTGACGGTGGGTCACGGCGATGTGCTGATTGCCGCCATCACCAGCTGCACCAACACCTCCAATCCGGGCGTGATGCTGGCCGCAGGCCTGCTGGCCCAAAAGGCGGTGCAGGCGGGCCTGCGCGTGCAGCCTCACATCAAGACCTCCCTGGCCCCGGGATCGCGCATCGTCACCGAGTACTTGACCCAGGCGGGCTTGCTGCCGTTCTTGGAGCAACTAGGGTTCACGGTCGCAGGCTATGGCTGCACCACCTGCATCGGCAACTCGGGCGACCTCGCGCCCGAGATCAACGAGGCGATCCGGGCCCACGACCTGGTGTGTGCCGCCGTGCTCTCAGGCAACCGCAATTTCGAGGCACGCATCCACCCGAACCTCAAAGCCAACTTCCTGGCCAGCCCGCCGATGGTGGTGGCCTATGCCTTGGTCGGCACGGTGCTGCGAGACCTCATGACCGAGCCGGTGGGCACGGGCCGCGATGGCCAGCCAGTGTGGCTAGGCGATCTCTGGCCCAGCGCCGACGAGGTGCGCGCGCTCATGAAGTACGCGATGAACGGCAAGGCCTACCGCGCGAATTACGAGAAGGTGCAGTCCGATCCGGGCAGGCTGTGGCAGGCCATCGCAGGCAGTCAGGGCGAGACCTATGACTGGCCGACCAGCACCTACATCGCGCAGCCACCGTTCTTGGACGACTTCACGCTGGCGCAGCCTACCGACGCGGATTCGGCGGGCGTCCAGGGCGCACGCATCATGGCGCTGTTTGGCGACTCGATCACCACCGATCACATCTCGCCCGCGGGCTCGATCTCCGAAAGCTCGCCCGCCGGCCAGTGGCTGCTGGCGCACGGGGTGGACAAGGCCCGCTTCAACAGCTATGGCGCGCGCCGGGGTCACCATGAGGTGATGGTACGTGGCACCTTCGCCAACGTCCGCATCCAGAACCTGATGCTGCCGCCGCGGGCCGATGGTGCGCGTGAGCAGGGTGGCGACACCTTGTACCGCGATGGCACGGGCGCCGCCCAGAAGATGTCGATCTTCGATGCCGCCCAGCGCTATCAGGCCGAAGGTCGGGCCACGGTGGTCTTTGCCGGCGAGGAATACGGCACCGGGTCGTCGCGCGACTGGGCGGCCAAGGGCACACGGCTTCTGGGTATACGGGCCGTGATCGCCCGCAGCTTCGAGCGGATCCACCGCAGCAACCTGGTGGGCATGGGCGTGCTGCCCCTGCAGTTCAAGGGGCGTGACAGCTGGGAGTCGCTGGGGTTGGACGGCTCGGAGCAGGTGGATGTGCGGATCGACCCGCAGCTGCGACCGCAAAGCGATGCGATGTTGGTGATCGTGCGCGCCGACGGCCGCCGCCAAGAAATCCAGGTGCAGCTTCGGATCGACACCCCCATCGAAGCGGCCTACTACCGGCATGGCGGTATCCTGCCGTATGTGCTGAGGCAACTGTTGTCTCGCTGAACTCGTTTTTTTATGCAGGAACGTTCATGGCGCGCCGTCTGCTGATCGCAGGGGGCGGTATCGGTGGGCTGGCCGCCGCGCTGGCCGCCGCACGCGCTGGCTGGCAGGCCCAGGTGCTGGAGCAGGCCCCCACCTTCTCCGAGGTGGGTGCAGGCGTGCAGCTGGGTCCCAATGCCACGCGCGTGCTGCGCGATCTGGGTCGATTGGACGCCGTGAGCCAAATGGCTTGCGCCCCGCAGCGCTTGGTGGCGCGGGATGCGCGGCGTGGCCACGCGCTGGGGACACTGCCCCTGGGGTCGGATTTCCAAGCGCGTTATGGCGCGCCCTATCTCACGGTGCACCGCGCCGACCTGCACGCGGCCTTGTTGCAAGGGGTCCAGGCGCTGCCGGTCAGTCTGCACCCGGATTGCGCACTGGTGGCTGTTCAAGACAGAGCCGAGGGGGTGCGGGTGCTAACAGCCGGCGGCGGTGCGCCCGAGGGCGAGGCCCTGGTGGGCGCCGATGGCCTGTGGAGTCTGGTGCGCGGGTCTGTGGTGGCCGATGGCGCGCCTCCTCCCTCGGACCATGTGGCCTATCGGGCCCTGATTCCCATGGACCGCCTGCCGACCGCCTGGCAGACGCAAGAGGTGACGGCCTGGCTCGGCCCCCACCTGCATGCCGTGACCTATCCGGTACGGGGCGGGGCTCTTCTCAATCTGGTGTGTGTGGTGCGCCAGCCTCTGGAGGGTCCGCGCAGCGGCTGGGACTTGCCGGGGACCGCGCAGCGTCTGCGTGCGGCGCTGGGCGATGTGTGCCCGCCGCTGCAGCAGGCCATTGAGGCCGCGCCGGGCTGGGGCCTGTGGGTGCTGCATGACCGCGCGCCCGTGGCCGCTGCGAACCAGATGGCGCGGGGTCGCATCGCCCTGCTGGGGGACGCGGCCCACCCGATGCGCCCTTACCTCGCCCAGGGCGCGTCAATGGCGCTGGAGGACGCGCAGGCGCTGGGACGCAGCCTGGCTGCTGTGACCGATGGCACCTTGGCGGTCGAGACCGCCTTGCAGGGGTATGCCCGCGCGCGCTGGCAGCGTGTGGCGCAGGTGCAGAAACGCTCGCTGCGCAACGCGACGATCTTCCATGCCACCGGCCCGCTGCGCTTCGCGCGCGATCGGGTGATGGGGGCGCTGGGGCCCCGGGTGATGGATCTGCCCTGGCTGTACGCGCATTGAGCGCACCGACCGGGCGGCAGCGCCCGGGTTAGAGGATCGTCCCCTCCAGCGGCGCCATCCCGTGCCGCATGCGCGCGATGCCGCAGGCGTCGCTGCCCGCTTCGAACTCGCGACACGGAGCCGGCCGCCACTCGTAGATCCCGCAGGCCACCTTCTCGCCCACTTTACCGGTCAGGGCGGCGCAGCGTACCGGCACATGGTCGGTGCCCCGCATGCGGCAGGTGCTGCCATTGACTTCCACCGCCAGACCCGCCGGCACACGACCACCCCTGTCCTCGCGCTCGTCGACCGCGAAGTCGACGCGGAAGCTGGCGCAGCACGCGCCGCAGGTCAGGCAGGGATGCGAAGGATCGGACATCAGGCGGTCGCAGGCGTGCGGGGGTGTGGACAGGTGCGCAAGTGTAAGCAAGAGAAACCGCGAGCCGACGGCGATGCGCCGCCCCGAGCGCCCAGATCTGCGTGAGATCGATCACATCGCCAGCCTGACTTTGTGCATTTAACAGCGCTGTGTGATGCGCCATCACCACGGCGTCGCTACGGCCGACAGATTCCAACTTTTAAACATTCGGTAACTCAATATCTTTGCCAGCGATTGACCCCTGCATGTCGGGTCCTGATCATCTACCTCACTGCAGAGGTTATTTGAAACTTTGCAGTGAGTGGTGTATCGAAATTCATTCACGCAAATGGAGAGGCAACATATGAAATCAGTTCACAACTTTGTGGCACGTCGTACGGTAGCCCGGTGGGCACGGCGTCAAAGCGGCGTCACGATGATCGAGTACGCCTTGATCGCCGCGTTGATTGCGGTCGTGATGGTGGCCGGTCTGACCACCTTGGGTGCCGAGATCAGCACCACCTTCAACAAGATCAAGGCGGCACTGACAGCCGCCAACGCCTGAAGGTTGGCCCACGCATTCCCACCTGCCCACGGTAAACAGGTTTGAAGCCTTCGGTCCTCATCGCATTGGCGCTGTCCGTCGGGGCCGTGGCTGTTTTCCTGTTGGCACGGTGGGTCGGCGTGGGGGGCACCGCACATCGCGGTCCGCCGGTGGTGGTGGCGATGGTGGCAGTCGAGGCGGGCGAGCCCTTGGTCAGCGTGCAGCTGCAGGTGATCGCCTGGCCCGGGCTGGCGCCGCCGCAGGGCGCGTTGACCCAAGTGGATGCTGCGGTCGGTCGCATCCCACGTCAGCCCCTGGTGCCAGGTGAGCCGGTACTCGAGTCCCACTTGGTGCCGGTCGATGGTCGCGCCGGCCTGGCGTCGGCGCTGTCGCCCGGTAAGCGCGCGATCACGGTTCGAGTCAATGACGTGATTGGCGTGGCCGGCTTCGCGCTACCGGGCACCTATGTTGACGTCCTGGTCAGCGCGCGTGACGCGAAGAACGAGCCTTTCTCACGCATCGTTCTGGAGCGGGTGAAGGTGCTGGCTGTGGCCCAGGACACCGGGTCGGCGCCCGCCAAGCCCAAGGTGGTCAACGCCGTCACCCTGGAGCTCACGCCCGACGAGTCCGAGCGCCTGGACCTGGCGCGCAGCGTGGGCAGCCTATCGTTGGCGCTGCGCAACGAGTTGGACAAGACCTACCAAGCCTCGGCGGGCACGCGTCTGGACACCTTGATGGGGGTGGCGCCTCTGCCCAGTGTGGCGCCGTCCCCGACGGCATCTACCGCCTCGCCCGTGCGCCGTGCGCGTGCAAGTGTCGTCAGCCCGCAGGCGCCCGTCGTGCAGGAGTTGCGCGGCGTCCAATCGGGCCTCGAGCCCGCGCCAGGGGGCGCACGATGAAAGCGATGACGCTTCTTCGGCTCCTGTGCGCCTGGAGCCTGGTGTGGTTTAGCCCCGCGCAGGCCAGCGGCGACGAGGCCACCCCACCGTTGCAGTTGGTGGCAGGCCATGTGCGCGTGCTGTCCCTGCCCAGTGCGGCCAGTCGTGTGGCGGTGGGCGATCCGAAGGTGGCGGATTACCGAATGATCTCGCCCACTGAGTTGTACCTGGTGGGAAAAACCACGGGGACCACCAACCTGGTGATCTGGCGCGCCAACGGCGAGTCCACCACGCTGCAGGTATCGGTCACCCCCGACCTCGCGCCGCTGGCGCGGTCACTGCGGGACAACCTGCCGCAGGAAAAATCAATTTACCTGCGCACAGCCTCCGGGCGGTTGGTCATCGCGGGTACGGTGTCCAACCCGCTGGCGGCGGCTGCGGCCCACAGCCTGGCCGATGCCTTCATGCGCCCGCTGACCGCACCCGCGACAGCGCCGTCGTTGGTGATCGACCTGCTTCGCGTTCGCGACAACCAGCAAGTGACGCTGGAGGTGCGGATCGCCGAGATTTCCCGTTCGGTCTTGGACAAGCTGGGGATGGGGGTTCAGGCGAGCGCAAACGGCGGACGCTGGACCGCGAGTTCGAGCTTTCTGGGCGGGGGTGGCGCCTCGGCCAGCCTGCTGTTTGGCGGCCTCAATGGCCTGAGTCTGGAAGCGGAGGCACGCAACGGCCTGGTCCGCATCTTGGCCGAGCCCACCATCGTCGCCATGAGCGGACAAGAGGGCAGTTTTCTGGTGGGGGGCAAGGTGTTCATCCCGATCATTCAGCCAGGGGCAACGACCGGCAGCACGATCACCTTGCAAGAGCGCGACTTCGGCGTCGGGCTGAAGTTTGTGCCCCAGGTGCTGGACGCAGGCCGTATCAGCCTGAAGGTGAGCACCGAGGTCTCGGAGATCTCCAAGGAGCCTGTGACTTTGCGCAGTGGCACCACCACCTCGGTGCTGCCTGCATTCACCAGCCGCCATGTGGCCACCTCGGTCTTGCTGGCGGATGGACAGAGTCTGGTGATCGGCGGACTCCTTAGAAACAGCACCACCACCAGCATCAATTCATTTCCTTTCCTGGGCGAATTGCCCGTCATCGGCGCGCTGTTTCGAAGCACCGAGTTCTTGGCGGATAGGACCGAGTTGGTGGTGGTGGTGCGTGCGTCGCTGGTCCAGCCTAGCGACGCACGGCCCGCCTTGCCGACCGACACCGTGGTGCCCCCGACACGCAGCGAGTTGTTCTGGGAGCGACGCCTGGAAGGCGCCCCGCCAAGGAGCACGCCATGAGAACGCGCGCGCCGCAGCACGCCCGCCAGTGCGGCGCCTTCCTGATCGCCGCAGGGATCTTCATGCTGGTGTTGTTCGGCTTCGTCGGCTTGGCGATCGACCTGAGTCGGATGGCGCTGATTCGAACCGAGTTGCAAGGGGCCGCCGACGCCTGTGTGCTCGCTGGTGTGTCGCAGCTCAATGGTGCGTCTGACGGTCCGATGCGCGCGGAAGTGGCCGGACAGTTTCTGGGCGGTGAGAAAAACCGCCATAGTTTTCAGTCGGTGGCGGCGGGTGCGGCACATGTGCAGGTGACCTTCAGTCCCACCCTCAACGGGATCTATCGCGCCAGCAATGGCGGTGCGCTGGCCAGTTCGCGTTACGTGCGGTGCGCCGTCACCGCGCCGAATGTCCGAACGAGTTTCATGCGTGTCTGGAGCCCCGCCGGCACCGACCTGGTCGCCACGGCCACGGCCACCACCCTGCCTTCGCAAAGCGTCTGCAGCATTCCCATGGGCATGTGCCAGGGCAACGGCAGCGACAGCCGAAATTTCGGTCACACCGTGGGGGATAAGGTCGTGCTGAAGGCGACTCAGTCCAGCGGGTATTTCACCTGGGTGAATGTGATGGGGACGCAAACCAGCGGCGGACTTCAGCCTTATGTGGACGCGCTTTTGGGGTATGGCGTGTGCGATGTGCCCACGGCGGCCAGCCGCTGCATCGGGATCCAGACGGGTGTGATCTCGTCGCTGGATGCCGCTTGGAATTCGCGCTTTGGCGTGTACAAGCAGGGCGGTACGGCCCTGGATCCAGCCACCGCCATTCCCGACCTCACGGGGTATGGCTATCGCCCGCCGCCCGCGGGCGGTTCCGCCGCGGATTACAAGTCGGTTCGGGTGCCTGCCCGTCAGCCCTTTCAGGGCACGATCCCCGCGTATCACACGCCGGCCCAGGTGCATGTGCAGTGGGGTGCGCCTTCGCGTCGCCTGGTGTCGATGCCCGTGGTCCAGTGCAGCAGCTCGAGCTGTGGCTCGGGCGCGAAGCCGATCATGGGATGGGCCTGTGCCCTGATGCTCAGTCCGAAGACGGCTTCTCAGGATGCCGAGATGGAGTACCGGGGCCGCGCCGACGATCCGGCCTCGGGGTGTGTCAGCGCGGGGGCACCCGGTGGCGGCGACGCCATCGGGCCGCTGGTGCCGGTGTTGGTCCAATGAGATCGCGCCTGCGGGGCTCCGCGCTGGTCGAACTGGCGTTTGTCTTGCCCGTGTTGCTGATGCTGACCCTGGCCACAGTCGAATTCGCCCAGGCCCTGGCAGCCTACAAGACGCTGGTGACTCAGGTGCGCTCCGCGGCGCGTTACCTCTCGACGCGCCCGCCCGGTGCGGGTCATGTCGAGGCCCGATGCCTGGTGACCCATGGCCTACCCAGTGCGACGCTGCCTTGCGCCGGCACCGTCCTCATGGCGGGCTTGGCCGCGCCGGCACTGACCGTGACCGTGCTCGATGCCAGCAACGCACCGGCCACCCACCAGGCCCAGCGCACGTCGGCCAGCCTGACGAACACCTATGCCACCACCCTCAATCTGGTCACCGTCACCGTCTCAGGCTATCGGCACCCGATGATTTTGTCGACCTGGGTCGCGGGCGTGACGGGCCTGGATTTCAGCGCGGTCAGTCTCACCCTGCAGCAGGCCAGTTGATGGACCGATGCCTGCGCAGCCCCCACAAAGGCGCCGCCATGATCGAGTTCGCGCTGGGGCTGATGGTGTTCTTGCTGGCGGTGTTGGCCGTGATCGAGTTGGCTCGCTTCATGTTGGTTTTCAATATGGCCGCCGAGGCCACCCGGCTGGCGGCGCGCCTGGCCAGCACCTGCGACATGGGGTCCGCCCAGCAGGCCCAGATTCGCAATCAGGTGCGTGTGTTCGTGCAGTCGTCGGGGCAGATTCAGGTGGGGACCCGCAGCGACTGGTTGACGCTGACCTACTGGCCCACCCTGTGCACCGCGACCACCTGCCAGCAGGTGCAAGCCAGCTTGACCCATTTAGAGGCGGTCTTGCCGCTGCCGCTCGGGTCGTTGACCCTCCCGCTTCCTCCGTTTCGCAGCACCGCCCTGCGTGAGTCCATGCGCACGGTGGTGGACGGCGAGACCAATCCACGTTGTGAGTAGTTTGAATGGCCAAGATTGCGCATCCCAGTTTCCAACTACCGCCCGTATCGCCCCAGGGCGGGCGCTGCATCGGCGTCATGTCGGCCAAGGGCGGCGATGGCGCCAGCGCCCTCACGGCCAATCTGGCCGCGACCATCGCGCTGGCCGACCGGAACGCTCGCGTGCTCGTGATCGACTTGGCCCTGCCTTTTGGCGATGTGGATCTGTTCCTGCAGCGCGCGCCGCTGGTGCATGACGTGACGCTCCTGTGCGACGAGGTCGCTCGGCTCGATGCCGCCTTGCTCGAGGTGATGACCGAGCATCCCATGCCCAATTTGCATCTCGTGGGATCACCGCCGACCCTCGAGCGGTATCTGCACCTCAAGCCCGACGACGTGCTCCGTTTGGTGCAACTGGCCATGACTCAGTACGACTGGGTGATGCTGGATCTGGGACTGGATCCGATCGGCCTGAGCCTGCTCGATTGCCTGCATCACCTGATGGTGATCCTGACACCCAACGTGCCCTCCGTGCGGCGCGCCAATCAGATGGTGCGTCTGTGGCAGGCCCTGGAGCCGACCCGCACCCAGGTGTCGCTGGCCTTGAGCCTGCACAGCGCGCGATCGGAGATCCGCCGATGCGATGTGGAGGCCGCTTTGGGGCTGGACGTCACGCTGGTCTTGCCCCGCGCCAATGAGTTGATGGCAGCCTCTTTGCTCGAAGGGGTGCCCGCGGTGAAGTTGCAGCCTCGCAGCGCCTATGCGCGCGCGGTCAGTGCCTGGGCCGCACGCCTGACCGGTCAATCCCATCCCGATACCCGACGCACGCTATGGCAACGCTTCGTGAACAAATAAACGCCTGGACCCATGCCGAAGGCTCAGTCCCTGCAGGGGGCATAGGGTCTGTGGCGGTCGCAAAGCCGCGGCCGCCGGAGCACAAGCAGGGGGTCGGCGCTGAGCCCGTTCAAGCGGCAGGGCGCACCCCCCCGGAGTTCTCGCCCGGGTACTTCGCCACCAAGGTGCTTTTGCACCGAGCCATGCTCGAGAGGATGGACCTGGTGGCGGCCCAGAGCCTGCCCGAGGAGCAGGTGCGCACGCAGCTGGGGCAACTGGTGGACTTGCTCGTCGCCGAATTGCACCTGCCGGTCAATGAACAGGAGCACGCCCGGCTGGTGATCGATCTGCAGGATGAAGTTCTGGGCTTGGGGCCGCTAGAGCCCTTGTTGGCCGATCCGAACATCAGCGAGATCATGGTCAACGGATTCAACAAGGTATTTGTGGAGCGTCAGGGGCGCATCCAATTGCTTTCGACGCGCTTTAACGACAACGGTCATCTGATGAAGGTGATCGAAAAAATCGTCTCGCGCGTGGGTCGTCGCATCGACGAGTCCTCGCCCATGGTTGATGCCCGCCTGCCCGATGGCTCGCGTGTCAACGCCATCGTGCCGCCGCTGGCGATCGACGGCCCCACGCTCACGATTCGACGGTTTGCGGTGGTGCCCCTGCGCATGGCCGATCTGGTGGCCAAACAGGCGCTGACCCCGCCCATGGCCGAACTGTTGGCGGGGCTCGTGAAGGCCAAGGTGAACATCCTGATCTCGGGCGGCACGGGCTCGGGCAAAACCACCCTGCTCAATATCCTCTCGGGCTACATCCCCGAGGGCGAACGCATCATCACCATCGAGGACACGGCCGAACTGCAGTTGCAGCAAAGTCACGTCGTGCGCCTGGAGACCCGTACCGCCAACATCGAAGGGGCGGGCGAAGTCAGCATGCGCAGTCTGGTGAAGAACAGCCTGCGCATGCGCCCAGACCGCATCGTGCTGGGCGAGGTGCGAGGCAGCGAGGTGATTGACATGCTGCAGGCCATGAACACCGGCCACGATGGCTCGCTGACCACCGTGCATGCCAACTCGCCGCGCGATGCGCTCTCGCGCCTGGAAAATCTGGTGGGCCTGGGGGGTGTGACCCTGCCGGTCAAGGCGCTGCGCCAGCAAATCAGCGCGGGCATCCATGTGGTGGTGCAGGCCAGTCGCATGAACGATGGCACCCGCAAGGTCGTGAGCCTGCATGAGATCACCGGCATGGAAGGCGAGATCATCACCTCGCAGGAGATCTTCTTTTTCGAGCGCCAGGGCATGAGCGCGCAGGGGCAGGTGCTCGGTCGCTTTCGCGCCAGCGGGGTGCGGCCCCGCCTGGCCGATCGACTCAGCGCCTTCGGCATCGAGTTGCCCCCCGATCTTTTCGACCCCGAGCCGGGTGACAGCGACGCCGAGCTGGCGCAGCCGCGGTGACCCAGGACCTGCTCTTTGCCTTCCTGGCCCTGGTGTTTCTCGGGGTGAGTGGCTTGGCCTTGTGGCTGGCAGACGTCTGGGGTCGGCGTTGGAGCTCACGCGGACGCGCCCTGCGACAGCGCCTTTCTGCCATCGCCGCGCACCATCACCGCGCGGGGCGTGCCCTGGACAAGGACGCCTCCGCGCAGCTGCCGGCTTGGGTGTCGATGGGGCTGATGCGCGTGCCCGGTATGGCCTGGGTCCACGGCGTGGTGCGTCGCTCCGGCACCGGGCGCTCCTTGCTCTGGGTGCTGGCGTGGAGTGCGGGTCTGGGGCTGGGTCTTGGGATGTTGGTTTTAGGGTTCACGCCCTTGCCTGGGTGGCTGGCGGCAGGTTTGGCCGGGGCCGGGGTGGCGGCGCCCGTGCTGTGGCTGCAGCGCCTGGCGAGCCGGCGCCGCGCCCGCTTTGAGGCGCAGTTACCCGAGGCCCTGGATTTCATGACGCGCGCCCTGCGCGCCGGCTTCGGCTTGACCGTGGCCCTGGGCATGGTCGGCGACGAGTTGCCCGCACCTATCGGGGTCGAGTTCAAACAGGGCTTTGACCAGATCTCGATCGGCATGAGTTTTGAGGACGCCATGGCCGACATGGCTGAACGCTTGCAAAGCAGCGACTTGAATTTTTTGGTGATTGCGCTCGTGATCCACCGCCAGACGGGGGGCAACCTGACCGAGTTGCTCACCTCGCTGGCGCGCACGGTGCGTGAGCGGATCAAGCTCAAAGGCAAGGTGCGGGTGCTGGCCTCCGAGGGGCGGCTGTCAGGCCTCCTGATTGGGGCCTTGCCTTTCATCCTCTCGGCGATTTTGTCGATGGTGAATCCGGACTACATGTCCAGCCTGTGGCTCACGCCCGCTGGCCAGACTCTGGTCGGCGTCGGCCTGAGCCTGATGGCCGTGGGGGGTGTGTGGATGTGGAAGATCGTGCAGATCCGGGTGTGAGCGGTGACATCGGACCCACTTTCCCTGTTGCTTTTCGGCTTGGTCTTCGTCGCCTGTGGCCTGGGCGTGCTGGGACTGGGTCGCTTGCTGTTGCACCAGCGGGTGCGTCGGCGCTTGCAGGGCCGCACCGCGCTGGCGCCGTCCCGGGTGGCTCGGGCCTCCGCGCCTGGGGCGCGGGCCTTGGGTGGGGTGCTCGAATCGCTCTCCCGCTTGTCCGTGCCTGCGGGGGGCTGGCAGAACTCCGAATTGCGCTTGCGGTTCATCCGGGCGGGCTTGCGCGACCCGGCGACGCCTCGTCACCACCACGCCATCAAGACAGCGCTCACCTTGTTATTGCCCGGTGCGATGGCGGCCTTCCTGCTGGTGACAGGCACCGCGATGTCCGGCCAGCGTATGGCCTTCTGGGGCGTGGTGCTGGCGGCGGCAGGTCACTATCTGCCCGACGCGTACCTGCGCTTTCGAACCTCACACCGCGCCGCGCAGATGCGCGATGTGCTGCCGGACCTGATCGATCTGCTGGTGATTTGCACCGAGTCGGGCCTGGGCATGGATGCGGCTTTTCATCGGGTGTCGCAGGAGATACGACGTAGCAGCCAGGCGCTGGCCGAGGAGTTCTACTTGGCGTCGCTTGAAATCCGTGCGGGTGCGGGGCGATCGCAGGCGCTCAAGAATCTGGCGCTACGGGTCAATCTGGAGGACCTGCATGCCCTGGTGTCGATGCTGGTTCAGGCCGATCGCTTTGGCACCAGCCTGGGCGATTCGCTGCGCGTGCAGTCCGAGATGATGCGCATCAAGCGCATGCAGCGGGCCGAGGAGATTGCGGCCAAGGTGCCCGTCAAGATGCTGCTGCCGCTGATTCTGTTTATCTTCCCGTCCTTGCTGGCGGTGCTGATTGGGCCTGCGGTGATCCGCATCGGCGCTTTGTTTGGAGCTTAGCGCTGGGTCAGGCGACCCGACCCAGAAGCAGGAATTCCATCAACGCCTTCTGCACATGCATCCGGTTTTCCGCTTCGTCCCAGACGACGGATTGGGGGCCGTCGATCACGTCGGCTTGCACCTCTTCGCCGCGGTGCGCGGGCAGGCAGTGCATGAAGAGGGCATCGGGCTTGGCCACCGACATCATGTCGGAGTCGACGCACCAATCCGCGAAGGCTTTTTTGCGCGCCTCGTTCTCGGCCTCGAAGCCCATGCTGGTCCAAACGTCGGTGGTGACCAGGTCGGCGCCAAGGCAGGCTTCCTTGGGATCCTGAAAGACCTTGTAGCTCTGGCTGCTTCGAATGCCCGCCACCGCCTGGTCGACCTCGTAGCCCGAGGGCGTGCTCACATGCACAGTGAACCCCAGCAGATCGGCCGCCTGCAGCCAGGTGTTGGCCATGTTGTTGCCATCGCCTACCCACGCCACCACCTTGCCTCGCAGGGCCGCCGGATCGGGCTGCCCCTGGGCATCCAGGCCGCGGTGCTCTAGGAAGGTGTAGAGGTCGGCCAAGATCTGGCAGGGGTGGAATTCGTTGGTCAGGCCGTTGATCACGGGCACGCGCGAATGCGAAGCGAAGCGCTCGATCTTGTCCTGGCCGTAGGTGCGGATCATCACCAGATCGACCATGCGGCTGATCACGCGCGCGGAGTCT
>JACCDL011410282.1_pt1 | contig 13484 bp, 15 predicted proteins | sample 7441931 | NCBI WGS metagenome assembly JACCDL01 (sample SAMN15323437, study PRJNA562643) | freshwater metagenome | isolation source: river surface water | place: USA:Blue River Watershed | collected 2017-08-16 | reverse complement strand
TGGGTTTGGCACCAACGCAGAGTTGGTTTCACTTGGCGCTGGGGTTGGCGTTGGGGTCTGGGTTGGCTCGGCCTCAACGACCTGAGACACCTGCATAGAAGACCAGATCAATTGCGAGGTAACCGTTAGAGCCAAGACAGAAAGTCCGGCCACTAGTGCAATCCTGTTGTCACGTTTCTTGCGAAGAACCTGCTTTTCGCGCTGCAGCTGTTTCTGCTCGTATTCGGCCAACTTGCCAGTTGTGCTGCTGAATAGGTTTTGCTGCTTCTTTTTCGACGCCAAAATTTCCTCCAGATAATTTCCCCTGCCAATTTTACGCATCCGCGAGCAAGATTCTGACGAGTAATCTGGATGAATGAGCGAAAGCATATTTGAGGGCCTTGCGCCTCTAGCCGCTCGAATGAGACCGACCAGCTTGTCTGAAGTGGTTGGTCAAGAGCACATACTTCGCAAAGGTTCTCCGCTTTATCAGCTCGCTCAACCAGAAGATCAGCGAAGTTTTGCCAGCTCAACCAGCGTCATTCTTTGGGGCCCACCTGGCACCGGAAAAACTACCCTAGCTAAGGTAATTGCGCTGTCGAGCCAGCGAAAATTCGCCGAACTGAGTGCCGTCACCAGCGGAGTGAAGGATGTTCGCGAGGTAATCGATCGAGCTAGGCAAGACCGTGAATCGTTTGGGGTTAGCACGATTCTCTTTCTCGATGAGATTCACCGCTTCTCAAAAGCTCAGCAGGATGTGCTGCTGCCGGCCGTAGAAGCCGGCTGGGTGGTGCTTATCGCAGCAACCACTGAAAATCCAAGTTTCTCGGTGATAAGCCCCTTGCTCTCGCGATCCTTACTGCTAACCCTCAACCCGATTTCTGATGCTGACCTACAGATCCTGGTTCGGAGGGCGACTGAAGACCCGAGGGGCCTCAGGGGAGCCGTTCGCGTTGACGAAGAAGTTGTGGCGCAAATATCTGCTCTGGCTGGGGGAGATGCACGAAAGGCTCTGACAATTCTCGAAGCCGCTGCTCAAGCGGTCTTAGCCGCATCGGATGCTGACATTGCAAAGATTACTCTCGACGACGTTGAGGCCTCGATTGACCGAGCCTTGGTGCGCTACGACGCAAACGGCGACCAGCACTACGACGTAATTAGCGCTTTTATCAAATCGGTTCGGGGTAGTGATGTTGACGCAGCTCTTCACTACCTGGCAAGAATGGTTGAAGCCGGTGAAGACCCCAGGTTCATTGCCAGACGTCTCATCATCCTGGCGGCAGAGGATGTCGGACTCGCCGATCCGAGTGCTCTGACCTTGGCCACCTCGGCAGCAGAGGCCGTTGCCAAAATCGGCATGCCAGAAGGCCGCATTCCACTGGCTGAGGCCACGATTTACCTTGCGCTGGCACCAAAGTCGAACTCGGCCTATTTGGCAATCAACAAGGCCATTGATGACGTTCGCTCTGGCATGGCGGGGCAAATTCCCCTTGCACTGCGAAGCTCGAACTACCCGGGCTCAGTAAAGACCACAGGAGCAGGGGTTGGCTATCGCTATCCGCACGATGACAAGCGATCTGTCGTGGAACAGCAGTATCTAGACGGCAAGGTATCAGACTCTAACTATTACAACCCCAAGGAACTGGGTGCCGAAAAGGAGCTGGGCGACCGCTGGGCGCGCTTGAAGAGCATCATCAGATCATTCAGAAAATAGTCGCAACCCCTTTATTTGAAGCGGACTACCTTGCTAAACTTTGAAGGTTGCCGACTAGAGCAAATTCGTGGCTGCGAATTGCTCGCACGGTGCGATTTGTCTAATAGCCAGGCAAATCCGTGGCAAAAGGTTCGACCTCTCGATCCGCTTTTGTGAACAAAACAAACGCTATTGAGCGAAAGCTCATTGAAAGGAAAACGTGTCAAAAACCACACGTACACGCAGCAAGACACGCTTGTCTCGCGCACTCGGTATCCCGCTAACTCCAAAGGCAGCGAAGTACCTCGAAAAACGCCCATACGCTCCAGGTGAGCACGGACGCACCAAGAAGAAGGCTGACAGCGACTTTGCCGTTCGTCTTCGAGAGAAGCAGCGTCTGCGTGCGCAGTATGGAATTCGCGAGGCCCAGCTTCGCAAAACTTTCCAGGAAGCAAAGCGCGCAGAAGGCCTAACCGGTGAAAATCTAGTTGAGCTTCTCGAGATGCGTCTCGACGCACTATTGCTTCGTGCAGGTTTTGCTCGCACAATCGCGCAGGCACGCCAGATGGTTGTTCACCGCCACATTCTTGTAAATGGTCAGCGCGTCGATCGTCCATCATTCCGCGTAAAGCCTGGTCAGATGGTGCACGTTCACCCTAAGAGCGAACTTACAGAGCCATTCCAGGTAGCTGCCGCTGGCGGACACGTTGATGTTCTTCCTCCTGTTCCTGGCTACATCGATGTTCAGCTTGACAAGTTGCAGGTGACTTTGATTCGTCGTCCAAAGCGAGCCGAAGTGCCAGTTACCTGTGAAGTTCAGCTCGTCGTTGAGTACTACGCGGCTCGATAGAAGATTCGGTTAATCTCGGATGAGCGGCGGAGAAATCGCATCAATAATTGCAGCGGGAGCGTTCGCTCTGCTTGTGATCTTTATTGGTGTGCCCTTAATCAAATTGGGCGGACTCATCGATGAGACTCGCGAATCAGTTCGCGGGTTGAATGAGACCGTCACTCCGTTGCTCACCGAGGTAACCACAACAGTCACCGAAACGAACAAGGCACTCGCAAAGTTAGATGTCATTGCCGAGAACGTCGTTGATGTGACCACGAACATCAACTCACTGGTCGCGGTTTTTAGCGCGTCTGTGGGAGCACCACTTTTGAAGCTCGCGGGCCTCACCAAGAGTCTGCGCTCTGCCCTCCTGGGAAAGAAGAAGTAAGAATGAAGAAACTATTCTGGTTCGCCACGGGTATCGCAGCTGGGTTGGCTGTCGCCAAGCAGATGCGCGAAAATCCAGAAGCTAGGGCCGCAGTCGAAGATGCTGCCAAGCGCGCTCGCGCAATCGGTGAAGCATTTACGACCGGTTACAAAGAGCGCGAGCAAGAGATCAAGCGAACCGAAACCGCCGCCAAGAAACCAAAGGCTGCTGCTAAGAGGCCTTCCACGGCTAGCGCGGCGAAGACTGCCGCCGCAAAGAAGCCGGCCGCAAAAAAGTCCGCCGCTAAGCCTTCAGCGAAGTAATGCAGACCGCCGAAATCGCCCGGCGCTGGCTCAGTTTCTTCGAGAAGAAACAGCACACCGTTGTACCCAGCGCATCCCTGATCAGCGAAGACCCAACACTTCTTTTCACCGTGGCAGGCATGGTGCCATTCATTCCGTTTATGTCTGGGCTCGTTCCAGCGCCATATTCGAGGGCAACGAGCGTTCAGAAGTGCGTGCGAACTCTCGACATCGAAGAGGTTGGAAAAACCACTCGTCACGGAACGTTCTTTCAGATGAACGGAAACTTCTCTTTTGGTGATTATTTCAAGCAAGAGGCTATTGCTTTTGCCTGGGAGTTCCTAACCGGCACTAGAGATTCCGGATGTCTCGAAATTGACCCTCAGTTATTGTGGGTCACGGTCTATCAAGACGACGACGAGAGCATTGCACTTTGGCGAGAGATTGCAGACATCCCGCTCGAACGCATTCAGCGACGCGGAATGAAGGATAACTACTGGTCAACGGGTCAACCTGGCCCGGCTGGCCCATGTTCTGAGATCTACTATGACCGTGGTCCGGCTTACGGTCGCGAAGGTGGCCCAGAAGCAGATGAAGACCGATACATCGAAATTTGGAACCTAGTCTTCATGCAATACGAGCGCGGGGCATCACTGGGTAAAGATGACTTCGAGATTCTTGGCGAACTTCCAAAGAAAAACATCGACACCGGAATGGGCCTAGAGCGCGTTGCCTTTCTCTTGCAAGGAGTAGAGAATCTCTATGAGATTGATCAGGTGCGCCCGGTTCTAGATTTGGCGGCAAAGTTAAGCGGCAAGACCTACGGTGCATCTGTCGAGGATGACGTGCGGCTTCGAGTTGTTGCCGACCACGTTCGAAGCGCGCTGATGCTCGTCTGTGACGGCGTCACGCCTGCTAATGACGGAAGAGGTTACGTTCTTCGTCGACTTATGCGAAGAACAGTTCGAGCCATGCGCCTTCTCGGCGTTGAGAAAAACACCTTCGCGGAATTGTTCACGACATCAAAGAATGCAATGCGAGACGCTTATCCAGAGCTCGACCGCGAATTTGAACGCATTCTTCGCGTTGCGTTAGCCGAAGAAGAGGCGTTTCTAAGAACCCTCACCGCCGGAACCGTTGTTCTAGAAGAAGCTGTTGCCGCAGCCAACCAGAGCGCCTCGAAGAAAATCACTGGCGACACAGCCTTCTTGCTGCATGACACATACGGCTTTCCGATCGATCTCACTCTCGAAATCGCCGAAGACGCCGGCTTATCTGTCGACAGGGATGGCTTCAAAGCGCTGATGGCAGAGCAGAAAGACAGAGCAAAGGCCGACGCGCGAGAAAAGAAAATGGGTGGCACCGATCTCAGTGTTTATGCCTCGTTTCGCCAACTCGGCGCTACAAAATTCACCGGATACGAAGAACTCGAAACCTCGGCAAAGATCATCGGACTTATCTCGGATGGCAAGGAATCGAAAGCTGCCGACGCTGGTCAGGTTGTCGAAGTTCTTCTCGACCAGACGTCTTTCTACGCGGAATCAGGTGGTCAAGATTCAGATGCCGGTTTGATTCTGGGAGACGGTTTTGAACTCGAGGTTCTCGACGTTCAGAAACCAGTCAAGGGCCTGGTTAGCCACAAGGCGCTCGTTCGAAAGGGCCAGATATCACTCGGCCAAAAGGCTACAACGAAGGTTGATGCAGAGTGGCGACTCGGAGCCGCCCAGGCTCACTCGGCCACCCATGTTGTTCACGCGGCTTTGAGACAGGTGCTCGGCCCCGAGGCTTTGCAGTCTGGTTCGTACAACAAACCGGGCTACATGCGTCTCGACTTCTCTTGGGCTCAGGCTCTCAGCAACGAGACCAAGAGTGAGATCGAAGAGATAAGCAACCAAGCGATTCGCAGAAATCTCGCCGTTAGCGCCCAATTCATGAGCATCGATGAGGCAAGAGCCTTTGGGGCGATTGCACTGTTCGGTGAAACTTACGAAGAGAGTGTACGCGTAATCCAGATTGGTGGCCCATGGTCACGCGAGCTCTGTGGCGGAACTCACGTTTCTCGTAGTTCACAAATTCAGCTTGTTTCGATTCTTGGAGAGTCGTCGGTTGGTTCGGGATCTAGACGTGTCGAAGCGTTGGTAGGAATCGAGGCATTTCGGGCCTTGGCTATCGAGCGGGCACTGGTTTCTAGGCTCGGCGACCTTGCCAAGGTTCCACGCGATTCGATCGAAGATAAATTCTTGTCGGTTCTCGAGGAGCTCAAGGCGACTCAACGCAAACTCGCGTCAATTCAATCAGCGCAATTGTCTGCGCTCGCTCCTGAAATCGCTGCAGGCAGTCGCTCGGTTGATGAATACCTCTTTGCAAGCCGCGTAGTTGGTGAAGTCGATTCGGTCGACACAATCAGAACGCTTGCAACTCAGGTGCGCGACAGGGTAGCCCAAACCAACACGGTTGTTGCTATTGCGGGAATCGTCGAGGGAAAGCCGATGATTGTCGTTGCTGTTACTAAGTCTGCAGAGCAACTCGGTGCACACGCCGGCAATCTCGTCAAGATTGCGAGTTCAGTGCTCGGTGGCGGAGGTGGCGGCAAACCAGACATCGCACAGGGTGGCGGAGTTGACTCGACGAAGGTCGAATCGGCTATTGAGGCCATGGAGCGAAGCCTAGGCGCATAACCATGCAAGTAGGTCGCAGAGTGGCTCTTGATGTCGGCAAGATTCGAATCGGATTTGCACTAAGCGACCCGCACTCAATTTTGGTGAGTCCGCAGCAAGCCGAGAGGCGCCGCGATTCTAGTCTTGCAACGCTCGCTGAGCGCATAACAGAGTTGGCAGATGTTGTAGCAGTCTATGTTGGTCTACCGGTGAATCTGAAGTCGCTTGAAACAGAATCGACCAGAGACTCTGTTGCCTTTGCGGCAGACCTAAAGCAACTTCTAGATGTGGACGTTCGGCTCGTCGATGAAAGATTCAGCACCAAGATCGCATCCCAGAAGCTCGCTAGTGTCGGAAAGAACACCAAACAGCAGCGCAATTTGATCGATTCCGAGGCGGCTTCGGTAATACTTGAATCTGCAATTGAATTTGAAAAGCGCACCGGAGAATTTGCGGGCATAAGCGTCTCGGAGTACAGGCTTGAAGACTAAGTTCATAGTTCGCAGACTTGTGATTGCACTCACTGCGCTCGCGCTCATCGCTATTGTGCTGTTTGCAAACCGGTCGCAGATTCGAGATGCTTTCGAACAATTGGCGGGGTCCGACTTCTCAGGTGGCGGTAACGGGGTAGCTGTGCTTGAGATAAAGCCGGGCGATGACGGTTCTGTTATCGCGCAGGAATTGGTTGATCTGGGTGTGGTAAAAACCTACCGAACCACATACCGACTCATTCTTGAACGCGACGTAGTTTTTTATCCGGGCACATACAATTTGAAACTCCAGATGAGTTCTGCGGCAGCGTTGGATGCAATAGCAAACCCTGACAATCGAGCTTCGAAGCGTGCACTGATTCGAGAGGGGCTGCGACTTGAAGACGTCTTTGCCGCGTTGTCAAAATCCACCGGAATTCCTGAGAAGGACTTTGAAAAGGCCAGCAAAGATCTCGCTGCACTAGGTATTCCAACATCTGAAGTAAGCGCTGAAGGCTGGCTATTCCCGGCCACCTACGAGTTTGATTTGCAAATGAACGCCAATCAGATACTTAGCAAAATGGTCAAACGCACAATTGTCGAGCTAGACAGATTTGGGGTAAAACCTGCAGATCGCCACGAGGTGCTTACGCTTGCCTCAATCGTTCAAAAGGAAGTTCGAAATACAGCAGATTTCTATAAGGCTTCAAGGGTTTTCACGAACAGACTCGAAGTTGGAATGCCACTGCAGTCGGATGCAACGGTCAGTTATGGCGTGAGGGGTTCAACCTTTACAACCTCAAAAGCCGACCGTGCAGACGCGAACCCATACAACACATACAAATATCCCGGTCTACCAATCGGGCCGATCGGTGCTCCTGGCTCGCTAGCGATAGACGCGGCGGTGAACCCAGCAGATGGCGATTGGCTTTACTTCGTCACTGTAAACCTTGCCACCGGTGAAACAGTCTTTACAAACACATATGCTGAACATCAAAAAGCGGTCAGGCAGTGGCTCGCTTGGATGCGCGAGAATCCCGGCTATGAGTAAACAGCTTGCCGTTTTGGGTAATCCGATTTCTCACTCGAAATCACCCACGATACACAGAGCTGCCTATAGAGTGCTTTCTCTCGACTGGAACTACTCGGCAGTTGAGATCTCTGAGGGCAGGCTGTTGCAATTTCTAGAGACGCTTGATGAGTCTTGGCTGGGTCTCAGCATCACAATGCCGCTCAAACTCGAAGCCACGAGGCTTTCGAACGAACTTGACCCTTTGGCAGAAACTACCGGGGTGACCAACACACTCCTGCGTACCCAACAGGGTTGGAAGGGATTCAATACCGACATATTCGGAATTCAAAGCGCCCTCAAACAGCAACTCGCTGATGGGTCTCCGAGGGTTGTTGTTTTGGGCTCGGGAGCCACGGCGGTATCTGCGGTTTTTGCCGCTCTGCTTGCAAACCCCAACTCGAGAGTCACTCTTGTCGCACGAGACACCGCGAAAGCCAAGCAAATTCAATCGCTTGCGATGCGTTCTGGCTTCAAGATCGAAGTGCGTTCTTTCAGAGTGCTGACGAGAAGCCTTGGCAGCGCAGACATAGTCGTTTCCACTCTTCCGGCTGGCGCACTGGATTCCTATGCTCAAAAGCTAGGCCAGCGCTGGTACTTCAAACCCCGCGGTGTTCTCTTCGACGCGGCTTACAGTTCTTGGCCAAGCTCGTTCGCCTCATCATGGATGGCGCTATCGCTGCCTACGGTGAGCGGCATCGAGATGTTGATTTTCCAGGCGATTGCACAACTGCGCGTCTTTACTAACGGATCTCTCGAAACTCCATTGCCAAATGAACGGGCAGTCGAGTTAGCAATGCGCGACAGTCTCGGCCTCATCTAGACCAGCGAACCTGCTTGTGGCAGACTTATCGAATGTTGCGTTGGTTAACCGCTGGTGAATCTCATGGCCCCGAGCTGGTTGCCATTCTCGAAGGCTTGCCGGCCGGAGTGCCGATAACGACCTCAAACGTTCAAGAGTCGCTTGCAAGACGTCGACTCGGATACGGACGCGGTGCTCGCATGAAGTTCGAGCAAGACGAGGTTCATTTCAGCGGGGGAGTTCGACACGGATTTACCATGGGTGGCCCGGTTGCGCTTAGAATCACCAACACCGAATGGCCAAAGTGGCAAGAGGTAATGTCGGCTGATCCGCTCGAAGAAGAACTCACTGGGGCAAGAGCCGAAGCGCTAACCCGCCCCAGGCCAGGTCACGCTGACTTTACAGGAATGCAGAAATACGCTTTCACCGACAGCAGGCCCGTTCTCGAAAGGGCGAGCGCTCGAGAGACCGCCGCGCGTGTAGCTCTTGGTTCAGTGGCATCTAGTTTCTTGAGTGAACTCGGAATTAAATTGGTAACCCATACCGTAGCCATCGGAGAGGTTTCGGTTGGTGCTAACTACGCTCTGCCCACTCCGAGCGATGTTGAGCACATTGACGCCGACCCTGTGCGTTGTTTTGATTCAGCCACCTCGGCCCAAATGGTCGGGGCGATTGACGAGTGTCACAAGCAGGCAGACACATTGGGCGGAGTCACCGAAACCTTGGTTTACGGCGCTCCTCCGGGTCTCGGTTCTTTCGTTCACTGGGATAGACGTCTCGATTCTCAGCTCGCGGCGGCACTGATGGGTATTCAGGCAATCAAAGGTGTTGAGGTGGGAGACGGTTTTGAAACTGCACGCCGCCGAGGCTCGGTTGCACACGATGAAATTGTTCGCCAGAACGGAATTGCAAGCAGGCTCACAGATCGCGCCGGCGGCATCGAAGGTGGCATGTCAAACGGTGAAATCATTCGAGTTCGAATTGCGATGAAACCAATTAGCACCGTGCCAAATGCGCTGAAGACAATCGACATTTCTACCGGCGAGGCAGCAAAGGCTCAGCACCAGCGTTCTGATGTTTGCGCCGCACCTGCCGCAGGAATTGTTGCCGAAGCTATGGTTGCCTTGGTGTTGGCAAACTCTGTGCTTGAAAAATTCGGTGGAGATTCGCTGGGTGAAACTCGCAGGAATCTACAGGCTTACCTCAAAAGCATTCCTTCCGAACTTCGCTCAAGGTCAACTAACGAGCCAAATGCATAAGCAGACCATTGTTTTAGTCGGCCCAATGGGAGTGGGAAAGACGACGGTTGGCAGAAAACTTGCGGCGAACCTTGAGCTTGACTTTCGTGACACCGATTTGATTTTCAAGTCACAACACGGACCTATCGATGTCTTCTTTGCCGAACACGGCGAACCGGAGTTTCGCCGAATAGAAGGCGAGATTGTCGAAGCGGCGATTGCACAGCCGGGGGTTGTGGCAACCGGTGGTGGAGTGGTGTTGAGTGCACAGACGAGGCAGAAGTTGAAGCAAACAACCGTTGTCTACCTGAGCACCGATGGAACACACATGGCGCAACGCCTTAGCCAGGGAAAAAGGCCGCTGATTCAGAATGGATTAGCCGATTGGAAGCGAATTTATAGCGATCGCAAGCCTCTTTACGAAGAAGTCGCAGACTTGACCATTGACTGCTCTGGGCAACCAATTAAGGTAACCGTGACTGAAATCATCGAGGCTCTAGACAAATGAATGATCTACGGCGCGTTCAGGTTGGTGGCGAAGCGCCATATGAAGTATTGATTGGCCGATCTCTGCTAAATAATGTTGCATCCTGCCTAAGCCAGCACACTAAAAAAGTTCTCATCGTGCACCCTGTTGCACTCTCGCAAAGTGCAGAAGCGCTTCGCGAAGAGTTGATCTCTTCGGGTTTCGAGGCGATACTCGCTGGGGTTCCCGACACTGAAGAAGCGAAACGAGTCGAGGTTGCCGCGTTCTGCTGGCAAATTCTCGGTCAAGCAGACTTTGCGAGAACAGACGCGATCATTGGCTTCGGAGGCGGCTCAACAACTGATCTCGCCGGTTTCGTGGCGGCAACCTGGCTTCGGGGCGTCGATGTGATTCACATTCCGACAACCGTGCTCGCTATGGTCGATGCAGCCGTTGGTGGCAAGACGGCAATTAACACCGCTGAGGGAAAGAACCTTGTCGGTGTTTTTCATTCGCCACGAGCTGTCTTGGTCGACCTTGACACACTCGCCACACTTCCGAGAAACGAGGTCTTGGCCGGCTTTGCCGAAATCGTAAAGTGCGGATTCATCGCCGATACCCGCATCCTAGAAATCATCGAGGCAGACGTCGCAATAGCTACAAACACCGAGTCACCCGAATTCTTCGAGTTGGTGGAGAGAAGCATTGCGATTAAGGCAAAGGTCGTCAGCGAAGATTTCAAGGAGTCTGGCCTTAGAGAGATTTTGAATTACGGGCACACATTGGGCCACGCAATCGAGCACAACGAGCGCTACCAGTGGCGACACGGCGCAGCTATCGCTGTGGGCATGATGTTTGTCGCCGAGTTAGCGCGCCTCGCCGGTCGGCTAGACGATGCGGCAGTGGAACGGCACAGAAGCATCTTCAAGCTCATCGGGCTACCAACTAGTTATCCGGCCAAAGAATTCGAAAAGTTGCTCGCGACTATGCAGCGCGACAAGAAGTCAAGATCTGGTGTGCTTCGCTTCGTGGTGCTTGATGGCATTGCCAAGCCGACAATCATGCAGGCGCCCACAACCGAGATGCTTCACGCCGCGTATCAAGAAATCGCCGAGTAATCGGCTAGTTTTAGACTATGGCGAAGATTCTTGTGCTCAATGGACCCAACCTCTCGAGGCTTGGGTCACGCGAACCTGAGATCTACGGAGATGCCTCATGGGCCGATCTAGTCGCCCTTGTCGAGTCAACGGCTTCAAGTCTCAATTTGACCGCTGAAGTTCGCCAAACCAACTCTGAGTCAGAACTAATCGGCTGGCTTCACCAAGCGGTCGACACGGGTGCAGACGTGGTCATTAACCCCGCAGCATTCACTCACTACTCATATGCCTTGCGCGACGCCTGCGCGATGGTGACAAAGGCGAAACTCAGACTGGTTGAGGTTCACATCAGCAACCCCCACGCTCGCGAAGAGTTTCGTCACACGAGCGTAATCTCGGGCGTTGCAACGGGAGTAATCGCCGGTTTTGGCATCAACTCGTATGCTCTGGCATTGCACCAGCTGGCAAACAGCTAGATAACTTACTCAAGCAACCTCGTGTCGTAGACTTGCCGAGGTTAAATCTTTCAGCAAGAAATGGAATAGTTCATGGCAACCTCTAACGACCTAAAAAACGGCATGGTGCTCAACATTGAGAACCAACTTTGGGCTGTAATTGAGTTTCAGCACGTCAAGCCTGGCAAGGGTCCGGCTTTCGTTAGAACGAAACTCAAGAACGTTCTTAGCGGCAAGGTCGTTGACAAGACTTTCAACGCGGGCGTCAAAGTCGAGACCGCAAATGTTGACAAACGAAACATGACCTACCTCTATAACGATGGCAGCGGCTTTGTTTTCATGGATGTCGACAGCTACGAGCAGTTCACAGTTGCAGAGGCCACAGTAGGTGAGGCCGCCGGCTTCATGCTTGAGAACCAGTCGGCCGTAGTTGCTCTTCACGAGGGCAACCCCATCTATGTCGAGTTGCCAGCCTCGGTGATTCTCGAGATCACATACACCGAACCCGGATTACAGGGAGACCGCTCAACGGGTGGCAACAAGCCAGCAACTCTTGAAACTGGCCTAGAGATTCAGGTGCCGCTCTTCGTCGAGCAGGGCACCAAAGTCAAGGTTGACACCCGAACCGGCGATTACCTCGGCCGCGTTACAGACTAATCGGTGAGCGCAAGATCAAAGGCACGCAAGAGGGCGGTTGACGCTCTCTTCGCCGCAGACATTCGCGAGCTGACTGCTATTGAGATGCTCGACGAAAGCGAGCGTCTAAGCGACGAGCGTGACCAGCAGGTTGAGATTTTCGAATACGCCCGAAAGTGCGTGCTCGGGGTCACCGAGAACGGCGCTGAAATCGACGACACGCTTGAAACCTATGCGCAGGGCTGGACGATCGCGAGAATGCCAGCTCTCGACCGTGCCATTTTGAGGCTTGGAAGCTGGGAGATTCTGTTCAACGACGAAATTCCCGATGCCGTGGCAGTTAACGAAGCCGTGGAGTTGGCCAAGGAGCTTTCTACAGATGACTCGGCGGGCTTTGTAAACGGACTCCTTTCAAAAATCGTTTCGACAAAATCGGCCAAGTAGCCTATTATTTACAGAGCATCATCCTTTAACAGCGCACTGCGAGGCGCAGAAGGAGGTGGGCGTGAGTTCACGCACCGTCTTGAACAGCGACGACATTGGTCGCGCTATAACGCGCATCGCGCACGAGATTCTCGAATCCAACCACGGCACTGACGATCTAGTCATTCTCGGCATCCCAACCCGCGGGGTCGTACTGGCCGAGCGCATCGCTGAAATCATCCGCAGAAACGGCTCAGCCATGCCCGCCGATTTCTTAGGTCGCATCGACATCACAATGCACAGAGATGACCTGGCGCGACAACCGATTCGGGCCGTCAGCCCAACCACAATTCCGGCAGGTGGCATTGACGACAAGGTTGTTGTTCTAGTCGACGATGTTTTGTTTACCGGACGTACTGTAAGAGCAGCATTAGATGCGCTAAATGCCATTGGCAGGCCGAGAGCCGTGCGTCTCGCTGTTCTAGTTGACAGGGGTCACCGCCAGCTTCCAATCCGTGCTGATTTTGTGGGCAAGAACCTTCCGACTGCGAAGGATGAACGAGTTAGCGTTTTGCTAGGCGATACCGACGGAAGCGAATCGGTGGTGATTGAACAGTGAGACACCTGCTAAGCACCTTGGAGCTAACCCGCGATGAGGCAATCCATTTGCTAGACCTCTCAGATCAAATGGCCGAGGTGAACACCCGAGAGGTGAAGAAGCTGCCTACGCTCAGGGGCAAGACGGTAGTGAACCTCTTTTTCGAAGACTCAACTCGCACAAAAACTTCTTTCGAGCTTGCGGCCAAACGGTTATCTGCTGATCTGATCAATTTTTCGGCGAAGGGTTCGAGCGTTTCTAAGGGCGAGAGCTTGAAAGACACTGCGTTGACACTAGCCGCAGGCGGCGCTGATGCATTCGTTATTAGGCACTCAGCTTCTGGTGCCGCCCATACCCTCGCTAATAGCGGCTGGATGAACGTTGCCGTTGTGAACGCCGG
>JACCDL010159563.1_pt1 | contig 13491 bp, 30 predicted proteins | sample 7441931 | NCBI WGS metagenome assembly JACCDL01 (sample SAMN15323437, study PRJNA562643) | freshwater metagenome | isolation source: river surface water | place: USA:Blue River Watershed | collected 2017-08-16 | reverse complement strand
TTCTGTGATTGTTCTTACTTCTATTTGTTCATTTTTTGTTAGAATCACTTCCGGTTGAATAACCTTAGTTTCCGTTGGTGGAGTGGATTTGACAACAATGGGTTGATCTACTTTTGACTTTCTATCTTTATTTAATAATTCCTTAAGTTTATCATTATCTTCTTTCTTATTCTTACCTCCTTTAAAAGCTCCTAGAGAGGCACCAACCGCTAATGAAGCTCCCAATGTAAAAGGTGCAAGGAAAATGGAAGTTGCTCCTAAAATAGCTTTACCAACACCTTTCTTAAAGAAATTTCCAATACTTTTAAATAATCCCATACTAATAAATATCTTATTAAGAATTATCTATGTTTTAATTCCAAATAAGATGCCAATTCTTTGGCATATCCTCTATGTCCCAATACACCTGGATGAACATCTTCTATTGCAACTTCATCTACAATCCTACCTCTATTATTTTGAGCCCATACATAAGGAGACCCCATAGGTAAAACATATTCCGAAAAAATAGATTCTTTCATACCAATTAATTCATAATTTAAATCTTCGGTTATGTAAAAGGTTATTCCATTTAATTTAAGAAATGAAAGAAAAGTAAGTAACTCTCTTGTTAATTTTTGAAATATTTGTTTAGGATTTAAACATTCTTTTACGAAAGGTGTTAGAATTGGTTTCAAATGATTATTATCATCTGAATAAGTTCTTTTTGCATAATCCCTACAATTAAACCACTCATCTATAATATTTTTTTCAGGATGAATCGTATAGTTAAATAAAGTATATTGATTGAATGTGTTTGAGTAAAATTCTAATCTAGTGAAATCTGCTAATTCTAATATAAGTAAAATCTTATCTCTATCTTCCCAATTTTCAGATATAAAATCATAAGTAGTTCTTACTATTCTTTCTATACCTCCACCACTTTGAGCATCATTTATTGTTTGTATTTTCGAAATATCGGCAAATATTGAAGGGTATGCTACATCTAATCTAGTTTTCCAATATGGAATACCATATGTTTCTTTATAAATTCGCAATACATCCCTTCTACCATCATCTAAAGGTTTTTCTATACCATCTTTATCCAATTCATTCCAATCAACATCCAACGAAGTTTCCAACCCACCTCCTTGCGTAAAAGAACATCCGTTGAAATACGCAAGTTTAAACTTTTGATTTAACATATTATTTTTTTAATGTAAATGTTTCTAATAAAAATTTTTGCCTTTTGTTCAAAAATTCAATTGATTTTTTAGTATCGGATAAAGCATATACCAATTCACCTTCTTTATTAATAGCCATTCTCAAATATCCTTTATGATTAAGTTCGTATAAGGTAGATGATAATCCATCTCTATTTAAATTGTGGATTAGATAACCCAATTCTTCGGTGTTTAAATCCATTATACCTTGCTTAGCATATTTTTCATGCATTGAAGCCTGAATAGTTAATTTCAATTTTACTGGCAAAATAAAAGGATAATCATCAAAAAATGAACCCTTCTTTAAGAGTCTAACAATGTGTTCGGCCTTATCATTAATTTCGTCTTCTATATCCATATAACATCATTTTTTATAAATATAAAAAAATGGTGATAGAATCTACCACCATAAAATATAAAATCTATGAAAAATAAAAATTAGGTTTTTTTCTTTTTAAAAAAATCTTTTATAGTAAGGTAGTACCACATTGGCATGGTAATAACCAAATTAGCAAAAAGGAAAAAATTTGATAGAATTCCATTTACTACTATATTCTGTTTTTTCAATTCTTTAGTTACTCCTATTATCATAGGAAACATAAGAAGCATATATACGTTTAAAAATATAATCATATTACCAAATTTGAAATCCTCCACAATTACGAAGGAATACAATGAATTCTTTTATTTTTCGAATAGAAGCAGAGTGTGCTGATTCTACTAACATTCCACTTTCGGATACAATTGGAGTGTATTGAATACTACCATATGATACTTCTTCGTTTATTTTTTTCTCCGCTTCTATACCGATGAATTTACCCGTTCCTGCTTCAACCCAACTGCCTAAACATAGAAATACCCTATCATCATCTTCTTTGGCATGAATTTCAGTTCCTAATAGCTCTTCTAATGCATCTGCCAGTTTATCACATTGTTTTTGTGTTCTCAATCCTTTACCATCGTTTGAACCCCAATAATCAGTATTCAATTTAAGTTTAGAATTATAGATAGCCATTTCACATAAATTTACAATTGGTCGCCATCCCCACCAATTGGAACAAAAATAATCACCTGCTTCTGTTTTTGGGTTTCTACCCGAAATATCTACTCCCATAATTTTATATTTTAAATTTTAATTAATCAATTTCTCCAAATGCTCGAATCCACTCCTCATTCGTAATACCTGTCATAAGGAACTCTCTATCTTGCATAGATAAATGAGGAACTATATTTTGAATCAACTCATTAGAATGGGAACGATTTTGAATCCTTATCAATTGATATTGGTCAACATCAATTTCCATTGTGTGTTCAATTCCTGTTAATTGGCTAGTTTTAGTAACTTTCATACTTTATATTTTAAATTTTATCTATATAGGGTTACAAAATGTCCGAAGTGCTTATCAAAGGTTGTTACTAAATGTTCGTAATCACCTTTCATCATTTCCTCTCTAATAGATTTAGAATCCATCCCTAATTGTTTAGCCAAATTACCGGCAGCACCTAATAGATAGAATGCATTACCATTTGGACCTGTTAAATCGATTTCAATGCCAGTTTCTTTTTTACTCTTAATCATAATTTTAAATTTTAAAGTTTAGGATATTTTGAAACAATATTAATTACGTTCTCAATACGAGCGGAAAGATTGGAATCCAATTTACTTTCTGCCAGAGGTAACAACTCGTCATACAAATAACCATCGTACAACCCGTATAACATATTTGTTAAATCAAAACCTCCTTCGAATCGAACTTCCGCAATGATATCCCCAATTTCGAAAAGGGTTTCTCTATCCATATACTCATGTCGATTGAAATTTGAGTAACCTAATACTGACTCGTTTGTTGTGTTCATATCTCTCATTTTTTATTACATAGTAAAGATATGATAAAAATTTGGATTTTCCAAGCGTTTGAACAAATATTTTAAAAAAAAAATAACCCATTGAAAATCAATGGGTTATATATTAGATTATTTAAATAGTTTTTTAACAACCATTTCGATATCTTCTGGTAATAGTTCCGATGTATCGGTTTCAAACATATCAATTAAAGAATTCACTTTTGTGTATCCCATACGTTTACAAACCAATTTAACATCATCTATCGTAACTCCAGATGATTTATTACCATTAACTTCTGCTGATATTAATTGCCCATTTTCTACAATTGTAGGTGCACCATATGCGTGTGGGATAATATGGTCGGCTGCCCATTTAATATCGGTAAGAGGTTTTCCTGTTCTTCTACATATTCCTTTTTGCTCTTTCCACAATTGCTCTTTTTGAGTTTCGGTGAATTCTCTTAAGTTATGTTTCTTTGTTTTAGTAAATCCCCACTCTACAATATCAAAGTTTAACATAAGATGAAGATTAATATATTGGATATCATCCAATCTATCACCCGTACCCCAAACACTCCAAGCTGATGGGATTACTTTTGCTTTTACATCACCTGGTTTATCAATTACAACTTTACCATTTGCGATTTTATAAGTTTGATATTCAATATGTGGTTTCTTAATAGAAGGTATTGTATCATTTAACTTTCTCCAAAATGTTTCTGGATCAAAATTCTCAATCTTTAATTTTGAACTTTTAGAAGTTGTAAAAACCCAATCTAAAAAGATTGCAAGTTTGATAATAGCCGATTTGGAAAATCTCCCTTTGGAAAAATTAAGAACATTGTTATCAATGTTTTCAGTTGTAAGTTTGTTTATAAATTCTAATACCTTATTTACTCGTTGATAAACTTCGGTATTTGAATTATAGATAGATGTAGATTCATCATTATCTTCGGATGAATCCAATTTATACATCGAATCTAATACATTGTGATTAGGTTTCATATAAGAATCCATACTACCTTTCGGCATTTTAGAAAAGATGTAAAATAAAGATGCAACTAATTCATCGGTTGCTCTACTATCTTTTTCCAAAGAAACTGAAATATATTTAAGAGATTCTCCGTTTAATTCGGTGAACATTTTAAATTGAGATAAGTCAACTGCTCCCATATTCCTTACAATACGGGCAATATGTTTGTAGAAAGAACTTCTCTTTTCTTGTCTACTCATATTGTGTAAATTGTTAAGAGTTCTAAATCTTTCACCGGCTTCATCATTACTTAAATTGTAATGAATACAAAGTGTCAATTCAATTGATAAAAAATAGTTTTTAACAATCTCTTCTAACTCATTAAAATATAAATTAGAACAATCATATTTAACACCATCAATTGTTAAATAAAAATCAGCAGGAGTTTTAATCTTTCCCGCAATAAAACTACATAGAGTTCTCGTTCTATGTCCACCATCTAACACTTCTAATACATAATAAGTAATAGATTTGTTTTGCTCTAAAACATTAATAGTTTTAGTTCTAAACCTTAAGTGAATAGGTTGAATAAATTCTCCCTTTGATGTTGCAGCAACTAAACCTTGTTGCCATTCACTTCCTTCACCTCCAAATGTGTCATTGTAGGTGTAAGGTCTTTGATACCTGGGTGATGGATTAATAATAGAGTTTGTGAATAGTTGGTAATAATCTCCGATTTTCACATTTGAAATTGTGAACTTATTACCTTTTGAAAGTTGTTGTTGAAGAAATCCTTCCTTTTGAAAAGAGGATAGGTCTAAAACAGATTGTTGGGCATTTTGTTTTGCCATAGTTTGAATTGCATGTTTACCTGTCGCATTCAGGGTTGGGTCGCCCTTATCATTTATTATCTTTGATTTAGGCTTGTTAATAATATTGTAAATATACAATCAAAAATTGAATATTCCAAAATTTTTAAGATAAAATTTTAAATAAAAAAATAACCCATTGAAAATCAATGGGTTATATCAAATATTTTTTAAGATTTTTAATCAAATGCCGATGTATCTAATTCCGCATTTGCATGCATTTGTTGAAGATATTCTTCCTCCATATCTCTTAACTGAATCAAATTCTTTTCATATCCCTGAATTTGTTGAGTTAATTTAATAAGGATTTGTTTTAGTATTTCTTTTTTCTTAGGGTCTTTCTCATTGTTATAAGGAACTACTGCTTTCTTTCTATCAGCCATCAATTCTTTAATCTTCTTTTCAACTGCTGCCGTTTTTACAAAAATCTTTGGAGTTCTACTACTAATTTCTTTTACTACTGATTCTCTCACAAACTTTCCGTCTTTATCGGCTACATAATAAGCGGTCATATTATATGAACCACCCCTTTCCTTTTCAAGCTTTTCTACTGCTTTCTTAGCATCTTTATACGATGAATATGAATCTTTAAAAACTCCTGTACCTTGCCCTCTGCCTTTATTATATCCTACAAAATATAAACCTTCGTTCACCGATTCTTTCTTCAAACTTCTTTTCTGAAGAACTAATTGATTGATTTGTGAAAATAAATCTGCAATTTCTTTATCTAACTTCTTTTCATCTGCACTCATTGGAGATTCGATATCAACATTAGAATAAAGTTTTTTCTTTTTTACAACTAATGTATCTACCTTCTTAAGTAAATCATTTTTTACCTTATCTAAATCTTTTATGATTTCCGATGCAGTTTCTTCGTTTACCGATTCTACCTTAATACTCATTGCTCTTTTAATAGAATCTTGAGCATCTATTACAGCAACCTCAACTTCTTGTCTATCAGCCTTTCCTCTTTTATAATCGGATTCTAAATATTTTAAAGATTCAACTTCATCCTCTATATAGTTAAAATCTTTTGAGTTAATTTTAGATTTGTTTGCTTTTATAAATTTAGATAAATCCTTATATGAAGTTAGTTTTTCGATATCTTTTTTAGATGTATCTTCATTTACAGATTCAGGTACACAATTAGGAACTTGTCTTCCTCCTTTGTTCTTCATACCTCTTTGAACATATCCAGTCCAACACTCCGATAAAATGGTCTTTAGTTTCATACCAATAAATATCTAAAAACTTAAAAGAAATAAAATTTTACGATTTATTAAGTGTAGATTTAATATTATCTATGGTTTGATTACTTTCTTTTATAGATTCCAACAACTTTGCCATCATATTATTATAATCAATAGTTGTCCCATTGTTATTTACCATATTCATAAGACCAGATGTTCCTCCGTTTATCCTTTTTGATACTTTGGAAAAAAGAGTAGTTTGTAATCGTAAATGTAATATTTCGTCAATTAAATCCTCATACAACATTCGAAAAGCAGATAAGGTCTGAATCATTTCTTTTGTTGCTGCTAGACGAGAAGAAACTCTATTATCATCTGATAAAATTATAGTAAATGTTAAATCATCTTTATATTTCCATTTATGCTTAGGGGTTAATATCGATAGCTCCCATTTTGGTTTTTGAGGATGATTTAAATCCAATATAGTTGCTTCGTACTTTGTTTCATCCGCATTATGCATTGGATTAACTATTGTACACCCTTTGTATGTAATACCACTTATCTTTTCCCAACCTTTAATTTTCATAAAGATATTTGTATTCATTATAATCAGATGAAACCAATTTTTGTCGGATTCTTTCATCGGATACATTAAAATGAGTAGCAGCTTCTTTAATTGAATAAAACTCAATTCCTTCGCAAGATATTGTAGTTAGTTGTTCTCTGATATTACAACCTTCTAATTTTTTATCATTATCTTCATATGTGATATCGGTGATAGGTTCTTCTAATTGAATCCAATGACGATAAAGAGGATTAGTTGAATAGATTCGATTACGAATTTCCCCAACACTCATATTGATATATTGTGAAGCGTGAATAGGTGATTCAAAAAGATAACCATCTAAACTAATCTTTAAGGTAGGTTTAGTTTCTTCACCAATGATTTGCCAATCTTTATATTTTATTTTAGGTGATTTACATCTTCTTTCAACTTCTGAAGCAACTAAGTTATCAGCATCTAATGATATGGCAGCTTCTCTAAATGATTTATATTTCTTTCCTTCTACTATACACTTATACTCTCCATCCCATTCTAAATCTTCGGTAGCCAAATCTGGATTTCCTTTTACGAAAGTTAAAACGTTTTGGTGAACTGAAGGAACTTTCCTATTTCGCTCAAAATATGTATCCCCTACTCTTGATGCCGCATGTTGCGAATTAATTAAAATCATATCATTATAAAATTTGTACCCTACTTCTTCACATATCTTAATTGTATCGGGAACAAATCCTTTGTAACTACCGATTTTGTAACTACCTGTCTTTGTCAATTCTCTAATTTCCGATACCACAATTGTAAAAAAGCGGTTTGGTTTTAATTTGTTAAATGTTTGTGTTATTATTGATTTATATTTGTTTAAAAATTTATCATAATCCATATTAGATAAATCATCCACATCATCGGAATATATTTCTAAATCATGATATGGTGGGCAAGTGAAAATGAAATCATATTCTTCATCACTTAGATAATCTAATACTTTATCACTATCACCGACTATCCATTCGGGTTTAGTCGATTGCTCTTTGTTTGCTTTTATTTGTTGAAAAGATAAATCGATGCCGGTATATTGTAATCCCATTTCAGTTGCAACGATTCCTCTAACACTACCGCCTGCAAATGGGTCTAATACTTTTCCACCTTTGAGTGCAAACCATTCATATATCTTCTCACAAAGAGTTGCATCGAATACCGAAACTGAATTTTCTTCGGTATCCCAAAAGCGAGATTTAGATATGGTTGCCTCTCTACCTAATTCGGATTTAATCCCATAGGTATTAACCCACCATCGTTTACGGTCTTGCCATTCTTTTGTTCTACTATCTAAAATTGAAAAAGGTTTTATCATCCTTTCAAAATAAACAATATGAAATAAATTGCCATTCGGAAAGCGTGGAAAAGAATAAAAAATCCAAACCCAATAGCAAATATCTTAAATGCAAGTTCTAACCAATTTTCTTTTTTCATTATTTAGTTTTATTAAGTCTCATACCATAATCATTAAATTCCTCTTCATTCATATTGTGTTCAATAAGTGCCTCATCGATATATTCTTCAGGTAAGTTGGCAACATATTTATCGATTTTCTTTTCATGATCATCATTATATTCATCCGCATTATCTAATACAACGGATTTCCATGATGATTCACTATATCCTAATCCGATACAAATTGTTTTAAACGCAGCGAATAGTTCCGTAATATCAGTATCAGCGTGGTCTATTTCAACCGATACCTTTGTGCCATATTGTTGACCAGTGATGATTGTTGGGGAAATTTTAGAATTGTACATAACTTAAAATTTGTTTTTTAAATATAAGAAAATTTTTTTGAAATACCAAATCGGTAGATAGATAAAAAAGGCGGTGATGTATAATCCTAATAGAGTACTAATAAGAAATCCATAACCAATTACATATGGTAGTTGTTTTAAAATTTTTTTATTTAGGTTCTTCATTTACTATTTCTGCATTTGGTATATGCCTACAAAAGAATATGAAACCATTATGTCGAAGCGCCTTATCACATAACCAAAAATCTTTTACGGCATCTATGTGTTTGATACTTCCATCTTTTACTTTTCGATAGACCCAATATAATTCATCGTTATATGTTATTAACTCTTTATTAAGCATATTATATTATTTCCAATTCATTAAAGAGAATTATATATTCCTACCACTCCTACTATTAACCAAAATATATTGAGTATGATATAAGGTCTATTATCTCTTTCCCATGCACAATAAGTTAATATTAATGCATCGGCAGTATTCCATATCCACATCCATAGGAATGGGGTATCCTTGCCCATGATAGAAAGTAATCCAAATGCCATTATTCTCATAACAACCCCTATGCCTTCCATTATTTCCAATACTTTATCGGATTTTATAAGTTTACCTTTTGTTTGTTGTTTCATAAAATTATTTTATTCGTTTACCATTTTTATAAACCCACAATTCATCTACACCTTCTTTGTTGGTTACAATGAAAGTATAAACCTCATCCTTTTTGAATAAGGATTTAATCCAATTCCAAATTTTTTTCATAGAATTAATTTAAACAAATCGGTCCAAATCTTTCTTCGAAAGAAGGAGGAGCTAACAATTGATTTATTTCTTTCTTAACGATATTCATTACCCTTTCGGAATCTTCCCATTCATAATCATTCATTCTTTCGCTGATATATGTGTGAACACATTTCATTATAGCGGGTAGAGGGAGGGATTGTTCCAATAGATACGGAAGTAATTCCTGATTTACTTCTTCATTAAGTTGTTCATGAGAAACTTTCATACTAATAAATATTAAATTAATGTAGTACAATCTTCAAACGCAAAATGATAAGCATCAGTAGGGTGAATCCCACCATCGATATAATTTTGTGCTTTAGTTTCCACTTCATTTCTCACACCCCACGCGGAGGCCTCTACCAATACCAATTCAATGTCTTGCAAATCTCCAATTGTTAAATCATAATTTGTGTTCATAGTTTAAATTTTAAAAAGGTAATTCAATCAAATAGTTATAAATAAAATCCGCAATTTTTTGTGTTATATAATCTATCTTTACTTCATTCTTTTTTAATAGATAAGTGTTAGAAATGCCGGTAGGAGTAATCAATTTGAATTCATAACATCCATCACTATTCTTTTTTCTATTCAATACTCCACTTACCTTCTTTCCCTCACCTTCGATAAAGAGTTCATAATCGGAAACATCTTCTTCGACCGAAACAATTTGAAAGCCGACACTATTCATTACATTCAGTTCTACTTCGTATGAGTTTATTATCTTTTTATACCCGTCGATAGTAAGGAGGGGATTATTATTCGCCTCATCTACCAATTTTTGAATATCCCATAAGAAATCCTTCCAATCGGTTTTATGACCATATTTGGAATAGAGTTGTTGAATATCCATTCCAATCGTTTTCATTAATATCTCATCGATTTCTTTCATCCCTCATTGCGGTTTCCAGTCCTAAAATATGTCCATTAACTTTTGAATAAGCCTTTTGATAGTTAATCCACTCTATATGCTTTGCCTCCTCAATCTTCTTAACCCACTCTCTTACTCTTCTATCTTCATAATCACATAAGGTAGCCACTCCCAACTCCTTACACCATTCGTTAAAACCTATCATAAAACAAATATACTAAAAATTATTGAGTTTTCCAAATTAAAGTTTACCCATTCCACTACGATGGCGGTTAGACTCGGCAATGGTAATACCTAACCAAATCTGTCCAAAAAGCCGTTTTACACTCTTCCAAAATCTTTTTATCATATTCATATCCATTTTTTTTAAAATCCATTCCACATACCTATTCTATCACCGAATGGGCGAATTTGAGAAACATCAACCTTCTTACCGGTTAGAACTCCCTTTTGCCAGGTTTGGTGAATAGAATCCATAAATGCGGAAAAGGTATCGATATCGGAAAAGGTTTTTAGAGAACACCCCATATCGAAAGAGTTATAAACATAAACTTCCTCTGAATGATGTACGTGTAGGGATATCTTATAGTAATCAGTATCTCTACTCAATCTGAATACATCGAATAGTAGAGGTAAGTGTACTCTCTCTTCCTTAATATGTAATCGATATCTATCCTTATACTCTTCTATTTGTATTAAGTGAGGATTTACCGACAACAATTTTTGAATTCCTTTTATCTCTAACATAACTTATATAGTATTCATACAAATGATAATCTTTTCGGGCATATCTATCTCATCCTTAGTAACCCATAAGGTTTTACTATTATGTTCCATAATGTAATGACCCGAATCGGTTTGTCTTCTATGTAATAAGATAGAGTACACCGAATTCCCTAAATCGTTATTCAATCGGAACTCATAATACTTATCCTCTTCAATCACGCCCGTAATGGTTAATCTCTCATCATAAGGCATCCCAATCAACTTAGAGATGTTGTGAATCTTTAACTTATTCACCTTTGATTCAAAAAGGTCTTTATATTGTTTCATCCACTCATCCAATACCATACGAGCCTGTTGTTCGGCAATATCTTTTATTTGTTGTCCTATGTTTCCGAATTGAGCAAGAGTTTGTGGTTGTGCTCCTGGTTTCGGTGGTATTGGTAATTGTGGCATACTAATCGATTTTTAAATATTTGATTCCATCACTCTTCTTTCCCTTATCTTCCTTAATCATCCAAACCGCCCAATCCTTTGTATAAGACCCTTCCTTACTCATATCCTTCCATTCACCGCTCCATTCCCTCTTTTGTGGAAAATAGTATCTATCACCTCCAATATGTGTAACCTCCTTAATACGATACGAAGGTGTGCAAGAAACTAACACTCCCATTAGTCCCAATAGTAAAAAGTTTTTTTTCATATTATCCAAATTGTTTAAATTCATTAATCCATCCCAATAGAACGTATGAAAGTTTATATCCTACAAACGCCCCAATAGCGGATGGATAAGGAAACACAATCATCTTTCCAAAATCGGTTATATACTTAGGTCGGTTTACAATCCTCCCCATAAAGGTATAATATGTTATATACCCAATGAGAACCGCCAAATCGGTACGAGTGGCAATGAATACTACTAAGGTAGCACCCAAAAACCCAAATATAAAATTATCCCTCACCCCTTCCCATACTTCGGAGGGAGATGCATCTTTCCACTCTTTGATTATCTTATCAAACCTTTCTTTACCTTTTCTCATACTTTTCCTATTTTAATCGGTCTTCCATTCCATCTACTACCATTCAAATACCATTCCCAATTCTTTTGATGAATACGAACATTAGGTAAAGCATTTAATCTTTCCTTTGTAGTATTCGAAAACCAACCCGCATTAGATATCCATAAGTTGCCATTACGCATTGCCGCAATCTTATTACCAAATAGTTTAAGATAGTATATAGTTCCCTCTCTCACCACTTCGGTATTATCTCTCTTAAAAGGAATTCCATCTAAGAGTGCCCTAACTGAATCCGATGTTATCTTTTTCATAACACAATCTTTATAAAGTTTTCCAATATATCGGTAAAATCTCTCAATGTTCTCATATGATAGGATGATACCTCAATATGTTTTCCATAATTCATTTCTCTTAGAGGATAGAATGGATGTCTATCTACATCATCTAATTCTTTAACCGAATTCCTTCCTAACTCCAATTCTATTTGTCTTAACCCCATAGGTTGATGTAGGTTTATGTAATAACATTCTGAACTTTCAGTTATACGGTTTATCTTCCATCCAACTCCAACGGGCTGGCCTACACAACTATTGTATCGTTTAATATTCAATCTCATAATGAAGTTCCCCATATAGGAGAAATTTTTTTTCCGAAATTTTTACCTTTAGAGGTATAATATATATTTTTCTCCACGAGGGAAAGATCAACCCAAATATGCTTGTGTACCCCAGCCCCCCTCTCCGAAAAAAAGAATTTGTCAGTTACATAAAACCTAACCCATTTTTAACTCCATACTCCCTAATCATCCTCATTGCTTCATTGGGTTCGGGTTTCTCTACATAAGAGGAGGAAACACCTAATTCGGCTGCCCATCGGTTAAACTCCATTCTCTCCTTTGGGTATATACTCTTTTGTACTACTGCCCCATTGGGTAACACCTTCTTGCCTTCTTCTATTACCATTTCCATATTATATCGGTTTTAAGATAAATCACTTAGTATAACTCCTCTCTTACCCATACTCTCTCCTTCTTCTACTCCTTCCCATTTAAAGAAGTACTCTCTTGGTTTTTCATATAGGTGGAGATTAAAATTGTCACAAAATTCTTTTAGTTTCTGGCATTCCCACTCATATGTACTCTCCATATAGGTAGTATTAAATGTAGTGTATATCCAATCCATTACATCACATATATTGAATATCTGAAACTCTTCTTTCTCTAACTGCTTTATTACTCTATCTCTTCCTTCTAACATAGTGGTGGTATTTAACTAAATTATTTTTTGTTTCCGACAGGTTTAGAATTCACACTCTTCCTCCATATAAATCTTACGTTGGACCAACTCCCACTTTGCTCTCTCATACATCTCATCCGAAATCAACATCCTCTCAAAGAAGATGTCCATATTCAACTCATGAGGAGGGATTCCCAAATGGAGAGCTCTACTCTCTACGAAATCACAATACTCATTAACACTCATACCTCTAACATCAATTAAATCGTTCATATCTCTTATCTCTTATTACTTAGTAAATGTAAGAAAAAAGTTTGGAAAAAACAAGCATTTTGTTAAAAAAGATTTCGGAAAGTTTTGGTTGTTGTGGGTTTATGGCCTCCACATAACTCTTAATTGCTCTACTCATATTACTTAGTTTTATA
>JACCDL011380675.1_pt1 | contig 13494 bp, 10 predicted proteins | sample 7441931 | NCBI WGS metagenome assembly JACCDL01 (sample SAMN15323437, study PRJNA562643) | freshwater metagenome | isolation source: river surface water | place: USA:Blue River Watershed | collected 2017-08-16 | reverse complement strand
CCGTCGGCGGCGCGGCCGGAGCCGATCCGGCGGCCGTGGCGTTCGACGCCGTCAAGGCCGCGGTCGCGCGCGGCCGCGACGTGGCCCTGCTCGACACGGCCGGCCGGCTGCACACGAAGGCGCACCTGCTGGAGGAGCTGCGCAAGGTCACGCGCGTGGCCGGCAAGGCGCTGGCGGGCGCGCCGCATGAGCGCTGGCTGGTGATCGACGGCTCGCTCGGCTCCAACTCGCTGGAGCAGGCGCGGGTGTTCCACGAGGCGGTCGGGCTGACCGGACTCGTGGTGACCAAGCTCGACGGCACCGCGCGCGGCGGCGCCCTGGTCGCGGCGGTGCGGGAACTGCGCGTGCCGGTCCGTTTCATCGGCGTGGGCGAAGGTCCCGACGACCTGCAGCCGTTCGACGCTCGGGCCTACGCCCGTTCGTCGGTGGGACTCGCTCCGTAAGGCTTTCTTGCCTCCGGGCCCGCCCGCGCCAGCGTGGACGCATGCCGGCCGAGACCGTCACCGTCGAACTGGGGCGCCGCTCCTATCCCGTGCGCATCGGCGCCGGCGTGCGGCGGGAGGCCCTCGCGGCGGCGAAGGCCCGGGTCGACGCCGGACGCCGCTGCGCCGCCATCACCTCGCCCGGAGTCGCCGGAGCCCTGCCGGACTTCGTCGCCGAACTGGGGCGGCTGATGCCCGTGCTCGTGACCGCGCGGGACGGCGAGACGGCCAAGTCCGCCGAAGAGGCCGCACGGTGCTGGGACTTCCTGGCCGGCAACGGCGTGGCCCGCGACGGCGCGGTGCTGGCCTTCGGCGGCGGAGTCGTGGGAGACCTCGCAGGCTTCGCCGCGGCCTCCTACCAGCGCGGCGTCGAATTCATCCAGGTGCCCACGACCCTGCTCGCGATGGTGGACAGCTCCGTCGGAGGCAAGACGGGCATCAACCTCGCCTCGGGCAAGAACCTCGTGGGCGCCTTCCATCAGCCGGCGGCCGTCTTCGCGGACACCGAACTGCTGCGGACGTTGCCGGAACGGGAATTCGCCGCCGGCATGGCCGAAGTGATCAAGCACGGGCTGATCGCCGACGCGGACCTCTTCGGGCTGCTGGAGCAGAACGCGCCGCTCGCCTGGAACCACGCGCTGCTGCCCGCGGTGGTGCGCCGCTGCGTGGAGATCAAGGCCGGCGTCGTCGCGGGCGACGAGCGCGAGACGAGCGCGCACGGCGGCCGGGCGCTGCTCAACCTCGGCCACACTTTCGGCCATGCCGTGGAGGCGGTCGCGGGCTACGGCACCTACCTGCACGGCGAGGCCGTCGCGGTCGGGCTCGCGATGGCGGCCTCCCTGTCCAGCGAGCTCGGACGCTGCACGCCGGCCCAGACGGAACGCGTGCGGGCCGTGCTCACCGCCCACGGACTCCCGGACCGGCTGCGCGGACCGCTTCCCGTGGACCGTCTGCTCGAGGCGATGCGCCGCGACAAGAAGGTCCGCGGCGGACGGATGCGCTTCGTCCTCCTGGAGGGAGTGGGCGCCGCCTCGACGGATGACGGCGTCACGGAGGAAGCCGCGGTGCGGGCGCTGCTGGCCGGCGGGGCCGCGCGCTGAGGCCCCTTGACCGCAGGGCCGCGCCGGACACGCTCGGACCATGCCCCTGATCCGTCCTGCGACCCTTGGCGCGGCGCTCCTCGCGGCGGCCTGCTCGGTCGCGGCCGAACCGGCGACGCCCGCCAAGGCGGACTTCCGCGCTTCGGAATCCGGCTATGTGCGTCACTGGCCGGGCGAACTCCCGGTCGTGCTTTCGGTGCCCCATGACGGGGCGCTGCGGCCCGAAGGGATTCCCGACCGGAAGTACGGCGTCACCGTGCGCGACTCCCATGCGGCGGCGATGGCGACCGCCATGCGTGACGCGCTGCGGGAGAAGTTCGGCCGCGCGCCGCATCTGGTCGTCTGCGAGCTCTCCCGCCGCAAAGTCGACTGCAACCGGGACATCAAGGAGGGGGCGCAGGGGGATCCGGCCGCCGAGAAGGTCTGGAAGGAGTATCACGCCGTGATCGACGCGGCCGAGCGCGACGTGCTCGCGCGGACGCCCCACGGACTCTACCTCGACGTGCACTCGCACGGGCATCCGAAGAAGCGGATGGAGCTCGGCTACCTGCTGACCGCGGAGGACCTGCGTCAGCCCGACCGGCGTCTGGATGAGGATCCCGGCTTCAGGAAGAAGTCCTCGATCCGCTGGCTGGGCGAACGGACGGAGGCGGCGTTCTCCGAACTCGTGCGCGGCCGCACCAGCATGGGCGGGCTGCTCGAGGAACGGGGCGTGGCGGCGGTGCCCTCCCCGCAGCAGAGGCCCGAGCCGGGCGAACCCTACTTCAACGGCGCGTTCGACATCGCGGCCCACGGCTCACGGGACAAGGCCCAGCTGGACGGGATCCAGTTCGAGATCCCCGGCGTGATGCGCGACACGCCTGAGCGCCGGGCGGCGACCGCGAAGGCGGTGGCCGACGCCGTGGACGTCTACTTCCGGACGCACTTCAGGACCGACCTGCGCAACCCGAAGCCCGCGGCTCAGGGCCGCTGAAGGTCGGGTCCCGGTCCCACGGCGGGACGGGCGGCACGCCAGTCTCCCTTGATGAGCCGATCGTCGTTGCGCTCATTGGCGACGCGCACCCGTTCGGAGTAGTCACCGGGAGCGCCGGCGCCGGAGAGGGCCGCGGCGGCGGGGGTCTTCTCATTGACGAAGGAGGCGTCGCCCGCGGGCGACGCGCAACCGGCGAGGGCGAGGAGGAAGGCGGGGAGGATTCTTTGCATGGAAGTTCAGCGGGCGCGGCGGCGGGCGTCGGCCTCGAGCCAGGACCGGAGCGAGAGGGCGGCCTTGCGCGCGCGCTCGCGGGCGGCCGGGAGGTCGTCGGCGTCGGCCGCCTCGGACCGGGTGAAGGAGTAGAACTTGATCTTGGGCTCGGTGCCCGAGGCGCGCACGGCGACCCGGCGGCCGTCGGCGAGGTCGGCGACGAGGAACTCCTCGGGCGGCATCCGCTCGCCTTCGGCGTCGATGACCTCGTCGCGCTCGTAGTCGGTCAGCCGCGCGACCTTGGAGCCGTCGACCGTGGCGGGCGGCGAAGCGCGCCAGGAGGAGATGATGCGGCGGATGGCCGCCGCCCCTTCGGCGCCCTCGAAAGTCAGGTTGAGCAGGTCCTCATGATGGGCCCCGTGGCTGAGATGAAGCGCGTCCAGCGCGTCGAGCAGCGTGCGGCCGCGCGAACGGAGCACGGCGGCGTATTCGGCGAGCATGAGCACCGCGGAATTGGCGTCCTTGTCGCGGACGGCGTCGTCGGCGAGGTAGCCGTAGCTCTCCTCGGCGCCGAGGAGGAAGAGGCAGGAGTGCCTGAGCGCGAGCGGGGCGCGACGGCGGAGCGGCAGCGCGGCCGCCTCGGGGCCGGCCAGTTCGGCGAGCCGGCGGGCCCAGCGTTCCAGCTTGCGCGCGATCCATTTGAACCCGACCAGCGTCTCGACGCAGCGCACCCCGTGACGGGCGCAGACGGCGGAGACCAGCGGCGTGGTCACGAGCGACTTCACGACCGCGGCGTTGGGCGAGCCCGCGGCGGGCAGGATGCCGGCGTCCTTGAGGGCGGAGATGCGGTGTTCGGCGAGCAGGGCGGCGACCTCGTTGCCGGTGAGCAGCCGATGGCCGCCCGCGGGGAGGGGCACCGCGGCGCCCACCCGGTCCGAGTCGGGGTCCGTCGCGAAGACGACGTCGGCGCCCTGTTCGGAAGCGAGACGCAACGCGAGGGTGAAGGCGGCGGGGTTCTCGGGATTCGGAGAGGGCACCGTCGGGAACCTGCCGTCATGCTCGCGCTGCTCGTCCACGACCAAGGGGTCCACCCCGAGGCGGCGCAGCGCGGGCACGACCATGACGTCGCCCGTGCCGTGGAGATTCGTGAAGACCACGCGGGGGGCGTGCCTCGCGACGGCCTCGGGGTCGACCGCGCCGGCCACGAGCCGGGCGAGGTAGGCCTCCTCGGCATCCGGCCCGACCGTGAGCACGCCCGTCATGTCCTTTTCCAGGAAGTCGGCCACCTCGGCCGGGCCGAGCTTGCCGACCTCGGCCACGATGGCGGCGTCCGCCGGCGGCGTCACCTGCCCTCCGTCGCCGAGGCAGCACTTGAAGCCGTTGTCATGGGAGGGATTGTGGCTGGCCGTGATCACCACGCCCGCGTGGGCTTCCAGGTGCCGCACGGTGAAGCTGAGCTGCGGCGTCGAACGCGGACCGGCGAAAAGGTGCGCTTCGCCGCCGAGACGGGTCCAGGCCGAGGCCACCAGTTCGGCGAAATGACGGGAGAAATGCCGGACATCATGGGCCACCACGATGCGCGGCGACGGCTGGACGGAAGAGACGTGGCGGAAGAGGCCGATCGCGGCGCGGAGGACATTGACGTCGTTGAGGCAGGCCGAGCCCACCGCGGCGCGGAGCGGCATTCCTTCAGGGTCGACCTCCCCGGCAGCGGGCACCCGGCCCACCGTCCTGCCGCGCATGCCGCCGGTGCCGAAGGCGATCCCTTTGTAGAAACGGTCCTCCACCTCGGCCCAGCAGCCGCGGGCGACCAGGTCCCCGAGCGCGGCCACGGCGTCCGCGGGCAGGGCGCCGGACTCCAGCCAGCCGACGGCGCCGGACAGGGCGGCGGAGGAAAGGGAGCCGGCCTTGGCGGCGGCCTTCAGCTGGGCGATGGTTTCGGCGGCGCTCATCAGGGAGGACCCGCATCCTTGCCCCCGTATTGGCCGGGACAAGCCCGGAGCGGGGGAGGCGGGGATTGACACCCTCCCACCCCTCGCAAGCGTAACCGCCCATGTCAGACGACAGCGCCAAGCAGCGGCCTCCGGCCGACGATGACCGTAATCTGGTCGTCGTGGACGAAGATTTCCAGAACGCCGACGCCGAAGACCGACTCTGGCTCTTCTGGGAACGCAACAAGACCCTCATCGTCCGGGGCTCCGCCCTGGTCATCCTCGGCATCCTGGCCGCCATCGGGCACCATTTCTGGCAGGAAGCGCAGCGCGAGGAAGTGGGAGCCGAATATGCGGCCTGCCAGGATGAGGCCGCCCGCCGGGCCTTCGCGGCGCGCCATCCCGGAGACCCCCTGGCCGCCGTGGCCCTGGCCGAAGTGGGTGACGACCTGAAACGCGCCGGCAAGCTTGCCGAAGCCGCCAAGGCCTACGACGAAGCCGCCGCCGCCGCGGGCAAGGCCGGCGACTCCCCCGTCGTGCGCTCCCTCGCGCTTCGCGCCCGTCTCTACGCCGGGCTGACGCGCTCCGAACTCGGCGAGAAAGGAGCGGAGGCCGCCGTGGCGGCCATCGCCGACGAACCTTCGGCGCCCGAGACCGTCCGCGGCTTCGCCATGCTCAGCCTCGCGAACCTTGCGATCGCCCGCGGCGACTCGGCCGAAGCGGCGAAATGGCTCAACGCAATGGACAAGCGTCTCCGACCCGGGAGCGTGTGGCAGTCCGACAAGGCCTTCCTCGTGCGCTCCGAGCCTTCGCTGACTAACGCACCGGCGGCCAAGTGAGCCCCGGCGGCGGAGAGCACGCCGTCCAAGAACCTTCCGCAACGCCATGACCCACGAAGCCGGACAGCCTGAGTCAGCGGTGGCGGCGGAGGGCCTCACCAAGCGCTACGGATCCCTTGTGGCGATCGAAGAGCTCAGCTTCTCCGTGGCGCCGGGAGAAATCGTGGGGTTCCTGGGCCCCAACGGGGCGGGCAAGTCGACCACCATGCGCATCCTGGCCGGGACCATGGCGGCCACCTCCGGTCGTGCCTCGATCTGGGGTCAGTCCGTGGCCCTCGATCCCGCGGCCGCCAAACGTCGCATGGCCTACATGCCCGAGAACAATCCTCTGCCGGAAGACCTGCGCGTCGAAGAATACCTGGTGCTGCGGGCGAAGCTCAAGGACGTGGAGCCCGGCCGGGTGAAGGCCCGCGTGGCGAAGGTCATGGAGGACTGCGACCTCGCGCGCCGCGCGAGCGGACGGCTCATCGGCCAGCTCTCGAAGGGCTTCCGGCAGCGCGTCGGCATCGCGGACGCCCTCCTCTCCGAACCGAAGGTCGTGCTGCTGGACGAACCGACGATCGGGCTGGATCCGCACCAGATCCTGGGCATCCGCGACCTGATCCGCGCCCTGCGGGGCAAGATGGCGGTGCTCATCTCCAGCCACATCCTGCATGAGGTGGAGCAGGTCTGCGACAAGGTGGTCATCATCAACCGCGGCCGACTCGTCGCGCAGGGCCGTCCCGCGGACCTGCGCCGCGAACTCCGGCCGTCCGCGTCCTTCACGATCGTCGCGCGCGAGGATGCGGCGGCGGTCCTGGCCGCGGCCCGCTCGCTGGAACCGGCCGCCACCGCGGAGGAGGCGGGCGAGGAGGACGGCTGGCGTCGCACCCGGCTCTCACTGCCGACGGGCTCGCCCGCGCTCGACGCGCTCGCCACCGGCCTGGCCTCGGCCGGGCTGCGCGTCCGGGAGGCCTCGGAGGAGAAATTCGGCCTGGAGGAGATCTTCCTCGCCGCCACCCGAAGGTCGCCCGGGGAGGGGCGCAGGTCCTGACATGAGGCACTTCCGCGTGCTCTACGTCCATGAGCTCCGGTGCGCGCTGCTCTCCGGCGGCACCTGGTCGGTCGCGGCCCTCTTCCTCACGCTGATGGGCGCCGTCCACTGGTTCGCCGTGCTGGAATGCAGCCGGGCGCCGACGCCCTGGACCCCCACCGAAGGCACCTTCCGGCTCTTCTGGATTCCGCTGCTCTTCGTGCTTCCGCTCCTCACGATGCGCACCTTCGCGGAGGAACGTCGGTCCGGCACCCTCGCGGCCCTGCTCACCACGCCGGCGAGCGCCGCTGCCGTGGTCTGGGCCAAGTTCCTCGCGACCTGGACCGTCTGGGCCCTGCTCTGGGCCGCCTTCGCCGCCTTCCCCGCCCTCACGGAACAGAGGATGGGCACGCCCGGCGACTTGCGTCTCGGGGATCCCGTCGCCCTGTGGGGCGGGCTCGCGTTCGTGCTGACCAGCGGACTCATGCACGTCGCGGTCGGCGTGCTCTGCAGCTGCGTGACCCGCAGCCCCACCCTCGCGGCCCTCCTGACCTTCGTGACGCTGCTCGGTCTCACGGCGGCGGGCGGAGCCCTCGACTCGCTCCCCGTGGAAAGCTGGGAGTGGATGGGCTGGCTGCGCGAACCCGCGGACCACCTCCGCACCTTCGGTCACCTCCAGGATTTCGCCTCGGGCGTGATGGACTCCCGGCCGCTGGTGCTTTACCTGACGGGCACCCTGCTCTGCCTGGGACTTTCGGTGCTGGCCCTGGAGGGGCAGGAATCATGAGCGTCGCGCCGGACGACTTCGCCGCCGTGCGCCCCGTGCGCCGGATCAACCGCGCCACGCAGGCGCTGCTCGCCCTGGCGCTGGCCGCCTCCGTCAACTTCCTCGCCTCGCTGCCCTCCTTCCGTCTGCGCGAGGACCTGAGCGCGGACCGCCGCCATTCGCTCGCCCCGGAGTCGGTGGAGACCTTGCGCGCGGCCGGACGGCGCAGTCCGGTGGGCGAAGGCCGCAACGCCGGCTGGGTGCGTGCGCTCGTGCTCGCGGGGGACAGTTCCGACGAATCGCGGCTGCTCCGGCCGAAGCTGCTCAGGCTGATCGACTCCTACCGGCTCGAGGCGGGCCGCGACGGGGCGAACTGGTTAAGGGTGGACGCCGTCGGCGCGGGCAGCAACGCGGCCCTGCTCTCCGAAATCGCCGCACGGCACGGAGTCCCCGAGGCGGACACCGCGCTCATCCTAACCTGCAACGGCCGCGCCCGTTACGTGCGCCGCAAGGAGCTCACCGACGACGCCGGATCCTTCCGCGGCGAGGAGGCCGTGACTTCCGCCCTGATCGACGTCACGGAGGACCGGGCCGCGGTCTGCTACGTCACGCGCGGGCACGGCGAACTCGGCCTGGAGGACGTCTCGCAGGCCCGCGGGCTGTCGCAGCTCTCGCTGCTGCTGCGCGCGCGCAACTTCGAGATGCGCCCGCTCGACCTGGCGGCCGCGCCGGAGATCCCGCGCGACGCCTCGATGGTGCTGATCGCCGGCCCGCAGGCGACCTTCTCGCCGGCCGAAGCGGCCCGTCTGCGCGGCTACCTCATGGAAAGGAACGGCCGGGTGCTGGCGTTGCTGGAGCCGGGCCGGGAACACGGCCTTGACCAGATGCTCTCGGAATGGGCGATCTTCTCTCCGGACACCGAACTGCAGGAGCCCGACCCGGCCCATCGCACGGTGGACGGGGACATCGCCCTGACCCGCCTGGACGCGCGCGGACACCCGCTGACCAAGGTGCTGCAGGACCAGGACCTGCCCCTGGTCGCCTCGCGACTGCGGACGACGAAATTCGACATCACGAGCACGCCTGACAGCACGCTCGGAGTCTGGCAGCTGGTCTTCTCGTCCGACGCCGCCTGGGGCGAGGCGGATCCGGCGCGACGGCCCCTGCGCAACGACCCCGCGCGTGACCAGCAGGGGCCCGTCTGCGTCGCGGCCGCCGCGGAACGCGCCACCGGCATCCGCCAGGGCGCGGGCGGCACCGGCGGACGCCTCGTCGTGGTCGGCACCTCGGACATCGCCGCCAACGCGCGTCTCGCGCGCGGCGGCAACCGCGCGTTCATGGTGCAGTGCGCGGCGTGGCTGACCGACCGGGATCGCGCCGTCTCGCTGCCGGCAAGAGGCGTCGCCGCCTACCAGCTCACCGCCACGGCGGCCGACCTGTGGGCGCTCGGGCTGCGCTTCGCCTTCGTGCCTCTGGCCGCTCTGGCGGTCGGGCTTGCGGTTTCCTTCTGGCGCCGCAGAACCTAACGCCGGATGCGGCCGACCAGGACCACGATCATCCTGCTGCTGGCGAACCTGGCGGCCTTCGCCCTCGTCTGGAGGGCGACTTCGGAGCATCGCGCCCCGACGGCCGAGCTCGTGCAGCTCTTCCCTTCGGATCCGGAGAAACTGATCGTCACCGACGGCGCCGAGCGGCTCACGCTGGAACGACGCGCCGGACTCTGGCGCGTGACGGACCCCTTCGACTGGCAGGCCAACGTCTGGGCCGTACAACGGCTGATCGACGAGCTGCGCTTCATCTCGCCTGACGCAGGCTTCGCCGCGAGCGAGGCCGGTCCCCAGGGTCTCGCGGCCTACGGCCTCGACCGCCCCCGGTGGACCTTGCAGGTGATCCGAGAAAACAGGGATCCGGAAAAGCGGGACAAGGCTCCGGACCGAGTCGAAGCCAGGGTCGGACTGCAGCCCTCGACGCGCAACCTCTTCCTGCTCACCGACGGCAAAGAGCCGCGCATCATTCCGATCACGGAAACCATGGGCGCGGCGCTTTCCGCCCGGCCTGAATCATACCGGGTCGACAAAGTCTTCGAAGTGGCGGACTTCGAGGCGCGCACGGTCACGGTGAAGGGCGCTGACGGCAGCCCCGTCTCCCTGATCTCGGAAACCCGGGCCCGCCCCGGGAAGCGCAACCCCGGACCGGAGTGGAGATTCGAGGCGCCCTTCGAGGCGCTGGCCGACCAGGAGGCGACCAGCCGCGCCGTGGCCGACCTGTCAGGCCTGCGGGCCACACGCTTCCAGCAGGCGGCGGAGGATGTGACCGGCCTGGCCCAGCCCGTCCTTCGCGTCGCGTTGGAAGGCGGCTCCAGGCGCCAGGTGCTCCTGGTCGGACGGACTTCGGCCGAAGCACCCGGGCTGAGCTGGGCGCGTCTGGAGGAGAACGCTTCGACCTTCCTCATCGAGTCCAGACGCCTGAACGTCTGGAGGGACGCCGCCAAGACGCTCGCGGCCTCACGGCCCGTCGACTTCGACGCGACGCTCGTCACGGGATTCACCATCACTTCGGGCGGACGTTCGATCACCTTGCACAGACTGGACGCTCCGGGCGGCGACCCGCGCTGGGAGATCCCCGTCGCGCCCGGCTCGACCGCGACGCGTCGGCGCGAGGCCGACGTCCGCGTGGTCATGCGGTTCCTTGAAGGCCTCGCGGGCCTCCGCGCCCTCCGCACCGGAACGGACGCGTCACTGCCCGCCACCGGCGTGATTCCCGGCGCGCCGCTGCATGCCGTGGAACTGGAGTTCGGCGGCGAACGCATGTCGGTGGGATTCTCGAGCGACCCGGAGGGCCGCGCCGGCGCCGCGCTGGTCCAGGCCAAGGGCGCGCCGCTGGGCGCGGTGTGCGACACCGCCGCCCTCGCGGGCGGACACCTCGAAGTCGAGCCCCAGGCCTGGCGCCTGCGCACGGTCGCGACGCTGCCGCAGGGCGCGCGCGTCACGGGGCTGCGCATCGCGCGCAAGGAGGACGGCGCCGTGATCGGCGAGGCCCGGCTCGGACCCGACGGCTCCTGGACGGGAAGCGGCGCGCTGGACCCTTCGGCCGCACGGCGCGTGGCCGCGGTCATGTCCGACCTCCGGGCCGCCGAGTTCCCCAACCGTGACACGGGCGCAGGAGGCTGGCGCTTCGAGATCCGCGTGACGGACCGGGCCGCCGGCGGGGCCGGTGCGGCGTCCGAGACTTTCCGCACCTACCTCTGCTCCGGCCCCGTGAACGCCCGCACGCTGCTGCTGCGCGACGAGGCCGATCCGGACGAGTTCATCCTGGAGTCCGCGCAGGCGGAGACGCTGACGCCGCTGCTGGCGACGCCGGCCCGGAGATGAGCCCGTCGCCGGAAAGGCCGGCGCTCAGGCGTTTCCTGCGCGGCCTCGTCCTCACTAGCCTCGGGCTGCTGCTGCCCTGCCAGCTGACCCTGCTCTGGTTGGCCAAGACCGACCGCGCCATCCAGCTGCCCGACGGGCTCAACACGAAGGTCGTCGCGGCCCTGGCGGAACGCGGCGTGCGCTTCCAAGCCCGGACGCTGCGGCTGAATCCGGACCGGTCGCTCCGGGCCGAGGACGTGACGGTGGGATTCGACGGCGCCGGGGACGGAGTGATCACGGCCGAGCGGGTCGACCTGAGACTGAGCCTCTTGGCGCTGGCCGGCGGTGAAGTCGTGCCGACCGGCCTGATGGTGAGGGGCGCGAAAATCTCCGTGCCCGCGGCGCTGAACGCCGACGGACGCAGCCGGACGATCGTGGAGCACGCTGACTGCGACGTGGCCCTGGAAGGAAGCTGGCTGGTGCTGAGGACCCTGAGGTTGCGGACGCGCGAGATGACGGCGTTCGTCTCAGGCGAAGCCCCGGCTTCCGCCTTCGCGACGGGCGGAGCCGGAGGCGGATCGCTGCCCGCCGCGCTCCGGGCGGCGGAGGAGTGGGTCCGCAAGGCCGAGGGATGGGGCCTGCGGTCCGCGGAATTGCGTCTGGGCGGCGGAGGCGACGGCGGCGCCGACCTTCGTCTCACGGCCTTGGCGGCGCCTTCATTCTCTCCGCGCGAAGCGACGGACCTGCGCTTCGAAGGCCTGCGCCTGACCGCGTCGGCGCGCGTGGCGCCGGGAACGAAGCTCATTTCCTGGGCGGCGGAGGCGACGGCGGAAGGCGTGACCCTGCGCCAGGCGGACGGCGCGTTGCGCCTCAACGAAGTCAGCGTGGCGGCCTCCCCCGGCTCCGGCTCCGGCGCCGGGGAAGTGCGCTTCGTCGCACGCTGTGCGGAGGCGCTGGCGCCGGGATGGCCTGCGGTCCGCGGCGAGCTCGTGTCCCAGGTCGGGACGCGCACGGGGACGGCGTTGACGGAGTTCCTCTTGCGCAGCGCCGGTTCGCGGATCGAAGGGTCCGTCCGCACCACGGGGCGGAACTGGGAGGAGGCGCACGTCCGGAGGGCCGACCTTTCCGCCGTCGAAATCCTCTCCCTCCCGCCGGCGAAGAAGGCCCTGACCGAGGCGGGCGTGGAACTGAACGAGGGCGTGATCCTGCGGGACGTCCGCCTGACGCGCGCCGACGGACGGACGCAGGCGACGGGCGCGGCGGACATCAGCGGCTTCAGCGCGCTCGGACTCTCTTCCGTCTCCATCCTTCCGGGCGCGGCGCTGCCGGTCTCCGCAAGGTTCGATTACGCCTCATGGCGCGACGCCAAACCGCTTCGGCTCACCGATCTCCGGCTGGCCTCCGTCACCGGCGAAGCCGAGATGTCGCTGCGCGCCGGAGGCCCCTTCTCGCTGCATCTCCGGGGCGAACTGGCGCCCGCCTGCCTCGACCGCGTGCTGGGCCGCTGGTGGACCGACCTCTGGTCGCTTTTCAAGACCAGCCGGCACCCCTTCGCCCAGATCGACGTGGATGGCGAATGGATGAAGACGGGGGCCCGCACCGCCGGAAGGGTGAAGCTTGAGGGCTTTGAGTTCATGGGCGCGCCGTTCCGGAGCGTGGAGGTCGCGGTGGACGCCGGAGCCGAACGCACGACCATCGGCCTCGAGCGACTGTCAGGCGGGAGCTCGCCGGCCGACGGCTCGGTCGACGGTCAGGCCGTCTGGAACTGGCGCCTGCCGCCGCAGGAAGCAGGTCCGCGTGTCGATGTCAGCGGAGACCTCGCGCCGTGGATCGCCGCCCGTTGCGCCGGGAAGGAGTTCGGAGAGTCGCTCAAAGGACTGAAGCTTCCGGCGGGCCGCCGACTGAGGGTGGTCGTCGAACCGGGCAGGAACGCGCCCGTCGTCACGGCGGAACTGTCCGCACCAGGAGTGACGGAGGCGTGGGGATTCCCCCTGACCGACCTCAAGGCGCGCACGGTCGGATCCGGAGCCGAGATGCGGATCCTCACCGATTTTTCCGCCGCCGGGGGCGAAGCGCATCTCAACGTCACGGGGGACATCCTTAGCCGGCCGAAGATCGATCTTAAGATAACGGGGGCCAGACCTCAGGCGCTGATGGCTGCCTTGGAAGGGGGCAAGGGCGACCCTAAGGAAGAAGCCCGGCTGGACCTAGACTTCAAAGGCACACTGGCACTGGCCAAGCCCCGTCACCTGAAAGGCACTGGCACCTACAGACTCCAGGACCCGAATCTCAAGAAAGTCCGACTTTTAGGCGGGGTGTCGGGTCTTTTGGAGGACCTGGGGGTGGATCTGACCACCTATGAACTGTCCGAGGCCAAGGGCGCCTTTGGCTGCATCGAGGGCAAAGCTTACTTCCCCGACATGACGGTGACAGGGCCTGAGGCCATGCTGAATCTGGCCGGGGAGGCCCATCTGGAAACGGGGGTTTTGGATTTCATCGGGGACTTCTCCCTCATCGAAAAAGGCAGGGTACCCCTGATCGGCCTGATCAACCCCAATAGAGCCCTGATAAGCCTCACGAAAATAAGGGTAAAAGGCACTTTTTCTAACCCAACCACCTCTGCCATACCGAGGCTTTCGGACATAGTTAAAATAAACAAGGACAACGACTTAGGAAAAATACCTCCCTCTGTTACGGAATGAGGGGTTGATTTGTCGGACTGAAGCGATGTATCAGTCTGGCTTCACCCTCATTACGGAGGAAAATCCCTTGGACCTAAGCAAAATCAAACAAGTGGTGGACCTGATGAAGAAGTCCGGTCTGTCCGAGTT
>JACCDL010122792.1_pt1 | contig 13505 bp, 16 predicted proteins | sample 7441931 | NCBI WGS metagenome assembly JACCDL01 (sample SAMN15323437, study PRJNA562643) | freshwater metagenome | isolation source: river surface water | place: USA:Blue River Watershed | collected 2017-08-16 | reverse complement strand
GAGAGCGCTCAACCTCAAGTAAATCAAGCATTTCGGAAGCTCTCCGCAGTGATCTCTGTTTGATATCCGCTTCCAGATAGATCTTCAACGCTGCTTCTGGTGCAACCACAGTTCCTATATCTCTACCTTCAACAACAATACCGTTAGCAGAGTTACTGATAATTCTTCTTTGTAAGTTGAGTAAAAAATTTCGTACTGGAGGCCAGGAACTAATTCTACTAACTTCTGAAGTGACAGCCTCACTTCGAATATCATTATTGACATCAATACCATTAATTAAGACCATCGGCTTTGTTGGATCAGAATGAAATTCAATTTGATATTTCTCAAGAATGTTCAACAGTTCATCTTCAGTAGAGATATTTTCCTTTAGGGCAATGAGGGTCACAGCTCGGTAAAGCGCACCCGTATCGAGATACTCCCAATTTCCACGGATTGCCAACCCTTTTGAAGTAGAGGATTTCCCAGCACCACTTGGTCCGTCGATTGCAATGATCAAAGTCACGTTATCGATGAACCTTCCAACCTTTTGCAACCAAATGTTCTTCTAACGCCTTCGAATCTTTCTCAGATAGCGCTAGTCGAATCAATCCAGTGGCTTGATTGGGAGAATGTTCTATGTTCAAATCTTCAACGTTGACTGAGATTTCACTGCATTCGTTAAATAATGCACCTAATTGCCCTGGCTTATCTTCAATTACGACATTTAAGTATGTGTAGTCTCGAGGTTTCATGCCATGTTTTGCAGAAACTCGTTTTGAAACATTTCTTACATCATCAAAGATCTCAATGATTTTCGAAGAATCGTTATCTTCTATAGCCTCAGTAAGACTCTCAAGAATGTCTTTGAAATCTTCAATTGCTTCAACGATCTCGTCTTGATTATTTAAAAGAATTTCAGACCAAAGTTCTCCGTCGGAGGCCGAGATTCGCAGCATGTCCCTAAGGCCCTGCCCTGCCAATGCAAGGTCTTCCCCCAAGTCGGAGATACTGCTGGCAAGTGCCACGCTTATTACTTGTGGAAGGTGCGAAATCTTGGCGAAGAGATTGTCGTGGGCGCTGGTTGTCATTAAGTAAGGGTGGGCTCCGAGCTCTTTAATAAGGGTGAATACTTTTTCAACATCACCTACATCTACATCTGAAGATGGAATAACTATCCAAGCCCTCTCGGCAAAGAGATCGCTTCTGGCAGATTCCGCACCGCTTCTCTCTCGACCTGCAATCGGGTGGGTCCCAATGAAGCGCTTTGAAAGTTCCGGAAAATCTTCAACTTCATGTTGAAGTTTAGATTTAACGCTGCCTACATCTATAACTAAAGCTTGAGGATTAATTTCATGCGCTTCCAATATTGCTTGAAACGATGCGCCGGGAGGGGTTGCAACTATTACCAATTCAACTTGATCAAGCTTCTTTGCATCTGGCACCAGATCATTGGCCAATTTTCGCTTTCGGTCCGAAATATCCAAAAGTTCAAGAGGCCAACCTTTTTCAGCAAGATTAAGGGCAATGGATGTGCCAATTAGCCCAGTACCAATAATCTGGGTGTGAAGTTTCATTGCGCTAGATCGCTTCGAAGTACTGAAGTTCCACGCAGGTAGATATGTGAAATTTGCTTATGGGTTCGATCGGTATTGCAATGCAGAAGCACTCTTATCGTTCTAGGCAAACTATTTGGAACTGCAATTTCAACGGCGCATAGAAGAGGTATCTCTCCAAGGCCCATCTCTCTAGCGGAGGCAGCTGGGAAATTTGATGTTAGATCTTGGGTAGCCGTAAAGATAACTGAAATAAGGTCGTCGACTCGCAGGCCATTTGACCTGAGAATTTCGGCCATTAATTCAACTACTGCGCTCTTCATCTCCTCAGCAGAATCATTCTCAAGCTGAGTTGCGCCTCTAATTGCCCGTACGGCCATTGGGAGAGTTTACGCGGAGAAGCCCCGCTCCGTTTCGTATAAATAAACAGTTTTATCGATAAATTGAGTTAACTCTTTCCAATCTCCTGATTGCAACCATCGAAAATATCGACATTTCAGAGCTCTGGGTTGTAGATACTAGATTACTAATTTATCGATATTGAGATCGATTGTTGAGCGCATATTTGTCGATAAATAGGTTTTTCTCAGGAGCCTCAAGAGGAATTAAATCTATAAATCGATATTATAGAAAAGGTGTTATATTGGTAAGTCGATTTAACGATAGAGCGTTAAGTCAATTCAACGCTAGATAGATATCTCCATTTACCTGAGGGCAACTCGCCAAGCTTGACTCTGCCAATCTCGGTCCTGCGCAGGAGCAGTACCTCCACCCCTAGAGATGCGAGCATTTTCCGAATAACTTGGTTTCGCCCTTCATGGATCTCAATCTCGATGCCGTCACCAACCCTCTTGGCCCGCAGAGCCTTCGCAACCCCACTCTCAATTCGAATTCCTTTCTCTAGGCGCGAAATCTCTTCACCTCGTAGCTGCCTATCCGTTATTACAAAATATCTCTTTTTCACCTGATTCGACGGGTGGGAAACTCTATTTGCCCACTCGCCATCATTGGTAAGGAGAATTAACCCCTCACTCTCCTTATCGAGGCGACCAACGTGGAAAAGGCGCTGATTTTGAGAGGAGAAATAATCACCTAGGGAAGGTCGGTTTGACGGGTCTGACATGGTAGACAAAATGCCTCTGGGTTTATTAAATGCGATGTAAAGGTTGGTCATTTTGCTTTGAATTGACCGACCTTCAACCTGAACTTTATTTTTTTCCGGTTCAATCTTTGTTCCGAGGGTACGAACTATCTTTCCATCTACCTTAACTTTTCCATCCAGAATCAATTTCTCACTATGCCGCCTACTTGCAACCCCTGCATCGGCTAGAAATTTCTGCAAGCGGATCTCGGGCATGGCCCAAGTCTATGTGTTGGGTATAGGAAATTTATTCCGTTAGAGAAGCGATAACCTCGTCCAAACCTTCGATATCAGGTAGGAATGGAGCGAGAGCAGGAAGATCCTCAACATTGTTCACGCCAATTCTCTCGAGGAAGTAGTTAGTTGTTCGATAAAGAATTGCGCCGGTCTCATGCTCAACGCCACACTCCTCAACTAAACCTCGGTTTTGAAGAGTTTTCATTACCGCCTCAACGTTGACACCACGAATAGCTGAGACCCGAGCCCTCGAAATAGGCTGGCGATAAGCGATTACGGCTAGCGTTTCGAGTGCCGCCTGGGTGAGTTTTGCCTGTTGCCCATCTAGCACGAACTTTTCCACCAATGGGGCGTATTCAGGATGGCTATAGAACCGCCACCCCCCTGAGATCTGCTTTAGGGCAAAGCCTCGTCTCTCGTTTTCATATTCATCTCGGAGGCGATTTAGCGCTTCGAGAATCTCTTCAGTAGGTCGCTCAATGATTTGAGCCAAGACCACTTCAGATAGAGGCTCTTCAACGACCATCAAGATCGCCTCAATTGAACGTTCCAGTTCACGCTCCATCATCGTTCTGAGCCTTCCTCGCCATTTACACCATCTTCACTCAAAGATGGCGCCCTATCAAATTCATCGCTGACCGTTATCTCGCCTTCTTGGCGACCAACCCACGAAACTTGAAGTTCTCCTAGAGCAATTACCTGCTCAAATCGAATCTGCCCATCTTTGTAGAGCTCTAGCAACGAGAGGAACCTCGCAACCACAACGAGGGTGCTCTCTGCATCGGCCACGAGTGCCCTGAATGTCATTGTTCGGTTTCGGCGCAAGAGTGTTACGACATTTCTAGATTCGGCTGCGACACTAACCATCGCCATGTGTAAATGTTCAGTTGAGAGTTTAGGAAGAACCTTCGGGGCAAGTACTCGATTTGCCACAGCAGCGAACCTCTCCGGAGTTACTCCGATCATCACCTCTGGGAGTAAGGCGGCCAGATCTGGTTCAAGGGATACGCTCCTTGGGAAAGATTTCTCCTGGATATCGATTCGGTCGGCAATAATCGAGGCGATCTCTTTGAAAGCCCTGTACTGGAGAAGTCTTGCGAAGAGTAGATCTCTTGCCTCAAGGAGAGCTAGATCTTCCTCGTCATCAACCTCTCCACTTGGTAGAAGTCGCGCTGCTTTCAGATCTAACAAAGTAGCGGCAACGACTAGAAATTCTGTGGCTTGATCTAACTTCCAACCTTCATCGGTTTCTTCCAAGGCCCGGATATGCGCAATAAATTCATCGGTAACAGTAGCTAACGCAACTTCCGTAATCTCCATCTTATGTCTTGATATCAATTGGAGAAGTAGGTCAAAGGGACCATCGAAATTTTCAAGTTTTACGGAGAAACCAGCGATTCTCCCCTCACCCATTAAAGATTGAGTTACAGGGCTAAAGCCTGAAGTATTAGTTGAGACTTCGCCGTTCTCTGCCATAGTGAACAAACTCTACGCGTGTCGCAACAAAGTTTCTGCCTTCTCGTGCGTAAAGTCGCGACATGGCAAATAGTGCTTCAGAGATTTCTAGTTTAAGTGCTAAGTCGACTTTTTCTAGATCAGTAAATCGTAAAGAAGATGATGTTGTAACAACCGCATCTGTATTGAATCTTCCAACACAATCATTTCCGGAACCAGCACCGTTAACAGATCATGGGAATGCAAAGATAATTTCGGTCGTAAATCAAAAAGGTGGCGTTGGCAAAACGACAACAACGATCAATCTAGGTGCAGCGCTCGCAGAACTAGGTCGCAGAGTTCTCCTCATCGACTTTGATCCTCAGCATTCACTTTCCGTGGGTTTAAATGTTTCTACTAGAGAGATCGAAGGCTCCATCTACGACCTAATGATGGATGAATCTACAAAGATTGATGATTTCCTCTTAAAGACAAGTGTTCCCGGTATGGATATGGTTCCAGCACATGAGAATTTAGCTGGAGCTGAAGGTGGACTTGTAAATGTCATTGCACGAGAAAAGGTATTGAAGAGAGTTCTTGCTCCGGTTATTGATTTTTACGATGTCATATTGATCGACTGCCAACCTTCTTTGGGTCTATTAACCGTTAATGCGCTAACTGCATCCAACTGGGTTTTAGTTCCATTGGAATGTGAGTATTTTGCGCTCCGTGGCGTTGCATTACTAGATGACATCATTAAGAAAGTTCAATTAAATACAAATCCAGATTTACAATTATTGGGCATTCTTCCAACTATGTTTGATCGAAAGACCGTGCATAGCCGTGAAGTCCTAGAGCGCATCAATGAAGCTTTTCCGGGGAAAGTATGCGATACGACTATTTCAAGGACTGTGCGCTTTCCAGAGACCACAGTTGCAGGCGAACCGATAACTTCATATGCAAGTTCCTCGGTTGGCGCAGCTTCCTATAGAAGATTAGCTCGTGAACTTATTGCCAACGGAGGTGTTCGATGAGTAGAAGAATCAGCCTTCCAGGCGCAGATGAGCTCTTTAGAAAGACAACGCTCAGCGCTGTTCCAGATCAAGTAGAAGAAAGTCCAGAAGTAGTTCATACCAATAGACCTACAACTGCAGCTTCTGCAAAGCCAACGCCTAAAAGTAATTCGGTAAGACAGACTCCGCGACGCAGGCCAACAGGTGTTGAGCGCGGACCATCTGGACGAGAGAAGCATGATGAAAAAATTACCGTTTACTTATCTCCTGAAGAACTCTTCGATCTTGAACAAGCAAGATTGCATCTTCGTGGCGATCTAGGTCTTGCGGTTGATAGAGGTCGAATCGTAAGAGAAGCGCTATCGATAGTAATTGCTGACTTAGAATCTAAAGGTGATCAATCAATTATCGCCAGACGACTTCGAGGCCGGTAACTATTTAGCTCGAGGATGGGCCAACGAATAGCTTTCCCGTAGCTTATCGATTGTAACTAAGGTGTAGATCTGAGTTGTTGTAACAGATGAATGACCAAGCAACTCTTGAACTACTCGGATATCAGCGCCGCCATCAAGAAGATGTGTGGCAAATGAGTGGCGAAGAGCGTGTGGCGAAATTCTATTTTCAATCTTTGCGCGCTTTGCATTCTCAATGACTATCCGCCAAGCACTTTGACGGGATAATCTAGTTCCTCGCGAATTCAAGAAAAGCGCCTGTTGATTACTTTGATTCATTTTCGGTCTTATCATCGTTAAATATTGATCTAGGGCATGTTGTGCGAATTTGCCTAGTGGAACAATTCGTTCTTTCCTGCCTTTGCCGACCAATCTAATGGTTCCAATCTCATTTTCGCGTCTTTCAAAATCATCTTTATCTAGATTAATAACTTCACTCACTCGCGCTCCAGTGGCGTAAAGAAGCTCTAGAAGCGCCCAATCTCTAATACCCATTCCCTCTCTAGCTGGCGCCTGGACGAGCGACTCAATTTCAGCAATAGATAAGGCTTTCGGAATTCTCCTTGCAGGCGTCGGAGGATTGAGCTCCTTGGCAACATTCTCAATTCCGTACTCCTTCGCGAGGAATCTATACAAGGTTCTAATTGCAACAATCTTTCTAGCGACAGTAGCTTCGCTTAATCCGACTCGCCTTAAATCAGAGAGTAGATTTTCAAGATCAGAGAATTTGGCGTTTTCGAAATTCAAATTTATCGAGTCAAGGGCAGCGCTAACCGACTGCAAATCTCGACGATAACTTTCAATCGTATTCTTACTTAAACCGCGTTCAACGAGGATATGGTTTAGAAAAGTTTCAAGTTTCTGACTATTTGACACGATCAACAGCAGCTTTGATTAAACCGCTAAAGAGTGGATGAGGCCTGGTGGGGCGAGATCTGAACTCGGGATGAGCTTGGGTTCCAACAAAGTAAGGATGAATATTTTCAGGATACTCAACAAATTCGACTAAATTTCCATCTGGCGAAATACCGCTAAATACCAGCCCCGTGGCGGAGATTGCCTCACGGTAATCATTGTTAACTTCATATCTGTGTCTATGTCGCTCTGAAATTTCACTGCTGTTATAGACCTTAGAAACGATCGAACCATCTTTTAACTTTGCTTTATATAGGCCTAATCTCATCGTTCCACCCATATCAGCATCACCAGCCACAATCTTTTCTTGTCCGGCCATGGTAGCTATAACAGGATTCTTAGTTGTGGGGTCAAACTCGGCTGAATTAGCATCATTTATCCCAGCCAAATTTCTCGCAGCTTCGATAACCATGCACTGTAATCCAAGACATAATCCGAGAGTTGGAATTCTAGATTCTCTCGCAAATTTCAGGGCTCCTAATTTTCCTTCAATTCCACGAACTCCGAAACCACCTGGAACACAGATGGCATCTACATCGCCTAAATTTGCAGCGGCTCCCTCTGGAGTCTCGCAATCATCACTAGTTACCCATTTAATTTCGACTCTTGCGCTATTTGCGAAACCACCGGCTCGAAGCGCTTCTGAAACTGAGAGATATGCATCCGGTAGATCAATATATTTTCCGACCAAGGCAACCTTTACAGTTGTAGCTGGATTATGAACGGTTTTTAGAAGTTGATCCCACTCGCCCCACTCCACATCATGGAACGGTAAGCCCAATCTTCTGACTATATAGGCATCTAAGCCTTCCCGATGCAGGACCTTCGGTATATCGTAAATCGACGGCGCATCTACTGCAGCAACAACTGCTTCTTGATCAACATCGCACATTAATGAAATTTTCTTCTTTACTGAGATTGGAATCTCTCGGTCAGATCTAAGAACTACTGCATCGGGCGATATACCTATGGAACGAAGGGCCTGAACCGAGTGCTGAGTAGGTTTTGTCTTCAATTCTCCCGACGGTCCAATATAAGGAACTAAAGAAACATGTAAATAAAAAACATTCTCTCGTCCTACTTCTTGACGAATCTGTCTTGCAGCTTCCAAAAATGGCAAAGATTCAATATCACCAACTGTTCCGCCCACTTCAGTAATAACAATATCTATCTCGGAAGAGGCCATAGCTCTGATCCGATCCTTAATCTCATTTGTAATATGTGGAATTACTTGAACTGTATCTCCCAAATACTCACCTTTACGTTCGCGAGCTATCACTCGAGAGTAAACCTGGCCAGTAGTTACATTTGCAGAGCCGTGGAGATTGGTATCTAGGAATCTTTCATAATGTCCGATATCTAAATCGGTTTCCGCGCCATCATCTGTCACAAATACTTCGCCATGTTGAAAGGGATTCATGGTTCCTGGATCAACATTTATATAGGGATCGAGCTTTTGCATAGTAACCCGAAGGCCGCGAGCGCGAAGCAATCTTCCTAAACTTGAAGCAGTGAGACCTTTACCAAGACTTGAGGCGACTCCGCCGGTGACAAATAAATGCTTTGTCACATGAGGGGCGGTCATGGAGGGCTAACTTATCAGTTCTATTTACCTTTTCCTAAAATCAAGAGTTCACGAGCGTGTTCTTGGGCGTGTTCTGATTGATCTACACCAGATAGCATCCGAGCAATCTCATTTTCTCGCTCTGCATCATTCAAGATTGAAATTGAACTTTCGGTGATTGCGCCATTGCTATCTTTTACAACACGCAGGTGGCGGTCTGCCCATATTGCTACTTGAGGAAGATGAGTCACAACTATAACTTGTGCGTTCTCGGCTAATTTCTTCAATCTCTTGCCAACCTCAAGAGCGGCCTTACCTCCGATTCCGGCATCAACTTCATCAAATAGATAAGTGCCTAGTGGAAACTTAGAAGCAACAACAACTTCGAGGGCAAGCATCACCCTGGACAATTCTCCACCGCTGGCCGATTTACTTAACGGTAAGAAATTTCCTCCCTTATGCGATGAGAAAAGCATCTCAACGCGATCTACTCCCCACTCTGAAAAATCCTTCGACTTATCATCATCCGAACTGACAAGAACCTGGAATTGCGCGGTTGGCATTGATAATTGCGCAATCTCCGCTGTAACTTGAGTAGATAGACGATCAGCATAATCTCGTCGAATTACACTCAATTTCTCTGCTGACTTAATCGTTTTTTCTAAAAGTGATTGAATTTCTTTCTCCAGTTCAGAGATTCTTTCTTCTCCGCCAGAGATATCTTCTAGACGTTCACGCGCAGTTGCACTCTTGGTAATCGCCGATTCCAGCTGATCAACGAGTTCGCCACCATCACCAAATCTCTTTGCGAAGGAGCGTAATGCCGCTTTTCTTGTCTGCAACTCTTCCAATCTAATGGGGTCGGCCGCGAGCGAATCTAAGAAGCTCGAGATCTCGCCAGAAAGATCGGAACTTTGGAAGTAGAGAGATTCCACATTCTCATTAAGTTCTCCTAATTTCTTATCAACATTGGAGATACTTGATAAGGCTCGGCGAGCTTGGTTTAGGAGGAGAACTACACCGTCCTCGTCATCAGAAAGCACACCAAGGGCTTCGCTCAAAGCAATTCGAATTTGCTCAACACGACTCAAAAGTTCAATTTCACTTTCAATATTTGATAACTCATCTCTTTGAGGATTTAGCTTTTTGCTCTCAGAGATCAAAGCCTCGAGCTCTGAAATCTCTGAATCCCTGGCATCTCGACTCTTCTTTAAATCCTTAAGTTTTCCTTCTACAGTCCGTAACTCGGAAAGATGTTCTCTATAAATAGCCAGAGCTGAATGGGCTGGGTCTCCGATAAATTGATCAAGCAACTCCCGTTGTTTACTTTCCTTTAATAGAGATAGAGCACCATGTTGTCCGTGAATTTCGATCAATTCATTTCCAAAACTCGCCAAAGCGTTCGCAGTACTCGGCACGCCAGCCAAAAGTGCTCTCGATTTTCCATCTTTACTTACAGTTCGCGAAAGCAAAATCGAATTATCTTCTAGATCGGGATCGAATTCCGATAACAGTGATTTCAATTCAGCGCTTGGCGACTCGGGTAGAAGAAAGCGACCCGTTACCTGCAATCTCTCGTGACCAGTACGTACTAAATCTGAATCACTTTTTCCTCCCAAGACTAAGGAAAGAGCTGTTAAAACCATGGTTTTTCCAGCGCCAGTTTCGCCGGTAAGGACATTTAATCCTGTTGAAAACTCTACTTCGCCACTTTCAATTACACCAAGCGCTCTGATTGAAAGCTCTTCTAATCTGGAACGAGAATTCTTTCCCGTCTTATTCGCCACGCCAACCATCCACGGGAAGTTTGAATTTTGCTACAAGTCGGTCGGTAAATGGTGCATTGTCTATATGAGCGAGAAAGATGAATGATTTCTCGCTAGTAAGGATTACCCGATCACCTTCAAGTAATTGAAACTTGCGCAATCCATCAGCAGAGAGAACTCCGATATCGCTCTCGACATCAATTGCGATTTCAGATTCTGGCGAGACAACCATTGGATCAGAGAAAAGCGCATGCGCAGCAAGCGGCAATAAAACCAAAGCATCAACATCTGGCCAGACGACAGGTCCGCCGGCTGAGAATGCATATGCAGTAGATCCAGTTGGAGTTGCGCAGATGACACCGTCGCAGCCCCAACGTGATAGAGGTCGATGATCCACTTGTACAAAAAGTTCTATCATCGCCTCGGTATTTCTCTCTACGGCGACCTCATTTAGCGCCCAACCATTTGTAATTACTTTTTCATTTCGTTCAACTTTGTATGCCAATGTCATACGCTTTTCAGTAATGTAGCTTTTGCCAGTTATCGCATTTACTAGGTTTGAAATACTCGGTTTTTCAATCTGCGCGAGGAAGCCGACATGCCCCAAATTGATTCCTAGTACTGGAATATCAGTTCCGTGCGCTATTTCTGCGCCTCGCAAAATTGTGCCATCGCCACCTAAAACTAAAACTAGTTCAACATTCTTACGTTCGTTGAGAAGTTCATTTTCCGGAAATTTGATAGCTTTTGGCAGATCGACAGCGGTAGAGGTAAGGATTTCAAATCCATTATCAGCAAGTAATGAAACAACTTCATTAGCAAGTAAATGGGCTTCGTTCCGAGTTGGATGCAGGACCAAAATTATTTTTCTATTCATGCCGGCCCTCTCGCAATCGCATCCAATAGATCTTTTTCGACCAGGGCAGGTGCCCCGGCCTTTAACCAGAGGAAATATTCCACATTTCCCGATGGGCCGGGTAATGAACTAGCAACTACTCCGCGAACGCCTAAACCGAGTTGGAAAGCTCCCTCTGCAACAGATTTAACGGCTTCAAAACGCAGTCCAGAATCTCTTACTACTCCTCCGGCTCCAATTCGTTCTTTGCCAACTTCAAACTGAGGTTTAACCATTAAGAGAAAATCGCCATCAACCTTGGCTAATTTGCGGAGGGCCGGCAGAACACTTCGCAGTGAGATAAAGGATAAATCTGCAACAATCAAATCGACTGGTTCTCCGATATCACCTAATTCAAGATCTTTTATATTTGTTCTATCAATAACTTGCACTCGCTGATCATTTTGCAAGCTCCAGGCTAGTTGACCATATCCAACGTCAACGGCAATAACTTTTCGGACGCCCTGTCTTAGTAGGACATCAGTAAATCCGCCCGTAGAAGCTCCGGCATCAAGCGCCGATACTCCATCTATCCGCAATTCAGAGAAAGCTTTAAGTGCGCCATTGAGCTTTTCTCCACCTCTTGACACAAATCCTTCTTTTTCTCCTTCTAGAAGAATCGAATCATCGGAACTAACTTGCGAAGAAGATTTGCGGGCGGGTAAACCCTTGACTCGAACTACTCCAGATTCGATTAATTCCTGAGCAGCTTCGCGAGAGCGAGCAAGGCCACGCTTTACTAGCTCTAAATCCAGGCGATTTCGCAAGACAACTCCTTAGGAGTTGGAGATACCTTCAACAGCTGAAAGTGCCTCAGTAAGTTCGGAATGAACTTCTTCAAAACGCTTTCCATGTTCTTCCAGTGGGGCTAACCCGATCTCATTAACTCTTTTCTTGATTTCGGAAATTCGATCTAAATTCTCGTTGCTCATTATTTCTTTCCACTCTTTTTCGCGACTGGCTTCTTCACAACCGACTTCTTTGCTCCACTCTTTTTAGCTCCCGAACTTTTTGTCTTGATCAGCTCTTTCAGTTCAGCAATTTCTTTAGTCAACTCGCGCTCTAGCCTTATTAGATCAGATTCTTTAGCGAATCCCATCTTCGATACGTTCTTCTTAACTTCTTCTTCCACACGCGCCTTAACCGCTTCGCCGCTCTCCCTTGCCCAAGTGTTTAGTGCGGCTGCTAGTTCTTGAGGAGTTTTCTCTCCATTTCCTACCTTCATCAAGTAGGTTCGAAGGGCTGAAAAGAGATCATTGGCCATGGCTTAAAGGTACCTAATGAAGCTCTAGTTGGCGCGCTTCAACCTGCCAGCGGCTAGCAATAGAATTCCCGGCTTTCCAGAATCTCCTACGAATCACTCCTTCGATCGAAACCCAATCTTGATCCTTAAATTTGATGGCTCTTCTTCTCAAGTTTGTTTTCCAGCTTGCAATATCCAAGGTATCTACACCCTCGCGGTCATCGCGTTCTACTACGACTCTAAACTCAACAACCATGTCTCCACTTGGTAGCGATTTCTCAACAGGCTCGCCACTGACTCGACCTGTCAGATAAACAGTGTTTTCAAAAACTTTCGAATTTTTCATTCCGTAAACCTTTCTAGAGATTCTATTGATTCAATTCTCTAGATTGGCTATGACAGAGTTTCGGCCTCTCCTTTAATATGTGGATGAGATTTTTCAAATTGAATTGCTTCCTCACTCTTTCCTGCAGCAAGAAGAGCATCTCGGTAGGCGCGATGTAACCGATTACTCCATCCTGCTTCTTTTTCATTAAGTTCGACGCAGGTTAAAGTGACAACGGCTGCGTTATGTTCACCAAGCGAGCTTCTTGCGGCGGCGGCTGCAATTCGCATCTCAACGCGACCTTCACGGGAAAGTTCCTTTTCATTGATTTTTCCAGCGATTTCAAGTGCTTTTCTGGGGTTTCCAAGGGCTACTTCACATTGAGCGATATATGGTGAAATCTCTTTAGAGCCGGTAATTCTCTGTGCAGCCCGTAAATCTTTCTGAGCAGTTTGATAATCGCCGGCACGTAACGCGGCAATACCTGCCTTTTCGCGGACTATTCCTAATCTGCCAGCTCTATAAACAATCTCTTTGCCATGTTGGTGAGCTTCTCTGGGATTTGTTTCTAGTAACTTTTCTAAGGCGACCATATGTCTTGCAACGCTCTTCGCATTTCCAGGAGTTAGAGATTCAAGTTGAAATTTGATTTTCTTATCAATCTCATCCCCGGTGATCTCTTGATCTACCCAAGGTCTGGCAAAATTACGTTCCCGTTCGTGAGGACCGCGAATTTTTTCAGGTTTTTCCATGCGTGGTTTTCTTGAAGATGAATTAGCTCGCGGATTCCTTCGATCTGAAGATTTTCTATCTTTAAACTCTCGTTTTTTCGAATCGCTCTTTGAATTTTTTTTCTTATCTGAAAATGAAAAAGGGGCCACTTTCGTAACCCCTTTCTCTAATTTAAGCCCGGCGGCGTTCTACTCTCCCACAAGGTGACCCGTGCAGTACCATCGACGCTGAGAGGCTTAACTTCCGGGTTCGG
>JACCDL011105978.1_pt1 | contig 13515 bp, 10 predicted proteins | sample 7441931 | NCBI WGS metagenome assembly JACCDL01 (sample SAMN15323437, study PRJNA562643) | freshwater metagenome | isolation source: river surface water | place: USA:Blue River Watershed | collected 2017-08-16 | reverse complement strand
GAGCAGATCGTGCCGCTGGTGCGGAGGCTGCGTGCCTAACGCCCGCCATCTTCTGGGCCGACGCTTCATGCGGGCCGTTCGCTTGGCCGTGGGGGTGGTGCTCGCCTTGGTCCTGGCCTTGGTGCTGGCACCGGCCATCGCGCAGGCGCGCGAGGCCGCGCCGACGGCCGCCGACCCCGCGCTGGAGGCGCGCGTGATGGCGCTGGCCGACGAGCTGCGCTGCGTGGTCTGCCAAAACGAAACCCTGGCCGCGTCGCAAGCCGATCTGGCGCGTGATCTGCGCGCGCAGATCCGGCTGCAGCTGCAGCAAGGTCGCAGCCACCAGGAGGTGCGGGACTTCATGGTGGACCGCTATGGCCAGTTCGTGCTGTATCGCCCGCCCCTGCAGATCTCGACGCTGGTGCTGTGGGTCGGTCCCTTTCTGCTGCTGGCGGTCGCCCTGGTCTGGTGGATTGGCCACGCCAAGCGGCGCCGACGTGATGCGGGTGGCCTCAGCCCCGATGAAATCCGGCGCGTGCAGGCCCTGCTCGATGGAGACCCCTCGCGATGACCCCCACCGCCGCCTTCTGGCTTCTGGCCCTGTTGCTCGCGGCAGGCACGCTGGTGTGCTTGCTGCCGACGCTGCGACGCAACGACGATGCCGGTGCGCAGAGCGCGCTGGCGGCTGCGGGCGCGGGCTCCACGCTCTCGCTGCTACGCGAACAGCTCGCCGCCACCGAACGTGACCGCGCCGCCGGCCGCATCGACGCGGCCACCGCCGAACGCCTGCAGGCCGAGATCAGCCGGCGCCTGCTGGAAGAACACGCTCTGTCCCCTGCAGCCTGGCGCGCCGACCCCGCACGCGGCACGGCCTGGATGGTGATGGCCGGTGTGCCCCTGCTGGCCGTGGCGCTGTACGTGGCCGTGGGCAATCCGGCGGCCTTGTCGCAGCCGCCGCGCGTGGCGGCGGGCCCGCAGCCCACGATGACGCAGGTCGAGTCCATGGTGTCGCAAATGACGCAGGCCCTGGAGGCGCGTGCCCAGGCCGGCCAAGCGCGGCCCGAAGACGGCCCGGCCTGGGCGATGGCGGGGCGCACGCTGGCTTCGCTGCAACGATTCAAGGAAGCCGACCAGGCCTTTGCCCGCGCCCTCGCGCTCACACCGAATGACGCGAACCTGCTGGCCGATCGCGCCGACATCCTGAGCCTGCTGCAAGGCCAGAACCCCGAGGGCGAGCCGATGCGCCTGATCGAGCGCGCGCTGCGTGTGGACCCCAATCAGCCCAAGGCGCTGGCGCTGGCCGGCAGCGTGGCCTTCAAGCGCGGCGACATGACCACCGCCATCACCCACTGGCGCCGCGCGATCGCGAATCTGCCGCCTGAGAGCGAGTTCGCGCGCGGGCTGACGCAAAGCCTGCAAGAGGCCCTGCAATCCCGCTCGGGCGGGCAAGCCACCGCACAGGCTGATGTGAGCGCGAACACCTCGCCGCGTTTGCCCGCAGACCCCCGCGCACTGACCGCAGCCAGCGGCGCATCGATCCGGGGGCGCATCAGCCTCTCGCCGGCGATGCGGGCCCGCGCCAATCCGGGTGACACCGTCTTCATCGTGGCCCGCGCCGAGCAGGGTCCGCGCATGCCCCTGGCCATCGTGCGCCTGCGCGTGGCCGACCTGCCGGCCGACTTCACGCTAGACGACAGCAGCGCGATGTCGCCGCAGATGCGGCTGTCGGCCCACCCCGACGTGGTGGTAACCGCCCGCATCTCGCGTTCGGGGCAAGCCTTGCCCGAATCCGGCGATCTGGTGGGGACGCCCGTGCACACGCGCATCGGGCAGCGGGGCGTGGAGCTACGGATCGACCGCGTACAGCCCTGAGCCGCACGCCATCAGGCTTGCTCGCGAATCGGATCGCAGGCAAACAGCACGCGATGACATTCGTGCTCTGACAAGCCAGAACGGCCCACGTAGTCGGGAAACATCTGCGCGGCCTGCTGCCCGTTCGCCAAGATGGCCTCCACCACCTTGACGGAATCGCCGGAGAGTTCCTCCATGGCGCGCGCCAGGACCCGGCCAGAGAACTGCGTCGTTAACCAGCGCACTGCATGGAGCTGGAGGGCTTGGGTCAGTGGCGCCGGGTCCGAGGACTGAAGCATCGGATGAAGCGCTTGCCACTTGGCGCCCAAGGCCCAAGCGCGCTCGCCGACGAACTCGCGAAGGATCGCGGCCGCTTGCGGCGCCAGTGCGCGCGCAACGTCGGGCTCCAACAACAGATACGTCGTGAAGTGATCGCGCACCACCTGAAGCAGGGCCTCTTCGCTCACATGGCGACGCGGGATGAAGAACACCGCATAGGGCGAGGAATCCATAGCGCGCGCGACCAACTTGGCGTCCCACACCGACTCCGGAAATTCAGACTCAACGAAACTGCGAGCGAGATGGGCCCTTGCGCTGGCGGCGTGATCGCCTTCTTCAAAGCCTTTGAACCAGATGAACAGTTCGTTCGTGAACTTCTCGGTACGGAAGGTGTTGGCCGGCCCCGCCACCGCCTTGTCCAGGGCGAATGCGCACAAGTCTCGATCGCGAAGTTTTTGCGGGATATGACGCAGGACATCGCCGCCCCAGTGATCGTTCTCGAGCGCCTCGCGGCACAAGGCGCGCGTCTTGTACGTATCCGGGATGAACGCGAAATTGGCCAAGGCACTGTGTTGGCCGGCGGCCGCCAGGATCTCGGGGGTATGAAAACGGACAGGCACTTTGTCTAGCAAGCCCAGGCTGTCGTCCTCCAGCAGCTTGCCTAGCAGCGCTCGTCCTTCGTCCGAGCCCCAAGCCTGCGCGTGTTCCGCGTCGGTCATTTCCTTGATCGACGACCAACCGTCCTTGGCGACGATCTGCAGCAGGTACTTGCGGCGCAAGGCGACGCTGTTCACCGACCCGAGCTCCAGCCGCATCCAGCTGTGCGTGTTGTCCAGTGCCACTTTCAGCAGCGCTTCATCCAGAAACTTGGCAGGCACGAACTTCAGCGCGTTGGGCGCCTCCGGTCGAACGGCCTTTCGGCACAGATCCGCTGTCTTCAAAGCCGCAGGAACAAACTCCAGGGCCGCACCCTTGTTCGCGACCGCCGCATCGCACAGAGCTGCAGTTCGCAAGGCCTTGGGCACGTGCTCGAGGGCTGCGCCGTCGCCGCGCACCGCGTGCTCGCAGACCTTCGCGGTACGCAGCGCACGCGGGACTTTGCCCAAGGAGCCCGGCGCCTCTTTGACATACGCCAGCGCCTGCCGCTCGTTGCGCAGACCGACTTTCAAAGAGGGAATCGGATACAGGCCCGCATAGCCTCGGCCCTGTACCGCCAGCAGCTTGTCGACCAGCGTTTCGGTGCACAGGGCGGCCGGAATCAGCTTGGCCTGCTCGTACTGTTCGAGCAGGAACGCCAGCAGCAAATCGTCGTTCCACCAGGCCTTGGGGATGGCGCCCAGGCCAGGGCCGGTGCGGCTCGCCAGCGGAATCAGGATTTCGTTGCGGCGCCGGGGATCTTTTCGCAGCGCAGCGTCGCCTTGGATGCGGGCCACCGCTTGGCTCAATTGCTCGCCCGCCTCGGCGGCCACTTGTTGTTCGGCCGCTTTTCGGGCCTGCTTGGCACGCTGGCGTCGTGCGTCCCAATCGATCGTCTCGCCTGCGCGTGCGCGCGCGAGCAGTGACGCGGTCATGCCGTCGTAGTCCCACTCGCCATCGAATTCATCGTCGTCATAGGGCTCGAAGAAGTCTCGCTCCTCGCCATCCCCGAGGTACGCCTCGCCGACCTTGCGGCCCTGTGCAAACACCGCCGCACCGGCAAAGGCGGGGCCTTCCTCGACGTAGTCAAGCTCGAAGCCGAGGTCGGGATACCGGGCGGCCAGGTCCTCGATCAGCTGCGGGCGAGGGTTCCAGGCGGTACTAAAACGGTAGACGAGGTCTCGTTTGTCGACCTCGAGCTCGCCGGTGCTTCGCTCGTCACGCGCGTCCCAGGTCATGGGGACCACGGTGGCCAGCTTCGTCCAGTCGACGGGGGCCGAGGGGGAGCCGATCGACCACGCAAACTGCGTCAACCGCTTTTTGGTTCCCTTGACGCGCAAGGTGTTGTAGACCCAGTTCGGCATGCTGTTTGTCCGTAAAAGCAACAAAGAGGCGGGCAGGACGGTTCATCCCGTCGGCGCGCGGCGCGGGTCTGAATGTAGCGGATCGACTGCGTGCAGCCCCTGAAGTGGCTAGACGGCCCCCAACGGCGCAGGCTCCTGCGCGCGCGGCGCGACGCCAGACGTGGCCCGCGCATGCAGCGCCGCCCGCACGATGGCCGCCGCATCCACCGAGAAGAACGCGCGCAGCGCCGCCCGCGTGTCACTGCGGCCAAAGCCGTCGGTGCCCAGGGTGGTGTAGCGCCGGCCCTCGGGCAGATAGGCGCGCACCTGCTCGGGCACAGCGCGCACGTAATCGGTGGCCGCCACGATCGGCCCCTGGCTCGATGCCAGCAGGCTGCGCAGATACGGCACCTGCGCGCCCTCGCCATGCAACTCGCGCGCGTCGCAGCGCATGCCATCGCGCGCGAGTTCGCTCCAGCTGGTCACGCTCACCACCTCACTGGCGATGCCCTGCGCCGCCAGGTCCTGGGCGGCGCGGATCACCTCGGTCAGGATGGCGCCCGAACCCAGGAGGGTCACTTGCGGCGCACCCTCGCCATACGTTGCAAAGCGGTAGGCGCCACGAATCACGCCTTCGCGCGCGCCTTCGGGCAAATCCGGCTGCGCGTAGTTCTCGTTCATCAGCGTGAGGTAGTAGAAAACGTCCTCCTGCTGCTGCAGCATCTCGCGCATGCCGTGGTCGACGATCACCGCCATCTCGCCGGCGAAAGCCGGGTCATAGGCCTTGCAGTTCGGAATCGTGGCCGCCACCAGGTGGCTACTGCCGTCCTGGTGCTGCAGCCCTTCGCCACCCAGCGTGGTGCGACCTGAAGTCGCTCCGAGCAAGAAGCCGCGCGCACGTTGGTCGGCGGCGGCCCAGATCGCATCGCCCACGCGCTGAAATCCGAACATCGAGTAGTAGATGTAGAACGGCAACATCGGCAGGCCGTGCACGCTGTAGCTGGTGGCTGCGGCCGTCCAGCTGGCAATCGCGCCGGCTTCGCTGATGCCCTCTTCCAAGATCTGGCCATTGAGCGCTTCGCGATACGAGAGTACCGAGCCGATGTCTTCGGGCTCATAGCGCTGGCCCACGCTGGAATAAATGCCCACCTGCTTGAACAGATTGGCCATGCCGAAGGTGCGGGCCTCATCGGCCACGATGGGCACGATGCGCGGGCCGAGTTCGCGGTCTTTGAGCAAATTCCCCAACATGCGCACGAAGGCCATGGTGGTGGACATCTCCTTGTCGCCCGCTTGCACTGCGAACTGGGCATAGCTGCCCAGGTCGGGCACGGGCAGCACGGGGCAGGCGCTCTGGCGCTGCGGCAGCGGGCCCCCCAATTCGGCGCGGCGCTGCGCCAGGTAATCGGCCTCGACGCTGCCCGGCGCGGGCTTGACGAACTCCAGGTCGGCGACCTGGCGATCGCTCAGGGGCAGGTCAAAGCGGTTGCGAAATTCGATCAGCGCCGATTCATCCAGCTTCTTCTGGCTGTGGGTGGTCATGCGGCCCTGACCGGCCGTGCCCATGCCATAGCCTTTCTTGGTGTGGGCCAGGATCACGGTGGGCTGGCCACGGTGTTGGGCGGCAGCGGCATAGGCGGCATGGATCTTCACCATGTCATGCCCACCGCGCTTGAGCCGGTCGATCTGTTCGTCGGTCATGCCCTGGGCCAGACGCGCCAACGCTTCGTTCTGGTTGAAGAAATGATCGCGGTTGAAACGGCCGTCCTTGGCCGCAAAGGTCTGCATCTGGCCATCGACCGTCTGTGCGAAGGCGCGCACCAGCGCACCTCCGGTGTCGCGCGCAAACAGGCCATCCCAGTCGCTGCCCCACAGCAGCTTGATCACATTCCAGCCTGCGCCGCGAAAGAGTTTTTCCAGTTCGTCGACGATGCGGCCGTTGCCTCGCACCGGGCCATCGAGCCGCTGCAGATTGCAGTTCACCACCCACACCAGGTTGTCGAGTTTTTCGCGCGAAGCCAGCGTGAGCGCGCTCATGCTCTCGGGCTCGTCCATCTCGCCGTCACCGAATACGCCCCAGACCTTGCGGCCCGCGCAATCGAGCAGCCCGCGGTGCGTGAGGTAACGCATGAAGCGCGCGTGGTAGATCGCGCTGATCGGGCCGATGCCCATGGAGCCGGTGGGAAACTGCCAGAAGTCCGGCATCAGCCACGGGTGCGGGTAACTGGACAAACCGCGTGCGCCCTGCGCGGGTGCGGTGATCTCCTGACGGTAGTGGGCCAGGTCTTGCTCGGACAAGCGACCTTCCATGTAGGCGCGGGCATAGACGCCCGGCGCGCTGTGCGGCTGGAAGAACACCAGATCGCCGCCTTGCTGCGCGTTGCGGGCGCGAAAGAAATGGTTGAAGCCCACCTCGAACAAGTCGGCCGCACTGGCGTAACTGGCGATGTGGCCCCCGAGTTCGCCATAGGCGGTGTTGGCGCGCACCACCATGGCCAGCGCATTCCATCGCATCAAAGAGGCCAGGCGTTCCTCGATGGCCAGATCGCCAGGAAAGGCCGGCTGCTGCTGCACGTCGAGGGTGTTGACATAGGGCGTGATCGTCTCGGGCTGCCAGTCCACGCGGGTGGCCTGGGCCTGCAGGGCCAGCTGGTCGAGGATGAAGCGCGCGCGCTCGGGCCCCTGGGTGGCCACCAGCGCCTGGAAGGCATCGCGCCATTCGGCGGTCTCCTGGGGGTCGATGTCGGGGCGGGTGTGCGGGTAGGAGGCGTGGGCGTCGGTCATGGGCAGGCTTTCTCTAGGCCCTGACTCTATGCCGGAAGATGCGAAATTACCTTTCTTGTAAAGGCCGTAAAGCTGACATTAAGAAATAAAATGCTGCAATCATTGAAATAAGCAGCACGATATGCAACTCGATGCCCTCGATCTGAAGATCCTCGCCCAGCTCCAGGAAGACGGCGGTCTGAGCAACGTGGAGTTGGCCCGGCGGGTCCACCTCTCGCCCTCGCCCTGCCTGGCGCGGGTCAAGGCGCTGGAGGCGGCGGGCGTGATCCAGCGCTATGTGGCCCTGGCGGATCCGAAGGCGCTGGGCCTGGGCCTGTCAGTGTTCATCTCGATCAGCCTGAAGGAGCAGTCCAAATCCGCGCTGGCCGAGTTCGAGCGTCGCATCAGCGAACACGACGAGGTGATGGAGTGCTACCTCATGACCGGCGACAGCGATTACCTGATACGCGTCGCCGTGGCGGATATCGCGGCGCTCGAGCGCTTCATCCTGAACCAGCTCACGCCCATCCCGGGCATCGAGAAGATTCGGTCGAGCTTCGCGCTCAAGCAGGTTCGCTACAAGACGGCCTTGCCGCTGCCCCAGGCCACACGATCGGCTTGAGTCAGCAGCCGGCCCCGAGATCAAAAAAGGAACTCACCATGACCTGCCGTCCCACCGGCGCTCAGGCTCGCTGGGGGTTCGACTGTTTGTGGACCAGACGACTTTGGCGTCGATGCGCTGACGCGTTCTAGCCAAGGAACCGCGCGAGCACATAGGCGGCGACGGCGATATGTGCCAAAGAAATCAGCACCGAAACGCTGTGCAAGACCTTGAAGCGACTTTTGGCGCCATCGTCCGTCGCGCGGTTGATGGCTGGCATCAGGATTTGACGCGTCGGCCAGGTACTCAAAGCGATGAACACGAGACACAGCGCTGAAGCTGCATCGTGTGGCCAGACCAGTGCCGCCGCCACGGCAGCCACGATCATCACGAACAGATAGAAGTGCGGGAACGCACGACGCAGCGTAGGACCTGCGAGGTCAGCGGGCAGGGTCGTGAACAAAAAAGCCGCAAACGCGAACGAATACAACACCATGCCGCCAAACAAAAGCGCCACGGCCAAAAGAGCGATGGTTTCCATGATGGGCTTTTATTTCACCAGGGGTCGAACCGTCGTAAAGCCGCCGTCCACCGCCAAGACCTGACCCGTGAGCCGCGACGCATCAGGCGAGAGCAGCCAATCCATCACGGCAGCCACTTCGCCGGCAGTTTGTACACCGCCCAGGGGGTATTGCTTGCCAGCGCCTTCACGCATCGCTGGCAACTTGAGCATGCCCTGCGTCATGGGCGTCTCGGTCATGCCGGGTGCCACCGCGTTAATCCGCAGGCCCTGCGCCGCGTAGGTGGCCGCCGCACCGCGCACCAAGGCCTCCACACCGCCCTTGGCCGCGGCGATCGCCTCGTGATTGGCCACGCCAATGCGGGCCACCACCGAGCTGGCAAACACGGCGGCACCAGGCGCACCGGCGAGCGCTGTGATCCAGGCCTGCAGCGTCCAGAGGCTGCTTTCCAGATTCACGCGCAGCACCTCGCGCGCCGCATCGGCCCGCGTGCGATGCAGGGGCGCGATCAGCGTGCTGCCCACCGCATGCGCCAGGCAGGAAGGCGCCGCACCAAGCTGCGTACGGCACGCTTCGAAAGCGGCTGCTGCACCTTCGGGCGTGGTGGTGTCAGCGGCGATGTACGCGTCGGCGGGTATCGCCTGCAAAGCCGCCAGATCGCGACCGACCGCGGCCACGCGCAGGCCCCGTGCGCGCAGCCGCACCACGAGTGCGTGACCGATACCGCCGCGTGCGCCCGTCACGAGCGCAATGTCGTTGAAACTCATGAAAGTCCTTTGGAAAAAAAGGTGCGCGGTCAGATCCGGTGCGCCGGACATGGGTAATCTCGCGACGACACAGCGGACAGCCGCCGTCGTACAGCACCGTGAGCTTCTCGGCGGATTCGGCAGGGTTCACAGTGTGGGCAGGGGCTTGGATAGGGAGCGCTGGATCCTATCGGAAGGTGTTTGCCCGTATTCCCGCCGGGATTAAGGCCTGTGTCGCTCCCACCGAGCGCGGCGCACGTCGAGGGCATCAAAGGCTGAAAGCAGAAAACCATAGACACCCCATCGCCGCAAGGTCCCTTTCAAGCGCGCGCGCAGCGCCTCGCCTAGCCATGGCAAGCGCTGGGGCGGGATCAGACCCGCGTCACGCGTCGGGGCCAACGCTGAAGTCCGGTCGTACCGGACCCGGTGAAGACGAATGGTGCGCGCTTGTGTGTCGAACAGCGCAAAACTGGCGCGCAGGTCGTCATCGCGCGATTCGCCCACCGAGCCTGGATTGACCAGGTACAAGGCGTCCGCGCGCAGCGTGACGGCGTCGCAGCCTACAAAGCGAATCGCGCCGGCGCAGCGCTCCCACACACCCGGTCGATGGGTATGTCCGAATGCACAGACCTGCGCGCCACAGGGGTGCGCAGCCAGCGCGTCGAAACTCAGGGCGCGCTTGTCATCGTCGTCCAGCCGCACCCATTCGCAGCCGACCTCCGGGTGCAGGGCTCCGTGCACCGCGACCAACGCATCATCGATCGCGCGCTTGAGCGGCTGGGCCGCCAAAAAGTCTCGCGAGGTCTCGTCCAGTCGCGCCCGAGTCCAGACGATGGCGCGCTGCGCGGTAGGGCTAAAGCCTTGGGTATCCAGGGCGCCGATCACCGCGCGATCATGGTTACCCGCCACGCACAAGGCGCCGACCTGCTGCAGCAAACGAACGCAGTCTGCCAGCTGCGTGTGATACCCGGCCACGTCACCCAGGCAGACGATGCGGTCCACCCTCTGCGCGGCGATCACTTCGAGGACGGCACTCAGTGCAGGCGCGTTCGCATGGATGTCCGAGATCAGAGCAAGCCTCATATCATCAGGCGCTCCTACGCATCAAACGATGCAGCCTGGGCTTGAGGAAAGGCAGGGGGTCATCCCAACGGATCGAGCTGGCTTCGCATCGTGCGGCCCACAGCATCCAGGAGAGCGCGGACGTCCCGGCCTCGCGCGCGGCAAGGAGATCCTCCTTGGGACGGCACCAACAGGCTCCAGCCCGCGCGATAGCGGCGCGGGGTCTGGTATGCCCCGTCAGGTCGGCATACACCAGCGCCGGCAGATTCACCCCTGCCACCGCACCGAGGTGGTGCCAGAGGTTGAATCGGGGATTGATCTCCAACAGGTGCAGGCTGCCGTCGGGTGCGCGTTTGAAATCGAACTTGGCCACGCCGCGCAAGCCGATACGGGTCGCGACGTCGCGTCCAAGCGCCGCGACATCCGCCCCCTGCGTACGGATATCGGTCAGGGTCAAGGCGGTGCTGTGACCATAGACCGCCGGATACGTGCGGATCTTGCGCCCAGTGAATTCACCGGCCACCTCGCCTTGTGCGTCCACGTACACGTGATAGCTCTCGATCGCCGATTCGGGGCCGGGAATCAGTTCCTGCGCCAGCAGGTCGATGCCCGCAGCGGTCAATCGCGGCCACAGCGAATGGAGATCCGCCGTGCGAGCGAGCGCGATGGCTTTGCCCCCTCGTTCAATCGAGGCCCAGGATTCGAGACGGGTCAGGGGTTTGACGATCAACGGATAACGCAGATCCAGGTCTGGCGGCTGCGAGCCGGGCGTGGGACGGAGGGTGCGCGTACGCGGCACCGGAAGCCCCCGCGCCTCTGACAGGCGCTGGAAGCGGGCCTTGTCCACCAGCTGTTCGATGAAATCGGCGTCGGGCAAGGCCAAGCGAAACGCCTTCTGCAGCCGACGGCGATGGCGTGACACCCGAAGCAAGTGAGCGTCTTCCTGGAAAAACAGAACGGGTGGCTGCGCCTCGCGCAGGCCCAAGGTCACGAGGCCTTCGACCCATTCGTCTTCCCTGTCTTCATCGACCGTGAACGGCAGCAGCCGCTCGGTGTAGCGCGAATGTGCCAACCAGGAGTTCTCAGGTGCGACGACCGCGCAAGGTATGCCCGCCAGGCCCAAGGGCCTGAGCAGATCCATATCGCCCAGCACGAAGGCCAGCGGTCCGCTGGGTGGACGTCGTGCGCGAAGCACTCCAAACATGAGAAATTCCGTAGCGAACGTCGATGGGTATGAGACGTTTCAATATAGAGACGGAACCAGGACGCCGCGTCACCCGCAGCGCTCACCTCATGTAGGCGAGCGCCACGCGTCCATCAAGGCCTGCACCACCCGCGCCGGCTGCTCCTCGTGGGCCAGGTGACCCAGACCGTCCAACACGATCTTCTGCGTCGGCGTGTCGGGTGTCAGGCGCGCTATCACCCGGTCAGCATCGCCGGGGGGCACGGTGGCATCGAGGCTGCCCACCATCAGCAGCAAGGGCGTGCGCAGCCGCGGCAGATCGCGCTCGAAGGCGGGTAGGTCCCAACCCGCCATCATCCCCAGGGCACCCTCGGCATGACCGGGGTTGGCCGCCAGGCGCGCATACAGTTCGCGGCCTCGCGCGTCGAGTGTCGAGCCGGTGCTATCGAGCAGCCGCTGAATCACCGACGCATCCGAGGCGCTCCAGGCAAACAGGCGCGGCACGCCCGGCAAGATCGCCATCAAACGCGCCGCTGGCGAGAACACGCGCCCCGCCACACCGCCCAGCGCCAACAAGGCGCCATTGAGCGAGACCAGCAAGCGTGGTGCGATCGCGCCGTCAATGGCCATGCGCGCACCGATTGCCGCGCCCGCCGAATGCCCCACCACCAGCTGCGGCGCGAAGTCCAAGGCCGACAGCAGACGCGTCAGCGCCTGCGCCATGCCAGGCAAGGACAGCTGCGCGGAGCTGATGCCATCAGCGGGCAGGCTGGTGTAGCCATGCCCCGGCAGGTCCATGGCCAGCACTTCGAAGTGCGGCTGCAGCAGCGGCACGACATCGCGCCAACTGTGGGTCGATGCGCCCGTGCCGTGTATCAGCAGGCAACGCGGCGCGGGCAGTGACGAGGGCGTGGTGCAGGCAAAACGCTGCACATGCCAGCGCAAACCATCACACGCGATGAACGCGCTGTGCGCGCGGTGCGGCCAGTCCGCGCCTTCACGGTCCCAGTCCAGGCGACGCTGCATCAGGTGCGTCCGGTCGCCAGTCGCACGGCCTGCGACATCGCGCGTGCATCCGCATGCGGCAAAGGCAGATAGGTCGCGCCCATGCACTGCGCCAAGGCCTGCGCACCCGCCTGCGGCTGCGGTGAGGTGTCCAGCAGCAAGGCGCTTGCGCCGCAGGCGCGCAAGGTCGCGGCGGCAGCGAGTGCGTCTTGTGTCGCGCGCTCGCGCCCGGGTGTGCCATCGCGCGCGATGTTGGCGCGCCCGTCGGTGAGCATCACCACCATCGGCGTATCGCCGGTTCGACGCACCGATTCGACCAGGCTGCGCGCCGCATCGAGTGCCGCCGCCAGGGGCGTGCCGCCGCCCCCGGGCAGGCCGGCGAGGCTGCGCTTGGCGCGCGCGAGTGAACGCGTGGGCGGCAGCAGCAACTCGGCATGCGGCCCGCGAAAGGCGATCACCGCCACGCGGTCACGCCGCACATAGCAATCGACCAGCAACAGCTCGACCGCCCCCTTGGCCTCGGCCAAGCGATGCAAGGCCGACGAGCCCGAGGCGTCCACCACAAAGATCGCGGTGGTCGAGGTGTTCTGTTTGAAGCGGGTGACATGAAAGTCTTCGCGCCGTACATGAATGCGGCGGGCCTTCGCCTCCCCCGTGGCCTGACGCGCGCGCAGACCCTGCCAGGGTGCGGCCGCACGCAGCGTCTCCAGCACGTTCAGTCGCGCGCCGCCGCGTGGCTCGCCGCGACGTGCACCGACAGGGCGTCCACGAATCAATCCTTTTTGCAAGGCGCCCGAGCGCCCGCCCGCTTGCGTGCGGCTGCGGGTGCGCTCGCCCATCGCGATCAGGGCCAGCAGGCCCGGCGGGATCGCCGCTTGCGTCGCTTCGACCACGCGCTCGGCCAGTTCCTGGGCCGAGGCGGCATCGTCACGATCGTCCGGTGCTTCGCCGTCGCGATCCGACGGCGGTGGGGGTGGCGGCGGGGGCGGCTCCTCGGGCGCCGCTTGCTGCGCGTCGTCGGTCGCGGGCTGCGGCAAGCGTGTGGCCCGATGCGCCAACACCAGGCGCGCAGCCAGCGCCGCATCTTCCTCGGTCACCGCCTCGCGCCCGTCGAGCGCCGCAGCGGCACGCGCAACGCGCAAAGCCTGCAAGGGCGCGCGCATTGAATCCACGCCCAAGGCCAGCGCCGCGGCGCACAGGGCTTCCAGATAGGGTGCGTCCACCTGCACGCGCGGCAAGCGTGCGCGGGCCGCCGCGACCGTCTCGGGCGTCAGCGCCAATTCACACAGGCCGCGAAGCGCATCGGCCTCCAGCCGGAATGCGAGTCGCTCACGCAGGGCGACGGGCAGTTGCTCGTCGTCGTCCAGTCCTTCGTCCAAAGCGATCAGGCCCACGCGCGCCGGCAAGCGTTGGCCCAGTCCATCCCGCTCGAGCCTCACCTCGCCGGCATCGAGCACCGCGGCCAATCGCGCCGCCACGCCTGGTGTGATTCGCTCGGCCATCGCCAGCGTCACCACACCGCCATCGGCCTGCGCCAACAGGCCTT
>JACCDL010772450.1_pt1 | contig 13521 bp, 8 predicted proteins | sample 7441931 | NCBI WGS metagenome assembly JACCDL01 (sample SAMN15323437, study PRJNA562643) | freshwater metagenome | isolation source: river surface water | place: USA:Blue River Watershed | collected 2017-08-16 | reverse complement strand
CATTGGCGTAATTTACGAAACTCTGAGGTGAGAAAAGCTGGCGCAAGGCAATAGCCCATCTTCCACCCTGTTACGTGATAGGTCTTTCCGAAAGAACCACACACAAAACTACGTTTGCGCAATTCTGGGTGCAAAAGGACGGAGGCGTGTTTAGCACCATCAAACACAATATGTTCATATACCTCATCTGAAATAATGAGGATATTGGTTCCTTTCACAAGTGCGGCAAATGCATCTAAGTCTTCCATGGACCAAATAGCCCCAGTCGGATTATGGGGTGAATTAACCATGATGGCGCGCGTTTTAGACGTAATTTTTCGCCCCAATTCTTCCCAATCGATGCAAAATCCATTTGACGCCTTTAAAGGAATATGTACAGGGATACCTCCAGCTAGTCGAACAATCGGATCATATGCATCATATGACGGATCAAACATAATTACTTCGTCTCCTGGTGAATCACAGCAATGAACTGAAGAAAAAAGTGCCTCGGTCGCGCCAGAGACTACTGTTACTTCACTATCTGCATCAAGCGAAGTTCCATAAAATGAATTTGTTTTTTGGGCGATTCGTTGGCGCAATACAGGGACCCCGGCCATAGGCGCATATTGATTGTGGTTTTTGGCATAAAACTTAAGCAACTCTTGAAGTTCCTCTGAGCAATCAAAACCGGGGAAACCTTGGGATAAATTTAATGCACCCTCCTCGGCAGCGAGCTGGGACATTTTGGTGAAAATGGTCGTTTGAACAAACGGCTGTTTTGATGGAAAAGTAATCATAGCCTAATTTATCAATGCTTCTCCATCATACCAAACTTGCTTGACACGCAAATCGGTACTCAAGTGAACAAAACAAGCTCTTTTACCCACTTCAATACTGCCTAAATCTCGCAAATTGGCAACCTCAGCTGGATAAACGGTTGCCATTCGAATGGCTTCGTCAATTGGAATTCCTGCATGCGCTACACAATTGCGAATCGCTGCATCCATTGTCAAAGCTGAACCCGAAAGGACGCCTGCTTCATTCGTAAATCGAACCCCCGTTTTGGTAAACACATACGGTCCTGATTCATCATGGGTGACGGCGTCCGTAATTAAAAAGAGTTTATCTCCTTTTAATTGCTTTGCCAATCGCAACGATTCAAAATCACAATGTAAGCCATCCGCGATAATACTTGTCCAAGCATCAGAGTTAAAGCTGGCTCCCACTAGGCCTAATGACCTACTTTGCCATTGGGACATGGCATTGAATAAATGTGTAATTCGTGAAATTCCTGCTTGCTGAGCCTGCTCAAATGTCGCATCCGAATGACCCATGGAGCACATGATCTCACTATTTTTCAGAAGATTTAAAACTTCTGTTGTGAACATTTCAGGCGCGACGGTCATGTAGGTTGGCAGACCATGGCAACGGTCAATAATCTCTTGTACAAATTCAAAGGTAGGTGCTTGCACAAATGCTTCCGTATGCGCACCACGCTTAATCGGATTAAAAAAAGGGCCTTCCAAATGCAATCCTACTAAACCCTTACCACTATATGATTTACAAACGTCGATGGCGTCCCACATGGCTTTTTTAGGCGAGCAGTTCAAGGTTATTTGAAAAGCAACAGTCCCTGATCTAGCATGCTCGTCAAAAGTGGCTTGAATTGCCGCTTCCGTCTGATGATTCGAAAAAAGGAGTCCACCGCCACCATATACTTGCAAGTCGATAAATCCCGGAACTAGAAATCCATCTGAAATTCCTCCAACTTCTGGATAGATAGATTGAATACGTCCATTTTCTATTGAAATAGCCTGATTGGAAAGCCATTTATGGCCTGTAAACACCCTCTCGAATATCAGTTTTTGCATCTTCAAATTGCTTTTTTTCACCTACCTTTGGCAAACCTTGGAGGATTGCCAAAGGTAAGGGGGAAATTAGTATCCTGCCGCCTGGCCGTCTTTCCGCGATTCCGTCGCTCCGAAATAAACTTTGCGCACCGGATCCCATCGAATACACTGGTAACCACCATAAATTCCACTCATATACCCAACCTGATGTCCTTTTTGCAATAATTCTCTAATCACCTCATATGGATAGCCGTGTTCTAAGGTAATCATGCCACCTGTAGCTTCCATCTTCTCCCCCGTTGGCTCTGAAGAACCCTCATGATTCATACGTGGAAAATCTCCAGCTTCTTGCACATTCATCCCAAAATCCACCACATTCATAACAATCTGCACATGACCCATCGGCTGAAAAGCCCCTCCCATTACACCAAAACTCATAATCGGCTGACCATCCTTGGTCATAAACGCAGGAATTATCGTTTGAAATGGTCTCTTCCCTGGTGCATACGAATTATTCTCTCCCTCCTGCAAGTTGAATAACTCACCACGATCCTGGAACATAAATCCAAGCCCATCAGGCATCATCCCAGAACCAAAGCCCCGGTAATTACTTTGAATGAGCGACACCATATTCCCATCTTTGTCGGCAACAGTCAAGTAAATCGTATCGCCCTCTTTTAAGGCAGGATTTCCTGCCTCGTAATGGCGACCCGCACGGTTCGGATTAATTAATGCGCGGCGCTTTGCCCCATATGTTTCTGAAATTAGTTCAGCTACCGGAATTTTGGCAAATTCTGGATCCGCATAATATTTCGCACGGTCTTCAAAAGCCAATTTTTTGGCCTCCGTAAACAAGTGAACGTGCTCGGCTGAACCTAGTTTGATTTTGGAAAAATCATAGCCTTCTAAAATCGTCAACATCTGCAAGGCAGCAATACCTTGGCTGTTTGGAGGTAATTCCCACACATCATAGCCACGGTAATTCACGGAAACCGGCTCCACCCACGTCGAGGTATGCGTTGCCAAATCATCGTAACTCAAAAAACCTCCATTCTTTTTCATGAAGGCATCCATTGTCCGTGCCATATCTCCTTTGTAAAAGGCATCCCGACCATCGCGACCTATTTTTTCAAGGGTATTTGCCAAATTTGGATTTTTGAAAATATCTCCTTCCACAGGTGCTTTCCCATTGGGATAATAATGCTGAGCCACATTCGGGAACTTCCCATAATTTGCCTCCACACGCGTTAACGCTGATGCAAATTCCCCATGTACTGGAAATCCATTTCGTGCATACGAAACTGCCGAATTCAACACCTTATTCATAGGCATCGAACCGAATTTTTTATGCAATTCAAACCATGCATCCACCGCACCTGGTACCGAAACGGGTAATGGCCCCAAGGATGGAATATGTGTTAACCCGCGCTTTTTAAATTCGGCTAAGGTCAATGATTTAGGTGAACGACCTGAACCATTTAATCCATACAATTTTTTTGTTTTGGCATCCCACACGATCGCAAATAAATCGCCACCAATTCCATTTACATGGGGTTCTACCACACCTTCCATGGCATTGGCCGCGATCGCAGCGTCGATGGCATTTCCACCCGCCTTCAATACATCTAAGGCTGCTTGTGTCGACAAGGGGTGTGACGTCGCAACCATGCCATTTTGAGCCATAACCTGCGAACGCGTTGCCCACAACTTGCCATAGGTACGATCTTGGGCAACTAGACTCAGTGGCAATAAAAGTAATCCTAATAAATACTTCATAGTAAATGTTTTTTTAGCATGTGTAAGTTAATTCGATTTTTCACTTTTGACAAAATTTTTGCCCCTAGCTCTGACCTGAATCCACCAAACAAAAAACCCCCGAACATTGTTCGAGGGCTTTCGAAATCTAGTTGAACCACCAAAAATTAAACTCTATTTGGAAAAAACTTCTGCTTAATTCGCTCCGAGATATAATACATACACGGCACTATAACGAGTGTTAAAACAGTTGAGAACGTCAATCCGAAGATAATCGTCCAGGCCAAAATTCCCCAGAAGTCTGCCGACTCCGAACCGAAGAAAATATGTGGATTCAATTCCGTAAACATCGCCACGAAATCAATACTCAAGCCTACAGCTAATGGAATCAAGCCTAGTACAGCCGCCGAAGCAGTCAACAAAACAGGTGTCAAACGAATTCCTCCTCCTTCAATAATTGCTTCCTTCAAATCATAGCCACGCTTAAATCGCAACTCTTCAATAAATTCAATCAATAAAATTCCGTTCTTCACCACTATACCAGCTAATGCAATAATCCCCACTCCCGACATAATCACTGAGAATGTCATACCGAAGGCCATAAAGCCCAACAATACTCCGATTAAGGAAAGTAAAATCGTTGCAAAAATGATAAATGGCTTAACCGCTGAATTGAACTGCGTTGCTAATATCAAATAGATTAGTACCAAGGCCGCCAAAAAAGCAACACTTAAAAACTCGCCTGCTTCTTTTTGCTGCTCTTGCTCTCCACCCATTCGAATTTTATAGCCCTGTGGTGTATCGATTGTTTGAAACAATTGCTCTAACTCCCCTACAATTTCATTCGCATTATAGCCTTGAACCACATCAGAGCCCAATGTAACCACACGCTCTTGATTCTTCCGATTGATCTGGCTAAAGGAGGTTGCATACCGAATATCAGCAATTGAATTCAAAGGTACTTGGCGCAAAGCCCCTCCCATATTCATGTCGCGATACGTAATATTCATCGACAATAACTTTTCGATTTGATTTCTTGAATCATCCTTCAGACGCAATTGAATAGGGTATTCGTCTTTGACGTCACGGAATTTCGAAATCTCTGCTCCAAATAAACCCGTACGAACCGCCATCGCAACTTGCGCTGATGATATGCCTTCACGACTCGCTTTCTCCCGATCCACATCAATAATGATCTCCGGTTTATTTGTAACCAAATCTGATTTTAGCTCCTGTATACCTTCGATACCCGATTTTTGAATAATCTTACGAACCTTTTGCTCTAAATCCTGCAACACGACAAAGTCATCTCCAGCAATTTCAATCGAAATAGGCTTACCCGTTGGCGGCCCTTTCGCCTCCCGTTCGATCGCCATTTCTACACTTGGAATTGGCTTCTCAAAAAACTCCTTTTGAAGCTTTTCCAATAAAACGCCTGAAGATATTTCTCCGCGCTCTTGCTTGGGTGCAAATGCAATCGTCACCTTACTTTTGTGTGGTGTTGCACCACGATCCGGTTGCATCGGATCACCGGCATTCTTACCCACATTCGAAATAACCGAATTAACTGCCTTGCCTGCATTTTCCTTCTTAATGAAGGCAAAAACACGCTGCTCAACAATCTTAGTCACCGAATCCGTTACTTTCGAATCAGTTCCAATAGGCATTTTCGAATAGATGTAAATATAATCTGGATCTGAAGCAGGGAAGAAAATAACCAAAGGCTTCACGATCCCCATCAGCACAATTGTCACGACCAATAGACCAAACGCACTCAATGTAGCGTAAATTGGTCGGCGCCCCTCCAATACCCATGAAATCGCACGGCGATAGGCATTCTTAAATGCTGGCAATGTTTTCTCTTGGAATGGAACCACCCATTTAGGTGTCACAACAAAGTGATTGAAAACATAAAGCCCCAAGGCCAATAAACCGAAATTACCAAAGCCGAAATGACCTAGACCGAATCCCAACACATAGCCAAATACCGTCAGACTAAGTAAGATAACAACCGTCCGACGAATATCTGCGAACTTGGGATCCTTCACATCATTCGCCTCCTCATCATGACGTTTCATAAATGAAACCGCAAAAACTGGATTCATCACATACGCCACAAAAAGTGAAGCAAAAAGTGTAATAATTAACGTTATCGGCAAGAATTTCATAAACTCTCCCACAATTCCTGGCCAAAACAACAATGGCAAGAATGGTGAAATCGTTGTTAATGTACCCGTCAATACCGGAATAAATACTTCCGAAGCTGCTAATTTAACCGCTTCAGTAATCGTCAACTTCTTAAAGTTATTGAACAATCGGTGTGCATTCTCAATCACCACAATGGCGTCATCTACTACAATTCCCAAACCTAATAGAAAGGCAAACAATACGATTGTATTCAACGTAAAGTCCAACCCTGGCATAAATAAGAAGGTAAGCAAGGCCGATAATGGCACCGAAAGGGCCACAAAAGCAGCATCACGAACACCCATAAAAAACATCAATACGACAACCACAAAAATAAATCCAAGAATTACCGTATTAATCAAATCCGCCAAATCACCACGCGTACGCTCCGACTGGTCTGCTGTCACTGAAACAACTAATCCCGCAGGAAAACGATTCTCTTTATATTCGTCAATCGTCTTTTCAATCCGGTCCGCCGCATTAATCAAGTTGGCACCACTACGCTTAATCACGTTTAAGGTGATCACCGACTTGTTATCCAAGCGTGCAAAATCTTGCTTTTCTTCAAATCCATCTCGCACATCTGCCACATCCTTCAAACGCACACGCGCTCCAGTAGATGAGCCAACCATCAGATTGGCTAGTTGATCCACCGACTTAAACTCGCCCACCACACGTAGCGAACGACGCACGCCATTCACATCTAGATCACCACCAGAAATGTTCACATTCTCCCCTTGAACAGCGGATTGAATATCATAAAATGTCAAGCCATAACTCTGCATTTTATACAAATCTAAGTTGACCTGAATTTCACGCTTCAACGCACCCACAATATCCACGCGCGTAATCTCAGGCATACCCTCGATTTCATCCTGTAAATCTTCCGCATATTTCTTCAACTTATCTAACGGATAATCGCCCGCGATGTTGATGTTCATAATTGGAAACTCCGAGAAATTAACCTCAGCAACAGCTGGATCCCGAGTAAGGTCTTTCGGCAGGTCATTGCTAGCTTTGTCAACCGCATCTTGTACGCGCTGCTTGGCAACTGGAACCGATACATCTGTGTTAAACTCAACTATGATTACAGAAATATCCTGCAAAGCATTGGATTTAACGCTCTTAATCCCGGTGATCGATTTTAACTGTTTCTCGATCGGTTTATTGATCGTATTTTCAATATCAGCAGGCGTTGTCCCTGCGTAAACCGTTTGCACGACCATTTGGGGTACAACGATGTCAGGAAATTGTTCCTTGGGTAGGCTCGAATAAATACCCAAGCCTGCGACAAAAATGATAAATGTAAATATGTAGACGGTAGTCCGATTTTGGCCTAACCAGCCAACCATATTATAAATCAAGCCTTTCCCCTCGGGCAGTTGCTCGTTCTTTTTATTTTTTTCCATGGATGGCTTAGAATGAAATTGCTTGACCGTCTACTAAATCTTGGTAGCCTGATGTGATTAATAAGTCTCCTGCTTGTAAGCCTGTTGCAATTTCTGCCTGCCCATTGTACGAAAGACCCATGGTAACCAGACGTGCTTTTGCAATTTTTTTACCTTTTTCTTCCACGGCTACATACACCAAATTTCCTTTTTCAGTCTTTTGGATGATGTTTTCATCGATCACTAAGACATTTGATTTGGATGTGTCATTGATGTTAATAACAGCTAATTGATTGGGTTTTAAATCGCCACCTGCATTTGGAATACGTGCTTCGATATCAAACGTACGTGTCAAAGGGTTAACCATTTTAGATACTAAAGAGATACGCGCGGTAATCTCTTTGTTGATGTCTGGAAAATTAATCACGATCGGATCACCAACCTTCACAGAACCTACATACGCATCTGCAATCTTTGCGGCAATTTTTAAATTGCCCAAATTAACAATTTGAACAATTGGCATACCAGGGGCTGCCATTTCACCTGCTTTTTGACGCACCATTTCGATCGTTCCCGAGATAGGAGCCACCACGCGCGACATCCCTAATTGGGCACGCAAAGTTACCAAACGCTTCTCTAAAGATTCCTTGTTAGACTTCGCGCTCAAGTATTGAACCTCTGTCCCAATTTGCTGATCCCAAAGTGTCTTTTGCTTTGTGAATAAGGTTTTTGCTAAGTCCAACTGATGCTTAACCTCTTCCATTGATTCCGTTAAAATACTGTTATCCAATGTAGCTATCAACTGTCCCTTAGAGACTTGTTGGCCCGCCACCACCGGCAACGAAATAATCGCACCACCTGTTTGTGGGCTAACCATCACTGTATTTTCAGCGACAACATTTCCTTGTGCTTCTACAAAATGTTTAAATGTGGTAGATGCCAACGGACTTACGGCTACAGCAACCACCTTGCTCGAAGCTGACTCCGTTCCTGTACCTAATTCCTTCTCCAAAGAAGCAATTTTGGCATTGATTTCTTTGGCTTCTGCTTTCAGGTTTGCCAATTCTGTTTTCTTATCGACCGACTTGTTGCATGCCGCAAATAAGATGATCGCGCTTAGGAGGATAGTTATTTTTTTCATGATTATTGTTCTGAATATAAGGTTCCATTTGATTTAGCTAACTCTACTTTGGCGATTAATGCATTGTAAAGCGCAGTAAAATAATTTGCTTGCGACTCTTTGATCGATGTCTCAGCATTTAATACTTCAAGATTTGAGCCCACACCTTGTGTGTATTTAACTCGCGAAACACGTGAAATTTCATTCGCCAAATCTAAATTGGCCTTCTGCTCTTTCAATGACTCCAAGGCATTCTTCAAGGAAATTGCCGACTGAGAGCGCTGTAGGTCAATGGATGACTTCAACAAGTCAAAACTTTGACGTACTTTTTGTAAGTTATTGGCCGATTGGATGGCTTTATATTTCTTCGAGAATCCGTCAAAAATCGGGATTTGAAGTGAGAAACTGATTGTTGCATTATCAAACCATGGTTTGGTAACTAGGTCGCCAAAGCTATTGGCTCCTGCGTTATAACCATAACTAGCACCAGCTACCAAGCGTGGATAGTAACCAGCTTTAATACTCTTCAAATCCAGTTCCGCTAAATTTTCTTGCGTTTTAAGAATTGAGTATTCGATGCGGTTACTGTAATTAAAGGGAACGTCCTGATCAACAAGCAAGCTTTGGCTTAATTCAATCTGCTCTAAGGTTTCGCTTAATCGCATAGGCTCTTCCAAAGGATAGCCCATTTGAAATTTCAATAGAGAATAGCTTAGTTCCTGTAGGCGATACACATTTTCTAATTCGGTCCGCAAGTTATTCGCTTGCACCTCAAGACGCTGAACATCAATCTTCTCAACAAATCCCTGCGCATTTAAAGCTTTGGTTTCCTTTAATAGTGTATCCAAGCGACCCACGTTCAATTGTAGAATTGATAGGCGTTTTTCGTTTACCAAAATCCCATAATACGCTTTCATGACATTTTCAGCCACTTGTTGCTTCGATTGAGTTAAGGATTTCACTGACAAATCTTTGTACACTTCAGATGCTCTAAGGCCTAATAAATAGGTCCCATCAAAAAGTAATTGACTTAGATTTACACTTGATTGACCCGAATTCGTTACACCGAATTTGGCTGCGATCAATTCTCCTGGCTTAGCCGCGGGATTGAAAAGGTTAGCGGGAATGAACACACGTTGTAGAATAAGGCTATTCCCATATCCAACGCCTGCGTTCAGTTGAGGCAATCCAATAGCCCGAATCTCGTTAATCTTGGCACTTGCATTTTGCAAGTCGATTTGGCTATTTTTAACCTGAACGTGATGTGAAATCGCATAATCGACAGCCTCTTTTAAACTGTACGATTGCGCGCTGACACTCAGCGAGCTCAGTAAAAATAGACCGGCATAAATTTTTCTTAGGCGGATCATATTTGCTGGTTGTTTTGGTAAGAATTATAAAGAGTTAAACCTTTCTCAGTCAAAATGCCGCGCATGAAAATATCCATGAAAACCATTTGCGTTTCGAAAAGTGATAATTTATTATTTGGGTAAAAATCAGGGTTAAAGGCCAAGGCTACCTCAGCCATGCGTAGACGTGCTAGCAACTCCACATCTATATCTTTTCGGAAATAGCCGAATTGAATCCCCTTTTTAAAGTCGGCAATTAAATGAGCGTGTATCCCCTTTTCATTATAATCCCGAAAAACATTAAATGCCGCGGGAAAATATTTCTCGATCTCGAAAAGTAGTCTTGGATTCATCTGAACAAGCATCTCCTTTACCATTTCAAAAGACTTAAACATCTTTTCAACGACATTGGGATATTGTTTATCGAGCTCCATCCACTTGACTTGATCCTGCTGAACGAAGCTTTCAACGACCTCCAATACCATGGTATCTTTATCAGGAAAATGTTGATAAATCGTTTTTTTTGAAATCCCTAATTCGGTAGCAATGGCATCCATCGTCACCGACTTCACGCCGTAACGAAAGAATAATTGAGTTCCTTTTTCTAGAATACGTGATTTCATTTGCTAAACCCGTTGAATGATCGGGTAGCAAAACTATGGAAACTTTAATAGACTACAAAGTTTTCTTGTATTATTTTTAGATGACTGGTCTATTAAACTTGATTAACGGCCAAAATCATCTTGCAAGCGGACGATATCAGATTCGTCCGAAGGATGCTCCGCATCGGTATGTTGCCATATCTCTGCGACTACACCCCATTGCGCTAATCCGATTAATCGATGACGCTGACCGATGGGCAACGTAATGCAATCACCCTCTTGATAGGTACTAGGCTCTTGTTGCTCATCGGTAGACGAAATAGCTACGGCTACCGGGCCATGTACGACAGTCCAGAGTTCGGCACGCCTAAAGTGGTATTGCCACGAGAGCCGTTTTTGTGGCGCAACGACTAAGAACTTAGGGCTCAATTTTTGGGTGATTTGAATGGAATCTAGGGAAAGATGCGGAAAAAATTGGGCTGCAAATTTCGGCGCTTGATCTTCTTGCAAGACGAAAAAACCACCCCAGGGACGATTATGATCTTGGTCAACAATGGTGTACCCATGTGAATGGATAAAGGATTCAACTTGCTTGAAAATTTCTGTAGGGTTTTTTCCGGTCAATTGCATGAATTAATATTTTAGCAAAAATAAAAAAAAGACGGGAGAGGGCCCCCGTCTTTTCGATTTAACCTGTGAAAACTTATTACATGGTCCAGCCAGCGCGGTATTCGCGTTTCACGAATTGGATCGCAGGCTCAAAGTTGGTGATACGCATATTCGCTGCATCCCACTCAAGCTGTTGGCGTCCAATATATTTTGCCGTACGGCCTTCGCCTTCACGCAACATATACGAACGAATAGCTAAGTTACCCATCAATACCGATTCCGTAAACGGACCTGCATAATCAAATGGAGAACTAACTTCCATGTTGCCATATCCAGCCTTACAAGCTTCTACCCACTGGGTATTGTGACCGCCATCACCACCAATAACACGTGGCAAGGTAGCCTTTGGCAATTCTGCCTCATCTACACGCTTACCATTTTTGAATACTTTTGGATACATACCATACGTACCGCAGGTCATAATTCCTTTAGATCCAATCAAGATAACACCGTTTGTTCCATCTAAATCTCCGATGATTTCTGTGGCAGGAATTCCAGCTGGATGTGGAGCACGTAGACCACCGTCGAACCAGGTCAACTTAACATTGGACTTATTTTTTGCGGAAGGACCATAGTTCAATGTCACCATGGATGATGGAGGACATCCTTCTGGAATCCACTCAGGAACCCAGTCATTTAAAAATACAGAACCTACAGAACATTCTACGTTCAACGCATCACGGATACCTAACACTTTGAATGGAGGATCTAATAAGTGGCAACCCATATCACCCAAAGCACCTGTACCATAATCCCACCAACCTCTCCATTTGAATGGAATAAAGGCCGGATTAAATTCACGGTACTTAGCAGGCCCTAACCATAAATCCCAATCCAATTCAGCTGGTACTGGATGGCCAGCGGCTGGATAAGAAATCCCTTGCGGCCAAACTGGACGGTTTGTCCAAACTAACACCTCAGAAACTTTTCCAATCACCCCACCATCGAACCACTCCATCATTTTGCGAACACCGTCCCCTGATGAACCTTGATTACCCATCTGCGTAACCACCTTCATTTCGCGCGCTTTCTCAGTCATCATACGCGCCTCATAAATATCGTGCGTTAATGGCTTCTGTACATAAACGTGCTTTTTGCGACGCATTGCTTCCATGGCAATGGTCGTGTGCGTATGATCCGGAGTAGACACGATAACCGCATCCACATGATCTCCTTCTGCCTCTAGAGCCTTACGGAAATCTTTATAATAATTTGCATTGGGAAAACTCTTGCGCGATTGAGCGGCGCGACGATCATCCACATCGACAAGGGCAACGATATTTTCGGCCCCCTTATTGAATGAACTCATGATATCGCTTTGGCCTTTTCCGCCAGCACCGATACCCATAATGTTTAATTTGTCAGAAGGAGCTTTATATCCTTTTCCGAGTACGTGACGCGGTACGATGTAAAAGCTTCCTGCAGCTAATCCTGCTTTCTTAAGAAAGTTTCTTCGTGAATTATTTCCCATTGTTTAATGATTTAGTTTAGTTGGCCTCACCGCGATCCAAGAACCCGGCCTTGACAGATTGCTAAGTTGCCAAAATACCTCGAAATAAGCAATCATTTTCTTGATATTTTGCAAATCTATGGGCCACATTCAGGATAGCGCACAAAAAAGGGGATTCGTTTCCGAATCCCCTTTTGATCAAAACTTAAAACAAATATTACTCTGCTTTCTTAGATTTCTTCTCTAATTTTTTGATCGCTTGCTCACGCTCAACACCTTCCATTTGCTCTTTCAAAGCAGACAAAGCGCCGATATCACCCATTGTTGACTTCTCAGCAGTAACTGTAGCTGTCTTCTCTGTAGTTTTTGTTGCTTTTTTCTTCTCGACTTTTACTTCTTCAACTGGCGCGCCTGAGAATGTACGTGTGTGCGAAAGGATAATTTTACGCTCTTCCTTGTGGAATTCCGTAACAACAAAATCCAATGCCTCACCTACTTCTGCAACCGACTCATCTGCTTTCGTTAATTGTTTTAATGGAGCTAAGCCTTCAATACCGTAAGGTAATTCTAACGTAGCCATTTTATCGCTCTTCGAAATAACAGTTGCCTTGTGAACAGAACCTACTGTAAATACACTTTCAAATGTATCCCAAGGATTCTCTTCCAATTGCTTGTGACCTAATGCCAAACGACGGTTATCCGCGTCTAACTCAATCACGATTACATCCAATGCATCACCTACCTTAACAAACTCAGATGGGTGCTTAATTTTCTTTGTCCAAGACAAATCAGAAACGTGAACCAAACCATCGATTCCCTCTTCTAACTCAAGGAATAAACCAAAGTTAGTTAAGTTACGAACTGTTCCTTTGTGCTTCGTTCCTACTGCATACTTAGACAATAAATCTGTTTTGTTCCAAGGATCTTCAGTCAATTGCTTGATACCTAAAGACATCTTGCGCTCAGCACGATCTAATGTCAACACAACTGCTTCCATTTCATCGCCTACCTTCAAGAAGTCTTGTGGATTACGCAAATGCTGTGACCATGACATCTCTGAAACGTGGATCAAACCTTCAACGCCTGGCAATACTTCTAAGAAAGCACCGTAATCCGCAACGTTAACGATTTTACCTTTTACTTTAGATCCAACCTCAACCTCAGCAGCT